>ERZ1027229.1366-NODE-1366-length-11068-cov-10.098066_pt1 | contig 11068 bp, 10 predicted proteins | sample MGYA00519245_ERZ1027229 | MGnify/ENA primary metagenome ERZ1027229 (study PRJEB26926, sample SAMN06164466) | human gut metagenome | biome: ENVO:00009003; feature: ENVO:2100002; material: ENVO:00002003 | host: Homo sapiens | place: USA | collected 2012 ...
ATCTACACGTAATGAGTCGTCGGCAGCGTCAGATGTGTATAAGAGACAGGTATATAGTATTGTAAAACTATAGACGTCTATGACTTTAGTAACTAATATTCATAGTTTTAAGAGCAAAGGAGAAGCCTATGAAAAAATTCAGATTTATTTTAGTACTAGCAATGGCTGTAGTAATTAGTGGCGGAGTTATTTCTACATCAAGAGTTGTAAATGCAGCAACAGATATTAATTTTGGATCAAGGACTGTAGATGCTGGATGTGCAAGAAGATGGTTTCCGAAAGGTCAAACAGGATATACATTAACAAATGGACAGAATCAAACCATTTCTGTTACAGTATCAACAAGAGGAAATAATATTGGAATTGGTTTTATGAAATATTCGACAAAAACAAATTATTCATATTATTCAGGAGTGCTTAGTGGAACTTCCGTTACAAAGAAAAAAGCTCTAAGTGGAGCTACTGCAAGTTATCAGCCGTATGTTGAAAACTATAATGATACTGTACAATTAAGGATTAATTCTGGATATGCCAAAATGCAATAATAGAGGAAAATAAAAGACGAAGGAAATGATATTTTATTACATATCATTTCCTTCGATTGGTAGTATTGAGGAGATGGGATATGATAGAAACAGCTATTATATATATAAAAAGAAATAACCTAGATTGAAAAATTAAACCTGTACTTTGACAACTGAAAATGGCTAAAAAAGTCTAATTTACTTTTGCAATGGCTTCTTCTGGCAGACATGATATAGTTAAGATATCGATTGCTATCTGCTAGAAAGGGGCAGATATGACTTATTACAAAAAAGAAGGACAGATGGATCTGTCTGACAGGATTGCGATAGAAACCGGAATTAGCAGTAAAGATTCCTTCAAAAAAATAGGAAAACTACTCCATCGTCATCCGTCAACAATTGCACATGAGATTAAAGAAAATCGTACATTCATTCCGGGTAACTATTTTCTAAGAAAGGACTGCAGATTTGTAAGACAGTATGTACAGCATCACGTTTGTGGAGATGAGTCCTGCGAAGAAAACTGTTGTAGATGCCGAAGTGTGGACTGCCAGAAATACTGCGGTAAATATGTATCCCGGGCATGCCATAAATTCGAAAAGCCTCCATATGTGTGTAATAACTGTTCAGAGAAAAAGCTTTGTTCAAAAGACAAATATATTTACAGTGCAAAGCATGCTGATGCAACTGTCACACGAAGACGAAGCGAAAGCAGACAGGGAGTTCGCATTTCTGATGAAAAGAAATCTGAAATGGATGAACTGATTACCAAACTTGTTAAAAAGGGACAGCCTCTTACCCACATATATGCTGAGCATGAAAATGAAATACCAGTATGTTTGCGGACTCTCTATAATTACATAGATGATGGTGAGTTGACAGTCAAAAACATAGACCTGCGTAGAAAAACCGGGTATAAGAAACGAGGAAAAGGGTATCAGCCACCTCTTGGATTTGCAAATATAGAATTCCGCCAAGGCAGAACTTACACTGATTTTGAGTATGCGATGAAAGTAAAGTATACAGAAGATGAAGTGGTAGAAATGGATACTGTAAAAGGTGTGAGAGAACAAGGGAAAAGGCTTCTTACAATGATATTTAGGAAGAACAATGTAATGCTACTTTTTCTTATGCCAGATGGGAAAGCAGAATCTGTAAAAAGAGTGTTTGACTATCTTGAGTCAGGGCTTGGAATAGAAGTATTTAGAAGATTATTTCCAGTTATATTGACTGACAATGGCAGCGAATTCAAGAAAGTTGATGAGCTGGAGCTTACAACTGATGAGGACGGCTTTCTGATTTACAGAACAAGTCTTTATTACTGTGATCCAATGGCTTCATGGCAAAAAGGATGTATCGAGAAAAACCATGAATTTATTCGTTATGCGATTCCTAAAAAGAAAAGCTTAAATTCTTATAATCAGGATGACATCACTAAGCTCATGAATCACATCAATAGCGTGAAACGACCTGGACTTGGAAATAAAAGTCCATATGAGTTGGTTGAGGAAGATGATGAAGATTTTCAAGAATTAATGAGATTTTTAAAAATGCACCTCATCCCGCCAGATGAAGTGCATTTGATGCCAGACTTATTTGTTAAAAAGTAATTAAAAGACTTAAATGCAGGTAGTAATCGATTGTCAATAGGTGTTATTAGACGGGTCGCGTTTACTTTTGCATAAGAATTAGCCAGCCGTCTGTTTGCTATGCAATTTTTGATATACCCGCTGTCTGGAATATGCTAATTATAGCACCTTTCAGAAAGAAGGCACAACAATATAAGTCGAAATTGGGGGCGAAAATCGATTTTGTGTAATCAGACGATATTTCAGTCAAGTTTTAGTTTTTCATTCAAGGATGATTATAGAAAAATGGATTACTATTATATCAGTACTATTTGTTGGTGGGATTTTTAAACAGACTGTTCAAATGATGTTATTTTTATTCTTTTTTCTATTATTAAGGAAAAGGACTGGTGGATATCATGCAAGTTCATTTTTGCATTGTTATATAGAAACAATAATTATTAGTATAGTTGTTATTCATATGTGTTTAATATCAGCTCGTTACATGATGATTATTTATTTGCTGGTTATATGCTCTATATTAGTAATAAGTTTTATAGGGGTAGTAAATCATCCTAATTTGGCATTGGATTATGTTGAAGTTAACGAGTCAAAGAAGGCTGCTAGATGTATTTTAGCAATAGAAAGTATTATAATAGTATTGCTTATTGTGCTTGATGTATGTAGGTTATGTGTTTGTTATATGTCTGCTTCTATTATATTATGCGCATTACTTTTGGGGTTGGCAAAAATTATTAAACAGGAGGTGAAATTTGAAAATGAATAGTTTGAAAAGACTAACATTAGAACTTGTCAAAAAAGTAGTTATTTTCGAGATAAAAAGAGATAATGAAACCCATCCATTTTGCGCTTGTATTTTATATCAACCTAAAAGACCTGAAAAAGGAAGATTTCAGGTAACAAATAATAGAAACATATAAATAATTATATCAAAGAAGAAGGAGAAAAAATATGAACAAAATCACAAAAGCGAATTTTAAGAAATTGGTTTCAGTACTCACTTTAACATTAGTAATGACTCTAGGTATGAGTATATCAGTATTTGCAGCTAAAGGTGCCATTAATGGATACGCTACTACTGGCTCATCTCATATAACCCGTACAGAAGCAAGTGCGTCAACAACATATGAAAAAAGGACAGGCTCTATTTCGGTAGATTCAACCTATAGTTATGTTAATACATATACGCTTGCGACAGGTAGTAGTACTAAAAGCAAAGGCTATTATACGTCAGTTAAACTTGAATTTTCAGCACCATATAATTGCCATAGTGTTAGAATAAGAAGTTCACATAAAGTTTCTGCATATGGTCAGACATGGACTGCAAATTCAACGGCGGTATATTGATTTTAACAGTATAATACAGTACAATTAAGTAAAATCATTAAAAAAAGGATGGGGAGTTTAACATGAAGAAAAAACGCATATTAATCGCATCAATCATCTTCATACTTATCATCTGTATTGTGACTGCGGTTTTTATAATAAAGAATAGAAACCGCAGTACATCCAATACAATGTACACATATCGCTCTGGAGATGTACGATGTAATTATTCAGAAGACAATGTACTGTATCTTGATGATTCCGGAATACTGCATCTCATCGATACGGCATCAGGCAAGGACATGGTCTATTGCGATAAGCCCAACTGCACACATGAAGGATTCTCAGGCTCCAATGAGAAGCCCTCATGTCCTGCAGCTTTTTATGGTTTAGAAGGAGCCGGAACGGTGCTTTACAATGACCATCTTTATTATGTAGGAAATATGTCGGATGAAGATATGACAGTTCAATATCTGTATGTTATGGACTCAAACGGTGAGAATCGTAAAAAAGCAGCCAAATTAGAGAATGTTCAGAATGTTACGGCTGTTTTGTACAGGGATAATTATGTTATAGGAGCTTACAGTAACAGAATAGAGCTTAATGATGAAGGACAGATTATAAATGATGATAAGCCTGAAGCCGGTATTTTTGTTATAGATCTCGATAATTACAAGGTGTATATGAGTGATAAGATAACAAGCGAACAGGCAAATATTACGGACATATATTATAAAGACGAAGTAGTGTACTATTCGACTGTGCGGTTTGGAGATGATGTTACAGAGCTGATGATAGAGGAGGGAGCGTCAGATGATGCGGAGTCTTTTTCTTATGATAATATGCTTAATGGAATATATCAATATGATATAGCAGATGAAAAGACAACATGTCTGACGGAAATAGACCATATTAACGATCTTAGGCTGTTAGATGGCGATGGTTATTATTCGTCAAAGGATGGATATTTTGTGTTTGACACCGAAAGCAGACAGACAAGACAGCTTCCGATAGATGCGGATGGAAAAACACAATATGGACCATTAAAAAAGAGCGGAGACTTTTTATATTATGCCCTTTCTGAAGAAAAAAGTGATGAAGTGACATATTATCGCTTGAAGGATGATAAGAGTGAAGAACTGATGAAGCTGTCTACTGAAAAGGCATTTGGCATTGCAAGCATATGCGGCCAGTCGGTATATGTCACATATACAAATGATAACGGAAAGTTCTGCCTTGGGGTAATAAGTCTTGATGAATTGAACAAGGGAGTATTTGAACCAAAGGAATTGAGGTGTTTTGATGATGAAGAATAATAAGAAAAAGGGCATTTTGATAGCGGTTGCAGTAGCAGTCATTGTTGTTATAGCAGTGGCGGCAGTCTGTCTTAACAGAAAAACGGATAAAACCGGAGCAGTCAGCGAAGGCCGGACAGAGTCGGCTGATAAAACAAAAAAATCGGATAAAGCTGACAAAGAAGAATCAGAGAGTACAGGAAATTCAGATGCGCAGGTTATAACGTTTGCTGTGCCTGATATCTGTAAGATTGATAAGAATAATCTAAAGAAGTTCAATGATGCACTTGCTGCGGACGGACATGATTATGAGCTTGAAATCAAAACCTTGTCCTATGACAATTATGGACAGGCTGTTGAGGGAGCCTTGGAAAACGGAAAAACAGATATAGCATTCCTGGGTTTTGGTGATGCTGCCGGAAATAATCCGGTGTATGATCTGGTACGCTCTGATCTGGTTCTGAATCTTGATGATATCTTATCGGGCGATAAAGGAAAAACACTCTATGAGGCTTTTCCAAAGAATCTTTGGGAGATGGTTAAATGCGATAAGCATATTTATTCGATTCCGTCAGCACTTGCAAGTGATGAGGGAGTTTATGCAGCCTTCAACAGGGATTACGTTTCTGACGATGCGATAAGTGCATGGGATGGCAGCATAGACGGAATATATCAGATACTTCAGGGTGTTAAATGGGATAAAAGTGATACTCCGAGGTTTGAGTATCTCATAAGCGGATATACATTTGATGATATGCTTGGCTGTGAGATAAGAAACGGGCTCTGCTTCGACTATGATACTATGTCTGTTGGAAATCCTTTAGAGTCACAGAAATTTACCGGATATCTGAGGGTGCTTGACCGGATGAAGAAGGACGGCTATATGTCTGATGATTTGACAAATGAGATAACATATCTCAACAATCCGGGGCTGAATGATGCTCATGTATTAAAAAATGTCAAGGAAGGCAATTTTGCAGTTGCTTTATGCAATGGTAGTGTGGATGAAAATTTTAAAAAGGACAATATCACGGTAAAGGAAGTAAAGACTTACCTTTCATCAAGGATAAACGGCTCCATCGGTGTAGCAAAGAAAGCAAAGGATACTTCTGCTGCGATGGATTTCCTTAGTCTGTTATATGGAGATGAAAAGTACGGCAATATCCTTTTGTACGGTGAAAAAGATAAGGATTATAAGCTTAAAGATGGCATTGCAGAAGCTTGTGATGGAGGCAGTCTGGATGATGACTATCTGACGAAGCTTAGTCTTAATCTTTTCGTGAATGTTTATCCGACAAAGAACGAGAAATATGTGGACAATCGTAAGAAGGAGTTTTTTGACTTTTATGACAATGCCACATTGTCTCCGTTTATCGGCTTCGAACCGGATACTAAGAATATGGGCAGTATTTCAACAGATTTAGATGATTTCATGACAGGACTGCATGGTGCCACTGTAGATGATACTTTAGACGGTGCCGTACAAAAGCTTACAGCAGATGGAATGGACAGCTATCTTGAAAGCGTGAGAAGTCAGTGGGAGGAATATAAGCAATGACACTTGAATTGGAGGGGCTTACAAAAGTTTATAAGGATAAAACTGCGCTGGATGATGTGTCTTTTTCATTTACACCCGGCATATATGGGCTTTTGGGACCTAATGGAGCCGGTAAATCAACTATGATGAATCTCATTTCTGACAATCTGACTCCATCAAAAGGCCGTGTGCTGCTTGACGGAAGGGGCATAGACGAGCTTGGAAGTGAATACAGGAAGCTTCTCGGATATATGCCACAGCAGCAGAATATTTATCCGGAGCTTAGTCTTAGGCGTTTTCTTTACTTTATGGCATCCCTGAAAGGATTAAAAAAGAGTGAAGCCGGGGAAGATATAGATCACTATGTGCGCATGGTAAAGCTTGATGATGTCCTTGGAAAGAAGCTTGGAGCTTTTTCGGGCGGAATGAAGCAGAGAGCACTGATAGCACAGGCACTCATAGGCAATCCCGGCATACTTATACTGGATGAGCCAACGGCAGGGCTTGACCCAAAGGAGAGAATCAGAATCCGCAATCTGATATCAGAGGTTGCAAAGGACAAGATTGTTATTATTGCGACTCATGTGGTTACGGATGTTGAGTTTATCGCCAAAGAGATAGTTATGTTAAGCAACGGTAAAATAATAAGGAGTGGTTCTCCGTCAAAGCTGCTTCAGGAGCTGGATGGAAAGGTATGGAATATTTTTTTATCGGATAATGAGATAGATGAGGTGAACACCGGATATAAGGTGAGCAATATTTCAAGGGATGCAGACGGTGTCATAGCCCGCATTATTGCCGATTCGTATGATGGCAGATGGCAGAAGGAGGCTGTGCGGCCAAATCTTGAGGACTTGTATTTGTATCTTAATGGGGACTGAAAATGGATATAGTAAAAAACGAAATATGTAAACTATTGACTAAAAGAACAGTGCTTATTCTTTTGTTTTTGCTTGTTCTGAATCCTGTTCTTGGACTGTATACCATGAATACTGTAAATGATGATGGGTATACAGGTAAGGACTACAGCGCGCTGTATGGCGAAATAAGCAATTACAGTCGTGAGGATGTTTTGCCGGAAATTGAACAGAGGCAGATGACGGCAGAAACTTATGGCAGTATTAGTCTGTGCGATAGAGTATACAAGGAAGTCGGGGCGTGTCTGTCTTATGATGAGTATCTGGACTCTGTCAATGAAAAGGCTGATGAAATTTCGATTATGAATAAGTTTTCCGGCAATGGAGGCTTCGCAGAGAAAAATGCTGCTAAAACGAGCAGAGTCTACAGTAAGCTTGAAGGTACAGTGCCTGAGGTTATTGATGCATCGGGACTTTTGAATATTACAGACAATGAGCTTACCGACTATGTGGCTGTGATTATGCTTTTTATCATTGCACTCAATATTGTGTTTTATGAAAAAAGCGAGAACCAGCTTGCATTGCTTAGAACAACTGCAAGGGGCAGAAGGCAGCTTATGGCGTCAAAGTCATTTGTGATGATTATGGCGGTCGTGCTTATCACCTTGCTGTTGTATGGCATCAATGCAGTCATAAGTATGTGCTTTTACAATCCGATAAATCTGAAAAGTCCGCTTCAAAGTGTTTATCTGTACTATGGCAGTCCGTTTAAGCTTAGTATAGGACAATTTCTGGCATGCTATTTTCCTGTGAAAATAATAAGCTTTATATTGCTTGGCATGTTTTTTATGCTGATATGCGCAGCGCTTGACAATATTATATTTGTGTTCGTTGCTTCTGCAGTGACAGTGGTTATTGAGGCTATCTGCTACACAACGATATCAGGAACCAGCTTCCTGGCCTTCCTTAAGTACATAAATATCATGTATGGAGTCAGGACAGGCAGACTTTTTTCTGATTATGTCAATATCAATCTGTTTGGATATCCGATTAATACCGGGGTATTGTATGGCTTGTTCTGGCTTGTGTGTATAGCTGTATGTATTTTTGCGGTTACAAATTATCTCAATTCGGTGCATGAAAAGAAGCTGCTTTTACTGCCCGGCTTTGCCTGCGGTAAAAATACAGGCTGCCATACATCTTTATTTTTGCACGAATGCTATAAGGCACTTGTTCCGGGAAAAGTGTTACTTATTTTGATTGCAGCAGCTCTTTTTGTGGTATGGTGGAATCCGGCAGAGAAGCTTTCCTATGACTCGGTTGATGAGGTGTATTACAAGGAATATATGGACAAATATTATGGACCTTTAACTGCCAAAACCAATGAGCTTCTGGATGAAGAAAGAGTAAAATACGACAGACTGTCAGATAACATTGCTTACGATATGGAGCAGGGGAAGAGTGAAAGCTATATCAATATAAAGTACAAGGATGAACTGAGCAGACAGGAGGCATTCAACAAGCTTACAGCACATGTGGATTATCTTAAGACGTTAAATGAGGGCTGGCTGTTTTTTGAAAAGGGCTATGATATCCTTACCGACAGAACAGACTTCAAAAACCGTGATACAGCACAGGCCTTTGTGTATGTTATTCTCCTAATAGCAATAGCCTGCGGTATATGCGGAGCGGATTATGCAAACCATGAAATCCGTCTTTTAAGGACTACCCGCCGTGGCAGGAAACAGCATATGGGAATCAAATGCATACTTGGCTTTTTGGGCACTGTCACAGCATTTGCACTTGTATATATTGTGCGGCTGTGCAATGTGCTTTCGGCATATGGCACGCAGGGGCTTAATGCTCCGGCGGCAAGTATGGAGCATCTGTGGCGTGTTTCGCAGAATATATCGGTAGGGCAGTATATACTTATCATAATGCTGATGCGTTTTATAGGGGGATTACTGGTCAGCCTGTTTGTTTTTGCAATGTTTAAATACTTAAGAAGCGGCATGTCTGTGATTATATCATGCGTCCTTTTTATTGTGCTGCCACTGGCGCTTGTGGCTTTTGGGGTGACTAATGCGCAGTATCTTCTGTTTAATCCGCTGCTCATTGGAAATATATTTTAAAATATATTTTGAATTCACTAGGAAAAACATTACAGATTGTTCCAATGAAATAGATAAAAAGCATCTGTCCGTAAAAACCGGATAGATGCTTTTTAATATAGGACAAAGTTATAATTTTTTATAAAAATCTGTGATGCGGTCCATGCGTGCCCCCATATTCATAAGCAGTGCATCCGCAATAGTAATTGCAGCCATAGCTTCAACAACAACAACAGCACGTGGCACGATAATCGGGTCATGACGTCCCTTGATGGAAATCTCTATATCTTCACCGGATTTATTTACAGTGTGCTGTGTAGCTGCGATTGAAGGAGTAGGCTTTATGGCAGCTCTGAAAATAAGCGGTGAGCCGTCTGTCATGCCGCCGAGAGTACCACCGGAGTGATTTGTCTCTTTTGAAACAGCGCCATCCATCATAATAAAGGCATCATTGTTTGTAAGTCCGGTTGCCTTTGCTGCATCAAAGCCATCGCCGATTTCGAAGCCCTTTACAGCTCCGATAGACATAATAGCTTTTGCCAGATTGGCATCAATTTTCTCGAATACAGGATCACCGAGCCCGACAGGAAGACCTGTGATTACACATTCACACACACCGCCTGAGGAATTGAGTGATTTAAGGCATTCCTCCAGATATTCAGAAGCCTTTAGCGCTGCATCGGCATCAGGCATATAAAGTGAATTGTTGTAAATCTCATGAGCATCAAAATTAACTTCATTAATTGTAACAGGACCTATTGATCTGGTGTATGTAAGAAATTTTATGCCAAGGCCCGAGAGCATCTTTACAGCGATAGCACCCGCTGCAACACGGCCTATTGTCTCGCGTCCCGAAGAACGACCTCCGCCTCTGAAGTCTCTGAAGCCGTATTTCTCATCAAAGCAAAAGTCAGCATGCCCCGGACGATAGTATGAAGCAATTTCACTGTAATCCTTTGATTTCTGGTTTTTATTCCACACAACCATAGAAACAGGTGTACCTGTAGTCTTTCCCTCAAACACACCGGAGAGAATCTCAACCGCATCATCCTCCTTGCGTGGAGTAGTGAACTTAGACTGTCCCGGCTTTCTTCTGTTTAAGAATATCTGAATATCCTCCTCACACAGCTCAAGCCCCGCAGGAACGCCGTCCACAACGACACCTAAGCCCTTTCCGTGTGATTCTCCCCATGTTGTTACCCTAAAAATATTTCCGTATGATGAACCTGCCATGATGGTCTCCTTATTATAATAATGGGTAACTATTTAAACCTCTGAGAACAAAAAATGATACATCATGCTTGCATGTAAACAGCATTTTTGGTTTTCAATGTGACTCGAATAGTTACGATAATAAATACATTATAATTAATACCAAGTTGAATAGTCAAGAAAACTATGATATTATTTTATTTAGATAAATTTCGAACTATGTTTGTATATAATTATGTGATTAAAGGGTCAAAATGTATCATCGATGCATGCTTGCATGCCTGTATATGCAAAGCGCAAATTAGGCGAAGCATAATTTAAGCGAAGCATAATTAAGCAGCATCATTTGTAGCAATTTTGCCACAACGTAAGGCACGTAAGCCGCGGCTACCGCGAGCGCACACGTGCTGCCCTGAGAGCGAATAGCGGAGCTGTTTAGAGTCTGTAGAATTATGCACATGGAACACAGAAATGTCCTGCCATGGACGGCAGGGCAAGGTGTTATGCGCCATGGACGGCGCATAAAAGCCGGTTTCGTCGAGCATAGAAAACCATACAGGCATAATTCGTACAGCCTCTAAACAGCTCCGCTAGTCGCTTATTGAGAGCCCCTTGCA
>ERZ1027229.1370-NODE-1370-length-11049-cov-4.068128_pt1 | contig 11049 bp, 7 predicted proteins | sample MGYA00519245_ERZ1027229 | MGnify/ENA primary metagenome ERZ1027229 (study PRJEB26926, sample SAMN06164466) | human gut metagenome | biome: ENVO:00009003; feature: ENVO:2100002; material: ENVO:00002003 | host: Homo sapiens | place: USA | collected 2012 ...
AGATAGGAGTCCGTCTCGTGGGCTCGGAGATGTGTATAAGAGACAGCCACAAGACTGTCAACTCTCTCTTCAATCAGTCAGTCTCCCCTCTCGCCAGCGCCGGCTACACCACCGTTCTTGGAAACGCTGCCAAGGTCCGCAACAGAGGATTCGAGATAGAACTCGATGCTGACATCATCCGCAAGAAAGATCTCACCCTCAGCGTTGGCATCAACGGAACACACTACCGCACCACGCTTCTGAGCGTTCCTGCCGACCAGATTCCGAACTACGACGAGACCATGGATCTCCCTAAGGGCTGCTGGACCGTCGCGACTGAGGATATGGCGCAGGCCGGAACTGCAAGCCACGCCGGACGAGGAATATTCTACCTCCGTGGAGAAGGGAAGGATCTTTTCAACCTCTATATGCCTAAATATGCCGGTGTGGACGAAAAATCCGGTCTTCCGCTTTATTGGCACAGAGTCACTTACTATGATGTGAATATGAACGAGACCACAGGTGTCTACGAGCACGGAGGACGTTACGCCAACTATAAGGTGGGTGACAATGTCAAGACAGACGTGGCGGCAGACGCATCTTACTACGAGGTAGGATCAGCCACTCCTGATTGGATCGGAGGTCTTACCCTCAGCCTGAAATGGAAAGATTTCGATTTCAGCGTCGTTTCCGCTTACCAGATCGGAGGCAAGTTCTTCTCTATGGAGTACTCCCAGCATCTGTTCCGCGGCTCATCTATGGGCAGACAGCGTATTCCTGTCTCAAAGGATCTCGTGGGCAACACCTGGAATCCGGACAACACCAGTGCCTATTACCCTATGCAGTGGTTCCCAAGTTCAGGCGCAAGCAGTTACTATCTTGATGGATCTTTGCTGCCAGGCTCTCACAACTACACAGACATGAGCCTCTTTGACGCAAGCTACTTCCGTGTGAAGAACGTGACCATCGGCTACACCCTGCCTAAGAAACTCACAAAAAAAGTCAACATCAGTGCCCTCCGTGCGTTCGTCTCAGCTGACAACGTGTTGATTTTCTCTCAGCAGAAAGGTGTGGATCCTACTTTCTCAACAATCGGAGGAAAAGAGGTTGACACCTTCATCTACCCACAGATGCAGACTCTCACAATCGGTTTGAATCTTGATTTCTAAAATTAAACGCGAATAAATATGAAAACATATAAAAGTCTTTTGGCTGCCGCGATCCTTGGCTTGAGCTTTTCATCCTGCACCTCACTGCTGGATGTCAACAATCCGAACTATTTCACGGATGATGAGATGGCAGAATTCATCAATGGAAGCGAGGAAGCTGAGCAGCAGGTTCTGACAGGTCTCGTTGGTTCTCTGCCGGGTTACATCAACATCTACAACGCTGCGATCGCCGGTGGCTATTCCAACGCTTCCGCTTACGAATCCAATTTTGAGTTTCGCCGTTTCTGCCAGTCTGGCGATGTGGTAGAAGGAGATAGACTGAATCAAGGAACATACTCGACTTGGTATCAGAATCTTGCAAACAACACTTATTGGAGAACAGATCAGGAGATCCAGAACTATGGCTACTATCTCGCCCCTGTACTCAAGCTCGGACCCGCACTCAAGGCGCTTGACTTCCTTACCGAGGAGCGTGTCGAGAAGTATCCAAGAATGGGTTCCAGCCGCGCCCAGGCACTGACAATGAAGGCTATCTGCTACATGATGCTGATGGAGCGCTACACAGACCTTCAGGATGTAACCTCCACTACAAAGCAGGGCTGGCCGATCTACGATGCCTACACCTATAATGCCGCCAAGGCTCCGCTTTCGGTCGCCGAGACCTGGAGTTGGATCAACACTACGCTCAAGGAGGCAGTGGATCTTTTCCACGATTCCACGCTCGGAGAGAAAGGCTATACCATCGGTAACGAGGCTGCCCAGATCTACGACATAGACTGTGCCGTGGCACAGTACTACCGTTGTCGCGCCGCCCTCGACAGCAAGGACTGGAAGACCGTGATAGAGGCGGGGAATGACCTCCTCAGCCATTTCCCTAACCTGATCAACGCCGAAGATTATGGTATGAAGGCAAGCTTGTTGGCCTCTGTGAACTCTCGCGCTGGTGTCACCGCATCCCTGCCTCAGGGAACATCTTGGAACGGATCCGACTTCAACGCCACACAGAACGCCTTCTACAATCTGGAGAAGAATCCAGAGGCGATTTTCGGCGGTGCCAGAGGCTCATCCAACATCTTCTGGACTAACGCAGGTCTCAATGCCCTCAAGCGCAGCCCTTCAGGCTACTATCAGGTGGACAAAGGAATCTATGACGCACTTTCGGATGATGACTGCCGCAAGGCTTGCATTCTCCCTGAGGATTTCGAGGATTTCCACGTTTACACCAACAACGGAGCAGACACGACATGGTACCAGTACACTATGCCGAAATACACGTCTCTCAAATGGGCGGCATCCTCGGCTATCGGTTACAAAAACCACACGAACGAGGCTACCACATCCGACAACATATACCTCCGTTCCTCAGCCGTCTTGCTGATGGTCGCTGAGGCATACGCTCAGGGTGGGCAGGACGCTCAGGCAAAGGCATTGCTTGACAAACTGCTTGCGGCCCGCACAAAGAGCGGCGCCACCGCCATGACATGCGACAACACGATGCCTGGCAAGAGTGTTATGGAGATGGTCAAACTTCAGTGGCGCATCGAGATGTGGGGAGAAGGCGATTGGGCGTTCTTCAACCAGAAGCGCTGGGGCGTTCAGAACGCCCGTGGAGCGAACCATTGGAGCGAGACTCAGATTCCTGCCGAAGGCTTCACTTGGGAGATTCCTCAGAAGGAGCGTCAGGGCAATCCTTACTGGAACTAACAGTCATTATCCACAACTAGAATTATATTCAGATGAAAAAAATATTATTGACATTCGCTTGCGCTCTTTCCGCAATGGCAATGTTCTCAGCCTGCGACAAGGGAGAGGATGTGAAGGAGTTCAAGGATGAAAACGCTACAGTGAAGGCCTTGACAATCGAGGCTACCCTTCCGTCCGCACAGGGTGAGGGCATGAAGACAGCTTTCACAGCCAAGGATTTCCTCCGTATACGTTTCGCGAAGGCTGACGGTACTTCAGTGGGAAGAACCCAGATCCTCAGAGGCGAGGCGGCAGAAGGCAAGACCGCGTCATCCAGCAACCGTGTGGCCGTGCCGAATGACGCAGAAACGGCTTTCGTCTATGTTGACAACAACGAGACTAATCTCGTGAACTATGGATCCGCTCCGACATTTGTGAATTTGAGCGGTCAGAAAGGTACGCTTGCTGATGCCATGGCACATCAGGTGATTGTTGGCTCCACCCCTGTCAGCGGCCTGTCAGGAGGTAAGGGCTCCGTATCACTCGCCTACAAGACCGGTATCGCAAAGATCGTGGTGTCTTATCCGGAGGGAACCAGAGTCAAACAGGGCGAGACCACAATAACGCTTGGTGGAGACGCACAGTACAACAAGATTGAACTGATGCTTGATTCTCCTGAAAAGTCAAGCACGAAAGGTGCAATCACCGTCCCTGCCATTGTTGACACGGTGAAATGCACCTCCACCGCTTACGTCGCCATCTGGCCTGTAGGTGGAGAGTACACCAACACCAACCTCATCTCCCACATCCAGACTACCACCTACGGCAATGCGCTTGAGGTCACGAACATCACGGCAGGAAAGACGACCGAGATCGTTCAGGGTGTTGACGCCAAAGAGTTCAACTATTGGATCGGCGATGAGGAATATAAAGTCCATGATGTCTATGCGAAGGTTGAGAGCGCTAGCAAGTGGATCACAGTGAAGGATGGTGTCCTTACAGTCGGGGAGAACAAGACCGGTAGCGTACGCGTCGGAAAGGTTGTGCTTGACAACGGTCACACCTACATCTTCACCCAGATCGGAGCCAACGACTTCAAGGGAAGCTGGACGCTTTACTCGAAATTATTTGACCCTAACAAGACACTGGGTAAGGGTAACACCAATGCGGACAAAACTGTTGTCACATTCGGTGAGCCACGTCAGCGAGAGACCTTGAAGGATGCCGCTGGCAAAGAGCATACAAACAACCTTGGCATCAAGGGCCTTTATCTTGATTCGGTTCTGGACGCTTGTGTCGAGATTGACTACAATGAAAGGACTGTCAAATTCGGCGTGTTCTTTGACCGCCGCGCAGCCCAGAAAGCCGCAGACGGAAAGTTCTGCACATATATTCCTGAATGTTCTGGCGGAAACGGTTGGGGCAACTACAACTTTGCTCCTGGTGACAAGGGATTCTCCGATTCCAACTACGAGTGGCTCTGGTTCACGGTAAGCGAAGACCTGAAGACCCTAAAGTACCAGTACTATGGTGCAGGTCAGATGACCAGTAACGGCAAGTACTACATCTGCGGAATCTCTATTCCGAAGGCCACTTCAACCGACAAGGCTTCCATTGCAGGCAGCTATGACGTGATTTATCAGGCCAACTACAACGGAAGCAATGTAGAAAGCATGTACTTCAAGAAGTAATCCTGCATTCAGTCAATCCAACAAAAGAAGGCGACCGGAAACCCCGGCCGCCTTCTTTCTTTGGCAATGGCAGTTAAAAACATCACCTTAAAGCCCCTATCTGCTCTTTGGTAAGCCCGGTCAACTGTAGGATCTGCCCTATCGGCATACCGATTTCAAGCATGGCCTTGGCTACTTCGGTCTTGCCTTCGGTTATTCCTTCAGCCTTACCTTGGGCCATGCCATCTGCGATTCCTTTGGCCTCTCCGTCGGCATAGCCTTTCTCGAAGCCCTTGCGCTCGGCGAATACGCGCTGCGCCAGAATGTCCCTCTCGTTCATCTTGTCGATCTCGTATTTAAGTTTCTTCACCTTGTCGAACGCCGCGATCTCGCACGCCTCGGCGAGCCGTCTGGAGATTCCTCCGGCCTCCTCGATCCACTCCGGAATCTTTTGGAAGCCACCGCTGTTCCTGAATATGTAGAACAGCCTGTCGGACTCCGTCACGCACTCCTCCAGCGTCTTGGTGAACAGTGTCATCTCCACAAAGATAACACTAATTGTCTGATTCGCAACCATTCCGGTGCGTTTTTCCGTGAACTGCCAGTAGGAGATGAGGTGGTCGGTGTCCCAGAGCGACTCGTCGTCGTGCCTCAGGCGATAGTTCAGGAAGGAGACCACATAGACTGGGTGGAGCTTCCCGTACAGATCCCCCTCCGACAGTTCCAGATGGTACAGTCCTGACGCGTAATAGACGCACCTCTCGAAGAAGCTGTCCTCCTCCGAGGCCTGCATCTCCACGATGAACGTCCTGTCGTCCTTGTCCACACAGACCAGGTCGAGCACTGTCTTCTTCCCGTAGATCACATCCTGTTGCTGCTCCCGGTCGGAATATTCCTTGATGTCCTCGATCCTCGCCTCGGGAGGCAGGATCTGGTTCAGCACCCCGATGAGGATGTCCTTGTTGTTCCTGTCCGCGAACACGGCCTTGAATCCCACATCGCTCCGCAGATTCACGAACGGAGCGAGTCCTTGTCTCTTTTCATTGAAATACATAGTTCAAATTTTAAATGAATATTTGAACCGCAATAATATGCACTAAAAACGTAAATAATGAAAAGAAACGTATGCGGATTATAAAAAACAGAAATATTTTCGGATGATACCCCCTAAGTAATCCTTAAATAATAACCAACTTATTGTTTATCGCTTACCAAGTAATCCTTCGCCAATCAATTTGGTCGCAGCCGAAAACCATTCTTCACCGGCCTGCAGGACATCACGAAATGAAGCCGGGCTCCGTCTTTGATGTCGGAGTAGCGGATGACGGGAGAGTCCAGCCTCTTGCCGTTGAGGTAGGCGGCCTTGATGTAAACCGCTTCCTTGCTCCAACTTTCCGTGGTCATCTCCAGAGTGCCTCCGTCCGAGAGCCTGACCTTCAGGCCGGGAACGCATGGAGAACCGATGTAGTACTCATCGGATCCGGGGCAGAACGGATAGAATCCAAGGCAGTTGAAAATGTACCAGGCGGACATCTGGCCGCAGTCGTCGTTGCCGCTCAGCGAGCCGGGTTCGTTGCCGTAGAAGTTGTCGGCGATGTAGCGCACCCATTTCTGGCACTTCCACGGCTGGCCGAACCAGTCGTACAGATAGGTGACGTGGTGGCAAGGCTCGTTGCCGTGCCAGTAGCCGCCGATGCGGCCCCAGATGTCGTGCGCTCCGGGAATATCCTCGGGCAGCTCGATGGTGAATAGGCTGTCCAGGCGGCTCAGCAGCAACTTTCTGCCGGCTCTCTCGACATATCCGCCGAAATCGTGCGGCACTGTCCATGTGTACTGCATCGTGAATCCTTCCGTGATGTCTCCCCAGCCGTGGACCGAGTTCGGACCCTGATAGGCGACAGGGGCGAACGGGTCGCGCCAGTCGCCGGCGGAATCCTTTCCGCGCATGTAGCCGGTCTCGGGATCGATGAGATTCCGGTAGTTCATCGACCGGTTGAGGAAGAACTCGTAGTCCTCCCGGTGACCCAGAAGCTTGGCTGCCTGGGCAATGCACCAATCGTCGTAGGCATATTCAAGAGTCTTGGAGACCGATTCCTTCTCCTTGTCGAAAGGCACGTAGCCGAGGGAGGTATATTCAGGAATGCAGTCGTAGTGAGGGTTGGTGGCGGTGGTCTTCATCGCCTGGAAGGCGCGCTCGTAGTCGAATCCACGCACGCCTTTAAGCATCATGTCTGCCAGCACCGAGCAGGCGTGATAGCCGATCATGCACCAGGTCTCGCCGCCGTAGAACGACCAGATCGGGAGCATCTTCTCGGTACTTTTGTCGAAATGGGCTAGCATCGAGTTGGCGATGTCTGCCTGAAGCGGCTTGTTGACGAGGTTGAGAAGCGGGTGGAAAGCCCTGTAAGTGTCCCATAGCGAGAATGTCGTGACGTTGGTGAAGTCTTCCGCATTCCCGATCGTGCCGTCGTGCTCGCGGAAGCGTCCGTCCGCGTCCTCGAATAGGAACGGATGGAGGGCTGTGCGATAGACGCTGGTGTAGAATGTCTCCCGGAGCGTCTTGTCGTCGGAATCCAGCTCGTACTTCCCGAGTTCCTTTTCCCAGAGATCCTCGGCCTCGGTCCTTACAGCGGCGAAGTCCTTGCCTTCCAGCTCCTTGAGGTTGTTCAGAGCACCATCAGTGCCTACAGCCGACACGGCGACATCTATGAATATGCTCTCGTCGGCTCCGGTCTTGAACCTTGCGACGGCCTTAAGCTTTTGCCCCCACGCTTCAAGCGAGCTGCGGAACCGTTTGGTGTTGTAGATCACCGGCTGCCCGTCCTGGAATATGTTGAATTCCTCGATCGGCCTTGAGAATCTGGCCACGAAATAGACATAACGTCCCGGGTTCCAGCCGTTGACGACCTTGCTGCCGATGATCGTGCGCTCGTCCAGCAGGCGTACCGTGGACCAGAGGCAATCCCATTTGAGGGTGTGGTCAAGGTCGATCATCACAAACGAACTGTCCGACTGCGGGAATGTGAACTTGAATATTCCGCTTCGCGGGGCTGCCGTCATCTCGGCCTTGACTCCGTAGTCCTTCAGGATCACTCCGTAGTAACCCGGCTCGCCCCATTCCTGGTTGTGGTCGTAGGTTGACGGATCCATCTTCGATCCGGTTCCCGGCAGGAAGAGGAAATCGCCCATGTCCGGGATTCCGGTTCCGCTGAGGTGCGTGAGGCTGAACCCTTGGATGAACGGCTTGGAGTACTTGTACCCAGCGGCGCAGTCATAGTCCTTGTCGTCGCAGTCCGGGCTGATCTGGATCCCGCCGAACGGCACCTGTGGCCCCGGGTACACGTTCCCGAACCCGTCCGTGCCCACGAGAACGTTCACGTCATCGATCAGTTTCCCTTTGCCGGATCCTTCCTGTCGAACCACGGTTCCTTCGACGACAGGCTCAGGGACCTCCTTAACGCGGTCGCTGAGCTTGTCGAAGCGCCCTTCCGCAGCCGCCGAAACCGAAAACCCACACAGCACCGCCATGCCCAAAAACATTCTCCGAATATTCATAACAACAATCATTTTCATTTCCCCCGTAAAGTTACCGAATATTTCTGTAAATCATAACTACATGTCTTTGAATATATTCGCAAATCCTGCCAGTCAAATTCAGAGGGCAGCGTTCCGTAACTCACTGCTGCTTAATCAGTGGGGCGCCATCCTTTGATATTCATCAATTTATGGAATAGTGCCGATCCTTCGGCCATAAATCGGCCGTAAAATTAATTGCCGTATCTTTACGGAAATATTCAGAAAATGGCGAAGAAGAAAAAGACCGCGAAGCGGCAGACGTTCCTTTCTCCGGAACAGCATGTAAGGGAAAAGGCAAGAACCTTGGCGGCGGGTGACGTTGTGTTAAATAATCACTCGAAAAGATCCTTCAAGGTCACCTCGTTCTGGACCACGCCGCTATATTCATTGGGCTTCAGGCCATAGGTTGTGATGAAGACGAGGTGGATGGTCCGGCGAAGCTTGAGGGAGTCGCGGAAGGAGTTGATCTTGTTGTCCAGTTCCTGACGGTATTTTTTTGTGATTGAGAAAGGGCCCTCCCAGAATTTGATCTCGCAGAGGTCTATGACACGGTCGGCGCGGCTTATCACCAAGTCTATCTGCGCGCTTTCCGAACGCCAGGACGATGCTTCCGTCATTATGCCTTGAATGCCAAGCGCTTTCTCTATCTGAATATGATGGTACATGCACAGTCTCTCGAACGCGATTCCTGCCCAAGCATTATGAAGGGTGGTGCCGGTCTGGTAGGACCAGAAAGATTTGTCCGAAGTGCCATATTTCTTGATGAACTTGTAGTAGAAGATTGTGTAGAAATCCGTCAGTTGATAGACAGCATCATTTTCTATTTTACCGAAGGCCTTATATTTCCGGATTATGTCGCAGTCATCCAAGTCAGACAGGATAGTGCTAAGGCCTCCTCCGTCAGGAAGCCCTGTCGCCGCGATGACCTCCTTTCTGGTCAGACCGGCGTTCTTGCGGCTGAGCGCCTCGATCACTTTCATATAGTCCTCGCTATTCTCAAACAGGGAGGCGTACAAGTTGTCGAACTCTCCGTCCAGTTTGCCTTTCCTTTTGAAGAACATTTCGTCCACATTCTGGGCGAGACTTTTCCCTTTCTCAAAGAGGCTGAGATAGTAAGGAATCCCGCCCATGATCATGTAACATTCCGCGATATCCTTTTCATCAAGGCTGATGCCGGCCGACTTGAAATAGGCCTTGCACTCCGCCAGGTTGAAGGGGCGGAGATAGATCTTCCCTGTCACCCTGTTATGCAGCCCACCCTTGTTTCTGAGAATCTTTTTTGTGATCCACGATGTGGCGGAGCCGCAGACAATCAGCATAAGATTGTCTTGCGTGCATCCCCAGTCATTCCAGAAGTGCTCGATCGCCACGACCAGATCACATCGATTGGTGTACATGAACGGCAACTCGTCGATGAACACGACCTTGCGCCCATTCACCTTTGAACTTTCGATAAGCGTCTTCAAGAAGCCAAACGCTTCCATCCAGGATTTCGGGTAAGGGCAAAGGGGCGAGCCCTGTTTTTTGAGAGCCTCTCCGAAATTGACAAGTTGTGCGGCCTTGTCCTTGACCGCAAGCCCGGTCACCTTGAAAAGGAATTTATTGTCGAAGAACTGGTTCACCAGAAAAGTCTTTCCCACGCGCCGTCTTCCATAGACAACAACAAACTCTGATTTTCCGGAATCATACAACTTCCGGATTTGCCCAATCTCTGATTTTCTGCCTATTACCTTCATGATATTTATTGATAACCTTGCGCAAAGTTAAAAAAAAATCGACTTTCCGCAAGGTTTATTATGAATAACTCTGCGGTAAGTCGATAAAAAATGGGCTTACCGCAGAGTTTGCTTCAATTGGCTTATAGATGAAATATCTAACTCAACTAAACGTTCTTGGATTCGACCGTCTCCGACAAGATCATCCGTGTCGTAGATCTGCCGAACATCCGACTCTGTCGGAGGACATCCTCTACAGATAATCGCTGCCGCCGTAAGGACTGTAGATCCTTTCGACAGGCCTGACTGTTGCGCTTGTGGAATTCGTTCAGATAATGCGGTGACATCGTTAAATATTACAAGTCATCTTTTCGAAGCGCTGTCATTAATCCGTTCATTGATGAGTTCGATCAATTCCCTTACGGTGATCAAAACAGGCTCCATTTCTTCTTTACAGGTATAATAAAAGAGATCATAGTCACAATTCTCCCTTATAGACCTCATTTGAGAAAGAACCTTTGAATATTTCGGATCAATTTTTCCTGTAATAACATACTCCCGGCCAAACTCGGTAATAAGGCCACTATGAGTCTTGGGCAAAAATCCATCATTAACCATCATCGCCATCACTGCGTGATAAAGCGCATAATACGCCCTGTTCGCCACCACGTTCCACATTTCCAACCTTGCCAATTCTTCGGCATCAGTCAGAAATTTCAGGCTTTCACCATTTCCTGATCAACAATCACCCGTCTCTCCTCTTCATTCATGGTTAAATAATTTTTATTGAGTCTGTTTGAACATTATGATAGAACAAAGTGCCCTTACGGTTGTTCCAATCGTTTTCCGTGTAGATGACAGGCACAAAATCAAGACCTAACTTCCATCCAAGGAGGGTCAATGGATATATCACACTGTCGTAGTCGCTTTTCTCAATTCTGTCTTTTTGAAGAATGACCAGAAAATCCCAATCCGAATCTGCTCTGAAGTCGCCCCGTGCCCGTGATCCGAAGAGAAAGACGCGCCCGCCCTGCGGAACAGTCTCATTGGCGACCTTCCGCACCTGATCAAGCACCTGTGACAAATCTTCTCTCATAACTGCAAAGAAAATGATTTTCAATGAATATTACAAATCCGTGAACTGATGGACGATAGATGATGTCGGCATATTAACAAGTAAAAAGAATTTTGATATTTCCATTAAAATGTTATTTTTACAATAAACACATATAGGCTATATGATCATCACACGCCTGT
>ERZ1027229.1371-NODE-1371-length-11040-cov-4.238689_pt1 | contig 11040 bp, 9 predicted proteins | sample MGYA00519245_ERZ1027229 | MGnify/ENA primary metagenome ERZ1027229 (study PRJEB26926, sample SAMN06164466) | human gut metagenome | biome: ENVO:00009003; feature: ENVO:2100002; material: ENVO:00002003 | host: Homo sapiens | place: USA | collected 2012 ...
AGAGACAGAGGCTTCTCTGCACGTGTCTTTCATTATTTTTGTCAGCAAAGTGTCTATAGGCCAGACACTGACAAATTATTCCTCACTGATTAAACCGGATATGCTCCGTTTTTGGTATCAGCAACCGTCTCATCCACCTTTTTCTCCTGAGCCTGACGATACTTGAAGAAGTCAGTAGCAACCTGTGGGAACAGTGCATAGGACAGAACGTCCTCATCCTGCTCTTTATACTGTGCCATCTCGCCTTCAAGTTTGCCCAGCTCATTCTCAAGAAGATCTGCCGGACGGCATGTGATCGGCTGTGTGTCACCGATACATTTCTTCTGAACTTCTGGATTGAATGGTTTTGCTGTAGCACCATATTTTCCGCTGAGAACATCTTTTGTCTCTTTGGTAACCATCTTGTATCTCTCGCCCATGAGAACGTTAAATACAGCCTGTGTACCAACGATCTGGGAAGAAGGGGTAACAAGAGGAGGTTCACCACAGTCCTTACGAACTCTCGGGATCTCTTCCAACACATCCTGATACTTGTCTTCTGCATGCTGTTCCTTTAACTGGCTAACCATGTTGGAAAGCATACCGCCAGGTACCTGATATAATAAGGTCTTAATGTTAACGCCAAGAACCTTGGTGCTCATTAAACCGCTCTCTAAGCACTGCTCACGGTAAGGTCTGAAGTAATCAGCGATCTCTGCAAGGAGATTCTGATCATATCCGGTATCATAAGGTGTACCCTTGAAGGTCTCAACCATAACTTCTGTTGCGGGCTGGGAAGTACCCAGTGCAAACGGAGAAATTGCACAGTCGATAACATCAACACCGGCTTCTACAGCCTTTAAGTAGGTCATGGAAGCTACACCGGAAGTATAATGGGTATGAAGCTGGATCGGAAGCTTGGTGTTCTCCTTCATCGCCTTGATAAGCTCTGCAGCCTTGTAAGGAACAAGCAGACCTGCCATATCCTTAATACAAATGGAATCAGCACCCATCTCTTCAATCTTCTTAGCCATATCTGCCCAATACTCTAAGGTATAAGCATCGCCTAAGGTATAGGATAAAGCAACCTGTGCTTCACCTCTGCCTTCCTGCTTCTTAATCTTCTCGGTAGCATCTACTGCAGCCTGTAAGTTACGAAGATCGTTCAAGCAGTCGAAAATACGGATTACATCAATACCGTTTGCGATCGACTTTTCTACGAAGGCATATACAACGTCATCTGCGTAAGGTCTGTATCCTAAGATGTTCTGACCTCTGAAAAGCATCTGAAGCTTGGTATTCTTGAATCCATCTCTTAATTTACGAAGTCTGTCCCACGGATCCTCTTTCAGGAAACGAAGGGAAGCATCGAAAGTAGCTCCACCCCAGCACTCTACGGAATGATAGCCAACTTTATCCATCTTGTCAACGATTGGAAGCATGATTTCGGTAGGCATTCTTGTTGCAATCAGAGACTGATGTGCATCACGAAGAACGGTTTCCATAATTCCAACCGGCTTTTTAACCTGATCTGCCATTTTATTTTCCTCCATAATATTTGATTTAATGTAACTGTGAAGGTACTGAACAGTTACGATTTAATTTAGAATACGCCGAATACAGCCATAAATGTACCGGCTGCGACTGCAGTACCGATAACTCCGGCTACGTTAGGTCCCATTGCATGCATCAGAAGGAAGTTCGTAGGATCAGCCTCTGCACCAACCTTCTGTGAAACTCTGGCAGCCATAGGTACTGCGGAAACTCCGGCAGAACCAATCAGCGGGTTAACCTTACCCTTGGTGGCAACACACATCAGCTTACCGAACAGAACACCTGCTGCGGTACCGAATGCGAATGCAATAAGACCAAGAGCAACGATCTTCAGCGTATCCAGGTTCAGGAATGCTTCTGCACTTGTAGTAGCACCTACGGATGTACCAAGAAGGATAACTACGATGTACATTAATGCATTGGATGCGGTATCGGTTAACTGACGAACCACACCGGATTCTCTGAACAGGTTACCTAACATCAGCATACCAACAAGGGGAGCTGTGGTAGGAAGGATCAGGCTTACTACGATCGTAACGATGATCGGGAACAGGATCTTCTCAAGCTTCGATACAGGACGAAGCTGTCCCATCTTAATCTTTCTTTCTTTTTCTGTTGTGAGCAGCTTCATAATAGGCGGCTGGATAATCGGTACCAGCGACATATAAGAATATGCTGCTACGGCGATCGGTCCAAGGAGGGCGGTCTGTCCCAGCTTTCCTGCAAGGAAAATGGAAGTAGGACCATCGGCTCCACCGATGATGGAGATTGCTGCTGCAGCCTTATCATTAAAGCCCATAGCAATTGCTCCGAAGTATGCTGCAAAAATACCAAACTGTGCTGCAGCACCAAGTAAGAAACTCTTAGGATTTGCAATCAGGGGACCGAAGTCAGTCATCGCACCTACACCCATGAAAATCAGGGAAGGCATGATTGCCCATTCATCTAAGAGATAAAAATAATACAAAAGACCACCGGTTCCATTCGGCGAATCTTCGATATGCATCATAATATCCGGATAGATATTAACAAGTAACATACCGAATGCAATAGGCAAAAGAAGTAACGGTTCAAACTCCTTAGCAATTGCAAGATAAAGGAACACACATGCTACAACGATCATCAGGTAATTACCCCAGGTCAGATTAAAGAACGCGGTCTGATGAATCAGGTTGTCCAGTGTTGTTACAATATAATCCATTTCTTTTACCTCCTGTTGGTTTCGTAGCTACAAGATCTCATTAGTTTAATGTTGCAAGTGTTGCGCCTGCCTCTACAGCATCACCAACTGCTACGTCGATACTTGCTACGGTACCATCTTCCGGAGCTACTACAGGAATTTCCATCTTCATAGCTTCTACTACGACGACCGGATCCCCCTTCTTAACTGCCTGTCCAACAGAAGCTTCGATCTTGAATACCTTACCGGCTGCACCAGCTTCTACCTTGATAGAGCCGGCACCAGCGCTTGCTGCCTTCGGTGCTGCAGCAGGAGCTGCCTTGGGAGCTGCCTTCGGTGCTGCGGGTGCTGCTACCGGTGCTCCTGTGGATGCGCCTTCTTCTACTACTACATCATATACGTTGCCGTTAACGGTAATTGTATAATTCTTCATTGTAAAATCCTCCTAAATTAGTGATTAATGTTTTCTGATACTTCTTACTACAAAACCATCTGTAGAAGAAGCTCCCTGGCTGGCTGCAATCGCCGCTGCAATGACTGCAACAAGCTCTGTATCGTCTGCCTGTTCTTCTTTTTCAATAATCTGCGCAATGGTATGATCGACTGCTGCAGTTTTAGGTTCTTCTTTCTTATCCTTCTTCTTAAAGGCTGCCTGGATCTTCGGGATGAAGTTAAAGCAGCTGATTAAAAGACTGATCAGAATTAAAACACAGAATACGGTTCCCATACCGAGAAGTGTATTCAGTGCAGCCTTCTCCATGCTTTCGCCAAAGGTATAAACGGTATTTACAGTAAGACTGGTTAACGCACTCTTCTCATAAATAACTTCTACCGTAGCGTTATGGTCGGTTCCTTCTACAACAGCAAGGATAGTACCTTCTGTCATATCTGCATCCATGGTGTTCTGCTTCAGTTCACCCATGCCGGTTACCACACCGATTTCATCGATGCTGCTTTCATAACTGGAATATGCACTCTTGAAAACAGAAACATCATAGCCCTGCTTTTCTGCTTCTTCCAGCTGTTCGCTGCTCATCTGGCTGAGTCCGTCAAAATAGTACTCTGCACAGGATAATGCATCTTCGGTAGAAAGGTAACTGGTATCGTCTGCTTTGGAGCTTCCACATGCAGTCAGACCAAGCATACAGATGATCATACCTAATACTAATAAATGTTTTTTCATATTAAGCAATTCCTTTCTATACTGTGCCGTGCTTCTTTGCCGGTCTGTCTTCGCTCTTTGTAAGGAGCATTTCAAATGCGCCGATGACATACTTTCTCGTGTCAACAGGCTCAATGATCTGATCAACATATCCTCTCTTTGCTGCACTTGTTACATTGTTCTGCAGCTCAGCATATTCCTTTGCACAGGCATCAATAGCGTCTGCACCCTGACCATCACAGATGATCCTGGCAGCAAGCTTGGCATCCATGGAACCGATCTTAGCATCCGGATATGCCATGGTGATATCTGCACCAATTGCCTTGGAATTCATTGCGACATAAGCACTTCCGAAAGCTTCACCAACAATCACGTTTACCTTCGGAACGGTTGCATTTGCAAATGCATAAGTAAGCTTTGCTGCAGCTTTTGCAATCTTCTTCTCTGCACACTTGTCAGCCTTGTAACCCTTTACATTGGTAAGGGATAATACCGGGATACCGAACGCATCACAGAAGTTAACAAAATCAGCAGCCTTCTCACATCCTGCAGGAGTAAGAACCGCATCGAACTTCTCTGCTTCGCCGTTCTCGTCATATAAAGCGGTACGGTTTGCTACAGCACCAACGGTAACGCCGTCTAACTTAATCAGGGCAGTAACCATCTCCTTGGCATAAGCACTCTTTACTTCAAATACCTGTCCGTTATCGGAAATCTGTGAAAGAGCGATGGCAGGATCTGCTACAGCACCTTCCATATTCTCACAAGCTCTGTTCAGATCATCGGTACAGTCCTCAAAGAATGCATCGTCATCATTGTTTGCAGGAAGCATGCTTACAAGCTCTCTGATCTTTGCAAGTACGGTTGCTTCATCCGCAACAACATCTACATTGCCTGCTTCTTCACTCTGGAATGCAGCAGATGCAGTGTCACACTTGGTAACCACATTTCCATCTAATGCATTGGGAGCGTTTACAAATAATTTTGCCTTGCTCTCTTCCATGAAGGTAAAATCCGTTAAGGTCGGGATTAAAGCAAGGCCGCCGCCGCAGCTACCGAAAATAGCGGTAATCTGTGGAATCACGCCTGAACTTAATACCTGCTTTTTATAGATTTCACCAAAACCGTTTAATGCATCGGTTGCTTCCTGTAATCTTAAACCTGCGGATTCAATGAGGCCAATTACAGGTGCTCCAGTCTTCAGTGCAAGGTCATAAAGATTGGCAATTTTCTTTGCATGCATTTCGCCAACGCTGCCGTTTAATACGGAAGCATCCTGGCTGTATACATAAACAAGATTACCACCAATTACTCCATAACCGGTGATAACACCGTCAGAAGGAGTCTCAGTCTGTTTCAGATTAAAGTCGGTGCTTCTGGCTGTAACCATGGCGCCAATTTCAACGAAACTGTTGTCATCGAGTAAAGAAGCAATTCTTTGACTCGCTTGTGAAGTAGTACTCATATTCTTCAGCCCTCCATTTTTATATTAAATAAATGATAACGTATTAAAGGGCGCATTGCACCCCATAAATCATCTATGGTAGTATAACACAAAGTTTTTAAAACGCATAGGACAAATTTGCTTTTTCTGCAAATTTTTTACAAAAATTTTACCCGTGTGCTTTCATATATCTGTGACTGTCCGGTCCCCCACAGTTACACATATCTTTCTTTTTCCACGCATAGATATAAGATAAGTCTGTTTCGTAAAAGGATCCCCTTATGTTCCAAAAGAAACGATATTTTTTATCCATTTTCTTCTGCCTGTTGTTTCTCATTCTCTGCTCTCTTCCCGGAATACTTCCGGAACATGCAGCCGGGGATGCTCTTAATACTTCTGTATCCTTCGATTTGCCCCAGACACTTTCTGAACCCAGGGTTCCCTCCGCAGTCATTGATCCCTCTGTGCAGCCCTCTCTTACCCTCTATGCAAAATCCGCCGTATTAATGGATGCGGAATCCGGACGTATCTTATACGAAAAGAACGGATACGAAATTCTTCCGATGGCAAGCACCACCAAAATCATGACCTGCATTCTCGCGCTGGAAAACGGAGATCTGAACGATTACGCGGAAGTCTCCTCATATGCATCAGGCATGCCCAAGGTCCATCTCGGGGCCCGTTCCGGGGAATTCTTCCGTTTAGAGGATCTGCTTTATTCCCTGATGCTGGAATCCCACAATGATTCTGCTGTCATCATCGCCGAGCACATTGCCGGAAGCACCGGGGAATTTGCAGATATGATGAACCGGAAAGCCAGGAAAATCGGCTGTGATAATACCTTCTTCATCACACCAAACGGACTGGATGCTGTCTCCACTTCCACGGACGGTCAGACACACATTCACTCCACCACAGCTGCAGACCTGGCCAGGATCATGTCCTACTGCATCACCTCTTCTCCCAAAAAGGAAGAATTCCTTACAATCACCCGCACTGCCTCACATTCCTTTACCGGCTTTCAGAAGTCCGGTGAGGATTATGTATCAGATGGACGCACCTTTACCTGCAACAATCACAATGCCTTTTTATCCATGATGGAGGGCGCCCTCTCCGGCAAAACCGGCTTCACCGCCAACGCCGGCTACTGCTATGTCGGCTCCTTACGGCAGGAGGATCGTACCTTTGTCGTTGCCCTGCTGGCCTGCGGCTGGCCGAATAATAAATCCTACAAATGGTCCGATACCAAAAAGCTGATGAGCTACGGCCTTGAAAATTATACGACACACACCTTACAGGAAGCCCTGCTTTCCTCTTCAGATCTCCCCCCCGTTCCGGTCTGTGACGGAGCCGGCGATATCTGGAATGCTGCTCTTTCTGAAACGCCTTATATTAAAAGGGATGAAGCTTTCGTAAACAAAAAAATTCTCCTTAAACAAGGAGAACATTTTCAGGTACAATATGAATATGAAAAGACTCTGACCGCACCCGTGCGTAACGGCCAGAAGATTGGCGAAATCCGCTATTATCTGGATGATACTCTTTACTATAAGGAAAGCATCCATGTTCCGGATTCCATCGATGCCATTACACTTCCTTACTGCATCCGCCAGAGCATCCGTCATTTTCTGCTTTATACATCCACCTGAACGTCACCGTCCACTTCGGCCTCTGCCTGCTGTTTGAATTCTTCGATCTGGACAGCGGATAATTCCGGCAATTCCTCTAAGGACTTCACGCCAAAGCTTCTTAAAAACTCTTCGGTTGTACCGAACAGAAGTGGCTTCCCCGGTGCATCCATACGTCCGACCTCCGCAATCAGTCCAAATTCTACTAAACGGTTCACGGCATGGTCACAGCTGACCCCTCGGACACGTTCGATTTCTGCTCTGGTAATCGGCTGCTTATAGGCAATGATGGATAGTGTTTCAAGAAGCGTATCGGTCAGCACATACTTACGCGGTGTCTTTGCAATTTTAATCAGATACTCGTACATTTCCGACTTCGTGCACATCTGAAAGGAATCTTCCAGCTCCATCAGGGTAATTCCCTTGTCCTTCTTATCATAGTCTGCTTTCATTTCCAGCAGGAGCTCTTTTGTTTCCTTTTTACTGATTTCCAGTACCGCTGCAAGCCGTTCAATCTCTACGGCCTCTCCCATGGTAAATAAAACGGCCTCGAGTACGGCTTTCTGTTCCTTCTTATCCATCTTAAAACTCTCTTTCTCTATCCTGCCTTTGATGTGATCCAGATATCATCAAAGATATCTTCCTGCACAATCGTGATTTTGCCCGTTTTCATAAGCTCAAGGATCACCATAAAGGTGACGATGATCTCCATCTTGCTGCGCTGCTTTTCCATCAGATCCATGAAACTGAAGCTCTTATGCGTCAGAAGATAATCCTCCACATAAGCAGTCTTTAAATCCATGTCGATTTCATCCTTTTCAATCTTGCCAAAGGTACTTCGTACCGGATCAATCTTGTCCTCCTGCCGACGCATCACCATATGGAAAAGCTCCTGCAGTTTTCCCAAATCGGCATCTCCCAGTAATTCCTGCATATCAATCGGAGGACGGTAATCCTCGATCTCCTTAGGCAGTGTCTTGTCCTTAAACCAGGTCTTTGCCGCATCCACCTGACGATCCTTTAATTCATACGCCATATACTTGTACATCTTGTATTCCAACAGCTTCTGTACAAGCTCTGCTCTCGGGTCCTCTTCTTCTCCCTCTTCGTTGACTTCCTTCGGAAGAAGCATCCGGCATTTAATATCAAGAAGCGTTGCCGCCATGACAAGGAATTCACTCATCACATTCATATCTTCCGTTTCCATGGCCTTTATGTAGTCCAGGTACTGCTCCGTAATCATCACAATGGGAATATCATAAATATCGACCTTATTCTTTTCAATCAGATGTAACAGTAGATCTAAGGGGCCTTCAAATGCCTCCAGCTTTACCGATATCGCCATATCTATGCTCCTTTAGCTGCAGATTGCAATCGTTGCACTCGTTCCGAGACGGCTTGCTCCGGCATCGATCATTCTCTGTGCAGTTTCCTTATCCCTGATTCCACCGGATGCCTTTACCCCTAAGCGTGTTCCGACTTCACTGCGCATCAGAGCAACATCCTCTGTGGTTGCCCCTCCTGTGGAAAATCCGGTCGAGGTCTTCACAAAGTCTGCCCCTGCCTTTTCGGCAAGCCGGCAGGCTGTCCGCTTCTCATCATCCGTTAACAGACAGGTCTCGATAATGACCTTCAGTGTCTGCTTCTCACATGCCCTGCGGACCGCCAGAATGTCCTGATATACTGTTTCTTCTTCGCCATCCTTTAATGCAGCCACATTGATGACCATATCAATTTCATCTGCACCATCCTCAACAGCAATCGCAGCCTCCATGGCTTTTGCTTTCGTACTCATCTGTCCGAGAGGGAATCCGACTACGGTACAGACCCTTACATCCGTTCCTTCCAGTTCCTTCTTCACCAGTACTGTATAAAAGCCATTCACGCACACGGACATAAAATTGTATTCTTTCGCTTCCCGGCAGACCTTTAAAACTGCTTCCTTTGTGGCATCTGCCTTTAATATCGTATGATCAAATAATTTCGTATTCAACTTCTCCATCATGTACCCCTTACCGGATCTGGTCATTAAAGAAATCACATAACTATTCAGAACCTCATTTGCAAATCACAACTTTATTAGTGTACCATTTCTCGTTTAAGGCGTCAACTTTACAACCACGAGTTCGCCCGGGTTGAAAATCCGGATCGGAAGCGTATGCGTTCCCAGTCCACGGCTTAAAATCATGGCAGCATTTCCCTCATGGAATTCCCCACCATCATATTTCGGAAACAGCTTCATGGAAGGGGCAATCACGCCGCCCAGAACCGGGAGCCGCATCAGCCCGCCGTGCACATGCCCCGCAAATACAAGATCTGCGCCCCACGCCGCATAATCCTCAAAGAAATCCGGATTATGGGCAATCATCATATGAAAGGAGCCCGGATCCGGCACTCCCAGGTACTCCTGCACCCGATCCGCTCCGAGAATCTGCTTACGGAACTTTCTGTAATAGCGCCTGTGAATTTCAAGACCATACAGGCTGATATTATAATCCTTCAGATAAACATGCTCATTCGACAGAAAATGAATTCCCATTCCGGACAGCTTTTTCCGATAGTCCTCATACAGACTTCCGAACTCTTCCGTTTCTTCCCTGGTTTTCTGCTCATGATTGCCATTGGCATAATAAACGGAATAGCTCTTTGCAAGCTCCTCCATCAGCTTCTGCGCCGCTATCGTTTCCTTTCCAGGGAGAGAGGTGTACATATCACCGGACACAATAATGAGATCCGGATTCTGCTCCCGGATGGCATGAATCAGGCGGCTGTTATCTTTTCCAAAGGACTTGTTATGAAGATCCGATAACTGCACAATTTTAAGAGACTTCTTAAGCCTCTTGTCTTCACAGCGGTATTCCCGTATGACGAACCGGTTACAGTCAATGACCATAACCACGATAAAAAAAAGGGCAAGGATCAGGATAAATGCCAACAGTATTTTCATCATATTCCATCCTTTCCGATATGAACCATTCCATACGTTTGCAAAGGAACTCTATTCCATAGTTTATAATACTCATAAAGTTCCTTTTTCATATTTAAACAGTATAAAACATTCTCCATACTTTTTGCAAATAGTCTTTATAAACGGCCTTGTCAACCGTCTGCCCTGTCACAATGGAAACACTGCCAATCCGGTTTCCGTTTAATAAGTACACAGCTTCTCCAACCGCCTCGCCTTCCTGTACCGGTGCTTCGACGCTTTCCGGCAGCACAATCTTCTTCTCAATTCCGGATAATACCTGCCCTTCCGTATCCAGATACCGGAACGGCCCCTGATAGGCAAGTGCGACGGTATCTTCCACGCCGCCATTCACTGTAAGATGTGGCAGTTGTTCTTCATTCTTATCCTCATAAAGGGAGCTGATGCTGTAACCATAGGTCAGTAACGACATGGCGTCCTGGAACCGCACCTTATTATTGGAAGATCCCATGACAACCGCAATCAGATCTATATTATCCCTGCTTGCCGTTGCAGACAGACAGTATTTCGCCTTACTTGTGGAACCGGTTTTTAAGCCTGTGGTGTATTCATACATTTTCAACAGCTTATTCGTACTTGACAGGGTAAAGCCGGAGGTTCCCTGTGCCGTTTCATGCACAATATCCTCCATCCAGATACCGGTATAGTTTAACACCTCCGGATGCTTCGTGATCAACTCCCGTGACATGATTGCCACATCCCTGGCACTGGAATAGTGACCATCGGAATCGGTAAGACCACAGCAATCCTCAAAGTGCGTGTTCTCCATCCCAAGCTCCTCGGCCCGCAGATTCATCAGCTTCACAAATTCCGCTTCACTTCCTGCAAGGAACTCTGCCACCGCCACACTCGCATCGTTTCCGGAGGCTACTGCAATGCACTTAATCATGGTTTCCAGTGTCTGTACTTCTCCCTCTTCAAGAAACACCTGCGAACCCCCCATGGACTTCGCATAGGCACTTGTTGTCACCTCGCTCTGCAGGGTTACGCGTCCCGTATTCAGATAATCAAAAATCAGCAGCAAGGTCATAATTTTCGTAATGCTGGCAGGACTTCTCCGTTCATCCTGTCTCTTATACACATCTGACGCTGCCGACGACTCCTTAC
>ERZ1027229.1378-NODE-1378-length-11023-cov-4.412746_pt1 | contig 11023 bp, 6 predicted proteins | sample MGYA00519245_ERZ1027229 | MGnify/ENA primary metagenome ERZ1027229 (study PRJEB26926, sample SAMN06164466) | human gut metagenome | biome: ENVO:00009003; feature: ENVO:2100002; material: ENVO:00002003 | host: Homo sapiens | place: USA | collected 2012 ...
TCCTTTTTTCTTTTCACTTACCTCGTTGTAATCTCTCAGTATTGTCAATGAACTTATTTTTGTACCGCTTCTTCCGAAACGGGCTGCAAAGATACGCACTTTTTCTTTACCTCCAAATTTTTTTTGACATTTTTTTTATAAAAATTTTCGATGAGTGGGGATTTTCACCTTAATATAGTATATTTGTTTTTTGTCGGTGCGCTTCGACAGGCTCAGCGACCGACACCGGACCCTGAGCCTATCGAGGGGGCCGGACGGAATGACAAGAAAGAAATGAAAACAAAATAACGATCAATGGAAGAAAAAAGAAATGCTTTACCGGAGAACGCTCAAAGGGAGCTGGCACCGGGCGAGGAGTACAAGCCGCTCTTGGGGGCGGAGAGGAAATGGGCGGAAGTCACGCCATATTCAGTGACCCTTGGATTGCTGATGGTGGTCATCTTCTCCGCGGCGGCGGCCTATCTGGGGCTGCGCGTGGGACAGGTGTTCGAGGCGGCGATCCCGATCGCGATCATCGCGGTGGGTCTGACAAGCGCACTCGGCAAGAAGGAAGGTCTGGGACAGAACGTCATCATCCAGTCGATTGGAGGCTGCTCCGGAGCTGTGGTGGCGGGTGCTATATTCACACTTCCTGCCATCTACATTCTTGGAGTTGATGTCAACTTTATGCAGATGTTCCTCTCGTCGCTGCTCGGCGGTGTTTTAGGAATATTGTTTCTCATCCCTTTCCGGAAATATTTCGTGAAAGAGATGCACGGGAAATATCCTTTCCCTGAGGCCACGGCCACGACACAGATCCTCGTTAGCGGCGAAGGCGGCGGCAAGGGAGCTGGAACGCTTCTGGTGAGCGGTCTCATCGGAGGTCTTTATGACTTCATTGTCAGCACTTTCGGTGCGTGGGCGGATACGGTCAGCACCACCGTGATGGGATTCGGACAGACAATCGCTGACAAGGCGAAGGTCGTTCTGAAACTGAACACCGGAGCGGCTGTGCTGGGCCTCGGCTACATCGTGGGCCTGAAATATGCCTTCATCATCTGCTGCGGCAGTTTCCTGGTGTGGCTGGTGATCATCCCGCTGATGAACCTCATCTGGGGCGGACAGGTGATTGATCTGATGAACACCGGAGTGACAATGACAATCGGAGAGATGAGCCCTGACCAGATATTCAAGGATTATGCAAGGCACATCGGCATCGGTGGCATCGCGACCGCCGGAATCATCGGCATCATCAAGTCGTTCGGTGTGATCAAGTCGGCTGTGGGACTGGCTGTCGGCGAGTTCGGCAAGAAGGGAGGAAAGGTTGAGAACACCGAGAGGACACAGGAGGATATTCCTATGAAAACCATTGTGTTCGGCATTGTGCTGACGCTGTTGGCTGTGTTCGCTTTCTTCGCGTTCGGAGGAGTTGTGAACAACATCTGGCAGGCAGTTGTCGGGCTGCTGATCGTGGCGATCATCTCGTTCCTGTTCACTACCGTGGCGGCCAACGCCATCGCCATTGTGGGAACAAACCCAGTGAGCGGAATGACACTTATGACGCTTATCATCGCCGCGCTTATCCTTGTGGCTGTGGGACTTAAGGGCAACGCCGGTATGGCCGCGGCCTTGATCATCGGTGGAGTTGTCTGCACGGCGCTTTCGGTTGCAGGTTCATTCATCACCGACCTCAAAATCGGTTACTGGATCGGAAGCACGCCAAAGAAGCAGGAAGGCTGGAAGTTCATGGGTGTGGCTGTCGCGGCGGCGACAGTCTGCGGCGTGATGCTCGTGCTGAACAAGACCTACGGATTCGTCGGCGACCAGGCTCTCGTGGCTCCTCAGGCCAACGCCATGGCGGCGGTGATCCAGCCGATGATGAACGGCGGAGGCGCTCCGTGGCTGCTTTACGGAATAGGTGCGGTGCTGGCCATCGTGCTGACTTTCTTCAAGATACCGGCATTGGCGTTTGCGCTTGGAATGTTCATTCCTATCGATCTTAACCTGCCGTTGCTGGTCGGCGGCGCGATCTCCTGGTACGTGAGCACACGCTCGAAGAACAAGGCTCTGAACGAGGCGCGTCTGAACAAGGGTACGCTGATCGCTTCGGGATTCATCGCCGGCGGCGCGTTGATGGGTGTCGTGAGCGCGCTGCTGAAGTTCTTCAACGTGGATTGGTTCATGGCGGATTGGAACGCGCAGTATGGCGAGGCCATAGCGATCATTCCGTTCATCGGAATCATCGCCTACACGGTGATCGCTTCTTTGAGGGCTAAGGAATAAACAAACGGCCACTGAGCCTGCCGAAGTGCCGTTATGGAAGTCGCTTCGACAGGCTCGGCGACCAGAAAATAACAACAACATGGAAAAAGTTTTGGACAGGTTCCTGAGGTACGTCAGCATTGACACTCAGTCGAACGAAGAATCAGAGAGCCAGCCTTCGGCGGAGAAAGAACTCAATCTGCTGCGGATGCTGCGCGACGAGCTTCAGGCTCTCGGAGTGGAAGCCACTCTGGATGAATATGGTTACGTGATGGGGTCGATCCCTTCGAACATCGAGGCGAAAGTGCCGGCGATCGGCTTCATCGCCCACGTGGACACCGCTCCGGACGCATCAGGTGCGGACATCAAACCTCAGATAATCAATGAATATGACGGCGGGGATATTCCTTTAAAAGGTGTGCCGGGCCTGGCGCTGAAGCCTTCGGAGTTCCCGGAGATGCTTCACTACGTGGGTCAGACGCTGATCACCACGGACGGCACCACGCTGCTTGGCGCGGACGACAAGGCCGGTGTGGCGGAGATTATGGACGCGGTGCAGTACATCGTGGAGCATCCTGAGTTCAAGCACGGTGAGATCAAGATCGGGTTCACGCCAGACGAGGAGATCGGACGCGGAGTCGTTAAGTTCGATGTCAAGAAGTTCGGGGCTGAATATGCCTACACGATGGATGGCGGCGAGATCGGAGAGCTGGAGTTCGAGAATTTCAACGCGGCTTCGGCGAAGATACATATTCAAGGAAGGAATGTGCATCCTGGCTACGCCAAGGGCAAGATGAAGAACGCCATTCTGATCGCGACTGAACTGAACGGACTGCTGCCGGTCCAGCAGAGACCTGAATATACCGAAGGGTACGAAGGGTTCTTCCATATCGTCGGGTTCAACGGAACGGTCGAGGAGGCTGACATCACCTACATCATCCGTGACCACGACCGCAAGGAGTTCGAGAGCAAGAAGGCGATCATGCAAAAATGCGTGGACTTCATCAATGTGAAGTACGGCGATGGTACGGCGACGGCTGTGATCAAAGATCAGTACTACAATATGCGCGAGCAGGTTGAGCCGCACTATCACGTTGTCGAGAAAGCCGTGAAGGCTATGGAGATGGCAGGAATCAAGCCTAAGATCCAGCCGATCCGTGGCGGTACCGACGGGGCTAACCTCAGTTTCAAGGGCTTGCCTTGCCCGAACATCTTCGCCGGCGGCCTGAACTTCCACGGCAAGATGGAGTTCGTTCCTCTCCAGAGCATCGAGAAGGCCTCTCAGGTCATCCTAAACATCATCTCGCTCTACGCGGAGTAAATTTCCGTGGCAGATAACCAACTGGTTATCAACAATAAAAGCATTCTCGTGGTGGACAAAACCGAACCACGAGAATGTTTATTTTATTGGTTACTAAGCAATTAAACGCCACGCAGGCACACTCCCTCGGTCCCCCCCCCAGACTGTCTGAAAAGTCTCGGCGAGAGTAGAAAAGTCTGTACCCCTATACAGGGGCGACAACGAATTTTCAATCCTCACTGGGGGTACTTTTACTTTTAAGACAGTCTCCCCCTTTGAGACTTCGGCAAGCTCAGCGCACCGTTGGCTCAGGGACTGCCTTGATCTTCAGCTAAAGGTAAGCCAAAAGCCCCGGGCGCTTCGACTGGCTCAGCGTCCGGGGCTTTGGTTCCAATTGGTCGCTGAGCCTGTCGAAGCGACGAGGGAGGCTCAGGGAGACCGTCGGGATATTCAAAGAAAGGTTATTTGATGACACCGAGTTCCTTGCCGACTTTGATGAAGGCGGCGATGGCTTTGTCGAGGTGCTCGCGCTTGTGGGCGGCTGAGAGCTGGACGCGGATGCGGGCCTGGCCCTTAGGGACAACCGGATAGTAGAAGCCGGTCACGAATATTCCTTCCTCGGCCATCTTGGCGGCGAACTTCTGGGACAGAGGAGCATCGTAGAGCATCACGGCGCAGATGGCGCTCTGGGTCGGCTTGATGTCGAAGCCGGCGGCAAGCATCTTGTCACGGAAGTAAGCCACGTTCTCCTGCTGGCGGTCGTGAAGCTCGTTGCTTTCCTTGAGCATCTTGAACATCTCGATGCCGGCGGCCACGATCATAGGCGGCAGAGAGTTGGAGAAGAGATACGGACGGGAGCGCTGGCGGAGCATATCGATGATCTCCTTGCGGCCTGTGGTGAATCCGCCGACGGTGCCACCGAACGCCTTGCCGAGGGTGCCTGTGAATATGTCAATGCGGCCATAGCAGTCATATTGCTCCGCGACTCCGTGGCCGGTCTTGCCGACAACGCCGGCGGAATGGCTCTCATCAACCATCACGAGGGCGTCATACTTCTCGGCCAGCTCGCAAATCTTGTCCATCGGAGCGACGTTGCCATCCATTGAGAAGACTCCATCGGTGCAGATGATGCGGAACCTCTGGGCCTGAGCCTCCTGGAGACAACGCTCAAGGTCGGCCATATCAGCGTTGGCGTAACGGTAACGGACAGCCTTGCAAAGACGCACTCCGTCGATGATGGAGGCGTGGTTCAGGGAATCTGAGATGATGGCGTCGTCAGCCGTGAGCAGAGGCTCGAACACCCCACCGTTGGCATCGAAGCATGATGCGTAGAGGATGGTGTCCTCTGTGTGGAAGAAGTCGGAGATGGCAGCCTCAAGCTCCTTGTGAAGATCCTGGGTTCCGCAGATGAAACGGACAGAGGACATTCCGAATCCCCTCTCGTCCATAGCCTTCTTGGCTGCCTCGATGAGCCTCGGGGAATCAGCCAAACCTAAATAGTTGTTGGCGCAGAAGTTAAGAGCCTTGCTGCCGTCCTGGAGAGTGATCTCGGCGGATTGGGCGGAGGCGATGTTTCTCTCGTTCTTGTAGAGTCCGGCTTCCTTGATGGAGGCAAGCTCTGCCTGTAGATGTTCCTGGAATTTTCCGTACATATTGATAAAATTTTAAAACGTTTCGATTTCGCACTGACAAATATATTAATTTTTGACAAAATCGATAATATTTTATTATAAATAAGGGCTCTTGTCAGAAAATAATGTAAATTTGCACTTGCTAATTTAGCAATAAACAAGCGATCCGCAATGAAAAATGTACTAGTGATAGGTTCGACCGGACAGATCGGTTCGGAGCTGACAATGAAAATCAGGAATATGTACCCGGAAGGCAACGTTGTCGCCGGCTACATCAAAGGTGCTGAGCCAAAGGGTGTTCTGCTTGAGAGCGGTCCCGCCGAGGAGGCTGATGTCTGCAACGGTGAGCAACTTCTGGGCATCGTGAAGAAGTACAACATCGACACAATCTACAATCTCGCCGCCCTGCTCTCGGCTGTCGCGGAAAGGAAGCCGCAGCTGGCATGGCACATCCAGATAGACGGACTCATGAATATTCTTGAGATCGCGAGGGAGAACAATGTCGCTGTGTTCACACCATCCTCGATCGGTTCGTTCGGCCCTGAGACTCCGCATCAGAACACTCCTCAGGACACGCTCCAGAGGCCTCGTTCGATGTACGGCGTGACCAAGGTGGCCACCGAGTTGCTGAGTGACTATTATCACACCAAATACGGTGTGGACACCCGTTCGGTAAGGTTCCCTGGACTTATCTCCAATGTGACACTTCCTGGAGGCGGCACGACAGACTATGCCGTTGAGATCTACTATGCGGCAGTAAAAGGCGAAGAGTTTGTCTGCCCTATCGCGGCCGGGACATTCATGGACATGATGTACATGCCTGATGCCCTGAAAGCGGCGGTGGACATCATGAATGCGGATCCTTCCAGGCTGAAACACCGCAACTCGTTCAACATCGCCTCCATGAGCTTTGATCCGGAGATTATCTACCACAAGATTCAGGAACATATTCCTGGATTCAAGATGCGCTATGAGGTGGATCCGGTACGTCAGGCGATCGCTGACTCTTGGCCGGACAAGATGGATGATTCCTGCGCCCGCGAGGAGTGGGGATGGACACCGTCCTATGATCTGGAGACCATGACCGTGGACATGATCGACGCCCTCAAGAAGAAACTTCTCTAAAAAAGGATTCTATTATAAAGGATCAAGGACTGGCCTTCAGGTCAGTCCTTATTTTTTACCGGCTTTCCGTGCGGCTTTTCTGGCTTTCTGTTTTTCGTAACGAGCCTTGTAGCGTTCAAGCATCCTCTCTTCCTTAGCACGACGTTTCTCCATCGCCTTCAATGTCTTGAGGGTCTTCTGACGCTTCTTCTTCAACGCTTTCTCCTCCTTGGCCTTAGCCTTGGCGGCATCACGGGCGTCAAGTTCAGCCCATCTGGCCTCCTTGGCCGCCTGACGATCTTTCCGCGCCTTCTCTCTCTCAGCCTTTTTGCGTTCTTGCTCAGCCTTCTTTATGGCCGAAGGATCATTGGCCAATGAATCGGCCTTGCTGACCGACAACGAATCTGAAACCACAAGGCTGTCCTTCACGGCAAGACTGTCCTGTCGCGCCAAAGAATCACGGCTGGCAAGGCTGTCTCTCAGAGCCAGACTGTCGGCACGGGCAAGGCTGTCCGCCAAAGCAAGGCTGTCGGCGGCGGCAACGATCCTAAGGCTGTCGGCAATCCTGGCAGCCTCAGCCTTGCGCTCGGCCTCAAGCCTTCTGCGCTCAGCGTTACGGACCCGTTTCAAGGAATCCTGTCTGGCCAGCATCTTATAGACGCTGTTCATGTGGCCCGGGAAGTAGATGTCCGTCTGCGCGAATTCGGCTCTCGGCACATTCTCATAGACTTTCCTCTGGGATTCTCGCGGCTTATATGGCGTGATGTCCTCCGGTCCCTTGGGACGTTTGTCCGGCTGCCAGTCGAATCCCTTCAGAATCTTCTCGTCCTTTTTCATCTGGACGACCGGGTAGGCATCTGTCTTCACGGCATCGAAGTAGTTCAAGTCCTGAATATTACCGTCCTTCAATGTCGCGGTCAACATCTTTGACTCGAACTTGTTGACGGTGGCCAGACTTCCGTTCTCCTCGATGTAGAAGACTCCGGACGCGCCACCCATCGAGTCGAACCGCCTCAACGCACCGGTACTGTCAAAGTATGCCATCATCTCTGTTCCACGGATCTGGTCATAGGACAAGGTGTCCTCCTGCACTATTATAAAGGCATTGGACATCAAGCTGGCGCGGTCAATGGACCGGTTCTTGACAATGACGGTTATACTGTCGGCACTGTACTGCCGCTTGATCTCATTCCAGACAATCGGGTTTTCATACAACCTTATCAAAGAGTCAAGATCCGTGTAGGCAAGAGAGTCGCATGCGACCTGCATGTCGTTACGGAACACCTTGACGTTACGTATGCCATAGATGAAACTGATCTTCGTGGAATCCTTGGGGGCCAAAGACAAAGAGTCAGTGGGAACATGCAGGGAATCACCCGGCACGGTAAGGGAATCCGTAGGGACGGTAAGGGAATCCGGTGATTGCGGATCGGTCACTTCGGCAGGCTCAGTGACCGAAACAGGTTCAGTGAGCGAAACAGGTTCAGTGACCGCGGAAAGGGTCTTCGCCGCCAGACTGTCGCTTGGAACACGTACAGTGTCGGGCGACGTTTTCAGGGTGTCCGGCAATTGGAACCGTGGAGGAGCATATTCAATGACATCATCCCATGGAGCGGGAAGGCCTTGACGGCCTTTCGTCACAGGATCGCCGATCATCGCGTCACCTGACAGTTTTCCGGATTTCGAGATCGCCTTTCCTCCTGAATTATCACCTGTCTTTCCAGCCGTTGTTCCCGCCGTCTTTCCTATAGCCGTTCCTGTTGCCTTGACAGCCGTTGTTCCCGCCGTCTTTCCTATAGCCGTTCCAGTTGCCTTGCCAGCCGGTTTCCCGGTCGGTTTTCCACCTGGCTTGACAGCGGAGGCGCCTCTGTCGGAGGCTCCGGCGGCGTTAGGGTCTTCCTCTTCCCGCTTCTTGCGGGCCTCTTCGGCCGCGGCCTTGGCTGCCTCGTAGGCCTTGCGACGGTACTCCGTGACAGGATCCACGTTTATCTCTTTCAGACGGCTTGCCGAATTGGAAATCTCCGATGAATCCACATCACATTTCGGTATGGAGCGCAGAATCAATGTGTCCGCACCGATGTAAGCTGTATCTCTCTTTTCCCCTTGCTCGCTGATCGCTATCACAGCCGGCTCACGGGTCAACTTTATGAATGACAAGGAATCTATATACTGCACATAACCGGCCACCGCGGCCACATTGCGAGTCGTGTCAAGCAGTTCCACATGGCCGAACATCTCCACATTGTTCGGAACCCGGTAATATACCAAGGTGTCAGCCCATGCCTCCTGGTTCTCGGTAAGAATATGCACGTTCCTGAAGAACGTGAACTTTTCCAAAGTCCGCTCGTAAAAACCGGCCTGAGAAGAAAGCATGTTGTTGTCCCTCCATGCGTTGGTGCCGGTTCCGAAAGTGGCTACGTTCGTGCCTGTGTTGTAGTCCAGATCATCAGTCTTCACGAATATCGAGTCAGTGTACATGTTGACGTTGTTCGTGAAACTGAACGTCTTGAGCTTGGAATAGTAATGGCCGTCATCGCTCTCGATGATCTGGCCGTCCTTGTCGCGCAAGGCACCGCCGTTCCTGAACACAGCCACACTGTCCTTGGTGTTATAGTCCAGGTCAGTGGTACGCAGGGTGTTCCCGTCCTTGTCCCTAAGCTGGACCAGCGCGCCTCTGAACTGAGCGAGGTTCTGGTCGATGAGATAGTCGAGGCTCTCGCTGCTGAGCACTGTGTTGTTCTGAATGATCTGGACGTTGCCGAAAGCGTTTATAACATTCTGGTTGACATTCCACAAGGCGGTGTCGCAGATCAGAAGAGTTGAATTGTGCTCGAATCTGGCATGTCCCAAAGCCTTCCTATAGCTCTGGCCATATTCCTCGACCTGCTGAAGCTCATCACATCCCAGCAGGCGCACAAGACTGTCCTTCTGCTCGGTGTTCTGGGCGAAAAGGCCGAACGAAACCAGCAGAAGGATTAATGAATATGCCAGACGTCTCGCAAGCATCAGTCTTCAGAGAACTTTGAAGCCCAACCCGGACGACGGAACTCGCAGTCCTTGAACATCGGGTCGATGACAATGTGGGTCTCCTTGATCTTGCCGGCGAGGAAGTCATCGATGGCCTTCATCTGCTTGTCTTGACGGACTTGCTCCTGAAGCTGGCTGAAATCCTCCTCAAACGACGCAGTGTGGGCCGGAATGATCTTGTCAACACGGATGATCTTGTAGATGGTCTTTCCAACGACATAGTCTTTGACCTGATCCTGACGGCCATCATTGTCAGTGGACTCCACAGGCTCGGAGATCTCGCCCTCCTTCAAGTCCTTGATGGCCAGATAGTCCTCCGGCTTGAGCTGGTCAATCTCGAAATATGCCGATCCGGTGTTCGGATCGGACATCTGACCGCCGTTGGTCCTGGTGGCCGGATCCTGTGAGTAGAAGTTCGCCGCCATCTGGAACGTCACGGCGTTATTGTTGATCTCGGTACGGAGGCTGTCCAGAGTCTTGAACGCCTTATCCCTGTCGTCATCAGTGTATTTAGGCTTCATCAGAATGTGGCGGGCGTTGAACATGTCGCCTTTCTTCTCGATGACCTCGATGATGTGGAATCCGTCAGGAGTTTCGACAATCTGCGAGATAACACCCGGCTTCAAAGCCATAGCGGCGTCTGAAAACACAGGCCAGAAGATTGACTTCGAGGCCATTCCAAGCTCGCCACCCTTACGGGCGCTACCCGGATCCTCCGAATATATTCGAGCAAGAGTGGAGAACTTCTCTCCGTTGATGATCCTCTCGCGGAGGTCCAGCAACTTCTCGCGCACGGCCATGTTCGCGGCCTCGCGGTCCGGATAACGGCAGATCTGACTGAGCTGGTACTTGATAGGAACTATCGGAAGGTTCTTGGTGTCAACCGTGTCAAGATATTCCTTTACATCATAAGGTGTCATCTCCGGGATCTTCTTCATGATCTCCTGCTGGGCCTGCTGTGTGAGGCTCATGTCCTCGTACTGCTTGCGCCATTCCTGACGGAGGCGGTAGAGAGGCTTGCCGAAATATTCCTCAACCTTGTCCTCGCCGCCGAGGTAGGTCAGCATCCTGTCCGCCTGCTGGGAAAGGCTTCCCTCAACCATGTCCTGATTGACCGTGAGAGAGTCGATCCTGGCCTGCATCAGGAATATCTTCGATTCGAGAATCGATTCCAGCACCTCGCAGCGGACATTCCTGTCTGATGAAAAGCCCTGGGCGCTGCGGTCCTTGACCGCCCCTTCGATGTCGGAGATCATGATCGCCTCGTTGCCGACAACGGCGACGGTCTTGTCAACGTACTTGTATTTCTGGGCAGAAGCCATCGCGCAGGTCGCTGCGAGGGCGAAGATGGTGATTGCTGTTTTCTTTATCATTTCGAATATATTTCAAAATTCTCCTTAACCTTGGCGTCTTCTATCAAGTCCCGTTCCAAACCGGCCAGGAGCTCGTGCTTTCTTCCGCTGATGATGATGTCCTTTATCCTGTCCTCACAGTATTCCACCGGAGCGATCTCCCCGGCCCTCCGGTAATCCACTATGAACGCGACAGAGATGTTGGCATCCCCGTCCGGCATCTCTATGAAGTTGCCGCTACGCTGTGAGAGCATCTGAACATAGTCCACACCGAACTCGGCGGCCAGTTTCACCGCGTCTATCCAGCCATTGGAATAGTCCTGTCTCTTATACACATCTCCGAGCCCACGAGACGGACTCCTATCTCG
>ERZ1027229.1404-NODE-1404-length-10924-cov-5.385592_pt1 | contig 10924 bp, 1 predicted proteins | sample MGYA00519245_ERZ1027229 | MGnify/ENA primary metagenome ERZ1027229 (study PRJEB26926, sample SAMN06164466) | human gut metagenome | biome: ENVO:00009003; feature: ENVO:2100002; material: ENVO:00002003 | host: Homo sapiens | place: USA | collected 2012 ...
GCTCCTTTGGATCAGCGACCAGGCAGAGTTTGAACCCCAAAGCCGCAGGATGCAGGCGGACACCTTTTTGGTAAAGCCTGTGACGGAATATCAGCTGCGGGAGGCAGTATCCCGGCTGCTTTAGGGAAAAAGGGTAAAAGAGAGGAGTTTACATGAAAAAGAAAAACACCATGCCAGAGAGGGATTGGCAGCAGACCCATGAAAAAATCAGGCGGAGGGAGCTGCGTAAGCGCATACTTGTGATGGGCTTGACCGTTGCGATGGTTGCCAATACTGTAGACCTGTCCGCACTCTCGGTTTCTGCAAAGACCGATGAAAGTGAGACAGGTAAAACGACTATTGTTTCCTTTGAGGAGCTTTCAAAGGACATCACGGAGCAGACCCTGCCCATCGGTGCGCTTGAGAGCGACATCAAGTTTCCGACCAGCCTGACCGTTACGGTAGAAAAGACCACGCAGGCGGATGAAAAGGAAGCCGACGATGAAGAAGATGCTTCCGAGACGGGAGATACAGAGAAGGACGATGCGCAGAAGGATGACAGTAATGGAGATACTGCGTCCTCTGATGATAAGAAGGATACAGAATCCTCAGATGAAAAGGATGGCGATTCCGGCAATGCGGACGCTTCCGAGACGGGAGATACAGAGAAGGACGATGCGCAGAAGGATGACAGTAATGGAGATACTGCGTCCTCTGATGATAAGAAGGATACAGAATCCTCAGATGAAAAGGATGGCGATTCCGGCAATGCGGATGCTTCCGATAAGTCTGGTGCTTCTGACAATGGAAATGCAGATACAAAGGATTCGGATACATCAAAGGATTCTGGAAATTCTGACAAATCAAACAACCCAAATGGCTCTAGCAGCTCTGATACAGAGGATACACAGGCACGTGCCGACCTACCCTCTGCTTTTGGTGCGCTTATTGGACAGATGGCGGATGCCCTTCTGCCGCATAAACTCATAGTATACGCGGCAGAGAAGGACGATGCCTCTGACACAGCAGCCACATCCGACGGTGCAGACAATGCAAAGAAAACCGACACAGCATCTACATCCGATAATGCAGACAGTGTAAAGACGACAGGCAGTTCTGACGCAGCAGCTTCCTCTGATACCGAGACAACGACGGAGAAAATCCGCCTGAAAAACATCAGGTGGGAGCTGAATGTGGAAGAGAGTGACGCAGAAGAATTTGACAGCAGTGAAGCGTCAAACGGCTTCTGCTATGCCTATACGCCGGTACTGCCGGATGGGGATGGCGACGGCAACCAGCTCGTATTGGGTAAAGACGTGGAGCTTCCGACCATCTATGTGCTCGTAGGCGAATATGGGATTGCACTGCTGGCTGATGGAACGATTGAGGTAACAGAAACGGATGCTAATGGAACGAAGAAAGCCCCCCATACCGCTCAGGACCTTGCAACATGGATTGGCGGGCATGGAAGCGCAAGCCTGGAAAAAGTTTCCATTAAACTGTTGAAGGATGATGCCTCTATAACAAGTACGCTTACCATTGATACAAGGTTGGCAAAAGAGATAGAGCTGGATTTGGATGGCCATACATTGACACTACAGGGGGACAATGCACGTTTATATTTTAAAAGAGCAAATATAACAATTACCTCATCCGGCTCGAAGGAGGGAACAATTACAGGCAACTATCAATATGGGCAAAATAGATTCAAAGGAGATGGACTGATAACTGTAGATAGCGTGCTGAAAATTGAGCATGTCACAATCAAAAATGCTGGAACCGGTTCCACAGTTGCGATGTGGGGAGGTGCGACCTGTACCATTGACAAAGCAAATATTAGTGGAAGTAATGGTAGTCAGGAAGGCGTCATTACTATTTGTGGCAGTAACGCCTGTACAATTACCAATACGGAGGTAACCGGAAATGTTGCGTCTGACTGTGGAACCATTATGTTTATGGACAGCTGCTCCGACTGTACCATTGGCGAGGGCGCAGTTATTAAAAATGAGAACAGTAGGGGTTACTGTGTCAAAGTCAAGGGTAATTATAACGTTAAAATTACAGTTAAAAAAGGCGCTACTTTAACGGCGAATACTGGCAGCGATACTATAATGAATACTAGCCATGGTAAGGTAGCCGTAGTCATCGAGGGTGGAACCTTTAATGGACGTCTTTTTCTGCCCGATAACAGCCAGATTGCAGGGGGAACCTTTGCCCCTGCTTCAGGCTATGCGATTAATGCTAATGGTTCTAACAAAACCCTGCAGGACCTTCTGAAGGTCGGCTATACCTTACAGTATGAGGATGGTACCTATGCGGACTTAACAGCTAAGTATACAGTCATAAAGAAAAAGGTAACGGCTGTTAAAAGTCCGCTCTATTTCGCAACGCATCCTACGATTTCAAGTGGAGCGGAAACTGTGATGGAAAACTATACCGCTGCCGAGGCACCTGAGCTAACCGTAAAAGCGGTATCTGGCAGTGGCACTATCTCCTACCAGTGGTATGCTGATAAAACAATAAATGGAACAACAACGACCAAAGTAGAAGAAACGGGGCAGGGTGCAAAAACTGAGACCTACAAGATCCCTACGGGACTTTCGGCAGGCACCTATCAATACTACTGTGTAGCGACCTGCGGTAATGATACGGCGACCTCCAAGAAGGCTGCCTTTACGGTAGAAGAAGGTGTTGCGGAAGTTACGGTAGATGGGAATACAACACGTTATGCAACGCTTACGAAAGCAATAGCTGCAATTAAAGATACAGTAGATGCTGCTGATGCAGAACTTGAAATTACGCTGAAAATCCTGAAAAATATTTCTGAGTCAGGAAGCGAGTGGAAAATAGATGGGGGTACAAAAAAGGTCAGCTTTTGTATGGATCTTAATGGCTGTACCGTTACAGGAAAGGGTCTTTATATCACTGGCGAAGGTGTGGAGGCAGTCTTTAAAGACACAAGTGCTGGGCAGAATGGAACACTGAGCGCCCAAATTTCTATTCAGAACAAAGCAAAGCTTACGGTAGATAATGGTAATTATACGAAGAACTTGAGATTTTCCAGCGGTGCGACTGGAGAATTAAAAGGCGGTCAATACAGCCAAAGTATTTATATTGGAAATGCCAGCAGCGACAATACAGGCATTTCCTGTACAATTACCGGAGGTGAGTATGATGGAAGTGAGGTTTGCGTATACGGCGGTGCGGCTCTTAGCGTATCTGGAGCTGATACAAAGATAGAGACTTTGCAGATAGACCACAGTAAGAAGCTGCGTGCAGAAGTAACGCTTTCGGGTGGTGAGTATAAGATAATTACTCTGCATGCTTTTCCTGGAAGCAATGACGATTTGCTTGATGAAGAACAGCGCTATGCTATCGAGGATACACTGGCAGGTGGTTATGCCTTTTATTCAGCTGGTATTAAGACCGATATAAGCAGAACGGAAAAAACGCTGAACAATGTAAAGGTACTTCCCGCTGATACACCAGAGGATGCATCTTTGGCTGTTGTAAAGTTTCAGATAGAGAAAAATGACGGTAAGACAAAAACAAAGTACTTTCTGACATGGGATGCTGCTATGAGTTCTCTGGAAGCTACGGAATCGAATTTGAACAATCTGCAGGAATATACGACGTGGAAGAAGCTGGAAATTCTGCTGCTGAAGGATGCAGAAGCTACTAGGGGTTATGCGTTGGCTAATAAAGCGTATCTCCCAGCTGAGATAACGCTGCGTTCAGAGGGTAATGAGCCACATACCTTGACGGGTAGGGTAAACAGCCTGTTTAAGACAGGGGAGCAGGATGTTACCATAGAAAATATAAACGTGGTCGGAAACATAAGCTTTCCTGGTGATACCGCTGTACTGCGGCTGGGCAAGGGTGTAGTTGGACTAGAGGATGTAAAGGTTCCTTCTGGCAAGGCTGAGATAGTTATAGAGAAAGGAGCAGAAATACCTGCTACATTTAGTGGAGATGATCAAAGTAACCTGGATGTCAGCATCTACTGTAATCATGACTCTGCTGATTTTTCCAGCAAAATAACGCAGGGAGCTGGCGCATTTAAGATATGGTTCCCGATAGAGCTGGGTGGTATCGCTCTGCCTACAGGTGGAGAAAATGACACGAATGTCACACAGAGGGACGGTGTAACCTACGGACTATACAGCAATGGAGGTACGACGGACCAGAAAATTAAGGTCACGGGCGAGGTCTGCTCTTATGTGCCTTATGGCGGCAAAGCAGTAACGATAGATACGACAGACCTTTCCTTCACGATGCCGTCTTCCAAGGTAACCCTTAAGGCACATACGAAGGATGACTATGGCTATTGCGATAGCTGCCAAAAGACGGACCTTGCGGAAGCCTATAAAAATGGACACCTTCATATCGAAGGTCTGGTAGGCCGTACCTACGACAGCTATCCGCAGGTGATGACAGGAGTTACACTGGATACTGCGAATGGCAATAAGACGCTGACTGGGCCCTCATATAAATCAGGCAGAGAATTGGCACAGGATTCCACAGACCCTGCAAATGCAGACATTTCCAAAGCAAATTATTATGTGGTCTATGCCAATAATATAGACTGCTACAGGAATGAAGAAGGTGGAAGCGATTTCAAGGCTGATGAAGCACCGAAAGTTACGATCACCGGACAGGGCAGCTATTACGGCACGATTGAGCACTATTTCACGATTGGATATGGTGAAGTTGTGGGAGAAGGCTTTAGTGGCTATCAGGGAACCTATGATGGGAAAGCCCATGGAGCTGTTCAGTATGGAACCGTCAGACTTAAGGCAGACGCTGTTGATAGCCAGACAATGATTCCGGTTGCTGATGGGCTGATCGTACCCTGTACTGGAAAAACAATGGAAACGGATGGATTTGCCAGCAATTTTACCTATTATTTTGTACTTATGTATTATGAAAATGGAGTTTCTCAAGGTTATAAACAAATAAATGATCCGGTTACAGAGAATCATATGATAACCAATGCCGGAAACTATACAATTTATGTTTCTATACATGAAGCTAGAAAAAATATGTGTGCTTCTCTCCCTATTGGCGTGAAAGCGACCATTGAGCCGAGAAGTTTAACAGATTCCGTGATCCATCTGGATGATATAGGTATCACGGTATATTACACCGGTATGCCGATCATTCCTGAAAACTGGGATAGAGGAATCACAGATTCAAACCGGAAAAATGAGCCGGGAAATGACCAGGGAGTTCTGGACAAAGACAAAGATTTCACCGTAAGTGCTGAGAATAATACGGAGGTGACAAACGGTAAAAGAGATGGAAAGATTACCTTTACCGGAATTGGCAATTATAAGGGTGAGCTCGTCAGATACTTTGACATTGCCCATGCGTTTACTCTGGCACAGACCACGATATCCAAGAATTGTTGGTACAATGAGGATTCCAACTGGTGGAAAAACGGCATACCTGCTACGTTTACGGAAAATGATGTAACATCAGACAATCCAGTATCTGACTGGAAAAATATAGTATATCGGACCGCCAAAGGAAAATATGCCATTGTAAGCGATGAAGTTGTGTTTTATGCAAGCCTGGAAGATGCGGTTGCAGGCAAAAATCCGGGTTATACCTTTAAGGAAGAAGGCACGCATACCGTAACTTTATATGGAAAAGACCCATGGAATCAATCTATTGTTCCTGTAGAGATTACGATAAACATTGATACCACCGCACCGACCTGGGCAGATGCAGATGGCAAGGAAGATGGTTATGGCATCCAGATCAAAGATAACTGGTGGAGAACACTTTTAAATAAGATCAGCTTCGGACACCTCTACAATGATACAACACTGGATATTAAGATTCATGCAAACGATGCAAAAGAGGGCGTGAATAAGGTAAGTGGGGTATCTAAGTATTACTATTATATTGACCAGATCACAGACACTGCTTCGGCAACGGGAAAGACCAAAGCAGAACTGGACACTCTGGCAGCCGATGGTAAATTTACGCAGGTAGATGCAGGAAACTGGCTGTCGGACAGTGCAACCATTCATGGCGCATTAGGCGAGGATGGTAGCTATGTAGTCTATGCTTATGCGATGGATAACGCAGGAAATCAGAGCGATTATATCTGTACCGAAGGACTGGTACAGGATGCGAGCGCTCCTGTCGTGACAGTAACTGAGCCGAAGAAAGAAGACGGTACGCTGAAGGATACTGAGGCAACACTCAAGGTTAACCTGAGCGAGGATGCAACGCTGATGTGGTTCTTTGTATCCGAAGGAGTATTTGATGGGGTTACTGGCTACACCTACGACGACTGCAAAAGAGATATTGAAAGTTATATGAAAGGTGAGCCAAAGTACCCACAGTTCGCTGTCAAAAACGATGGAAAATGGGCGCCCCGCAATGGGTGGAATTTTAAACCGGACGAAAATCTTTATTGTGGACAATGGGAAGTTCGTACGGATGGACTTAAGTATAGTAATGCTAACCAAAACTTTGTTGCGAGTTGGACACCTGCAATCTTCAAAACGACAGGAACAAAAGGTGATAATAAAATTGAAATAGGTAATTTTGGAAAGCCGGGCGTTTATTTTCCATTGTATCCAAGTAAGAAAACTGCAGTCTGGATAGCAGCCATTGACAAGGCAGGCAATATAACGGCATTAACGGAGCCTGCTATTGAATTTACCACGACAAAGGCGATGCCGGGGGTTACGACACTTCCGGAAGTAAGCGGCGTTTATGGCGATAAGACTGCGGATTTAGAGATAACGAAGTACGGCGTTGCCAGGTATGGTGATGAGACCATTACCGGTACGTGGACTGTGCAGACAGGCGATGATACGCATATATGGCAGATGAATGATACCGGGAAATGTCTGGTAACCTTTACACCGGATACAAGCTATGGCGATACCTATGAAGCGGCAGTTGTGGAGGTTACGCCGACGATTGCACCGCGCCCGATTACGATTAAGGTTGAAAATATGCACAGAACCTACGGAAAAATTTTCCCGGGAATGGAAAAGCTTAAATTTAAAATCGTAAGTGGAACATTGGCGGCTGGCGATACGGAGGCAGAATTTTGGAAGGAATTAGATTTTTGGACAGATGCGGAGGCAACAAAGCCGGATGGTGATGCTGGCAAGTGGGCGTTTGGGATTAAGGAAGCTTCAACCAGTGGAAATTACAGCATAAAGGTAGAGGGCTACTATGAGGCCATCAACAACGATGACTCTGCTGCTGTTACGAGAGAAAATGGTTTCCTTTACACTGACAAGGCACAGGGCGAGTTTGTGAAGCTTGCAGGCTATCAGGATAACTGGAGTGTTAGCTATGGAGATGCTCCGTTCTCTCTGGCAGTAGAAACAAATAATATCCACGACAACCTTCCTGAATATACCGTCACAGATGCAAAGGATGCAAATGGTAATAATATAGATAAAGCAGACATTGCGACAAGGCTTCTTTCGGTTTCAAGGGAAGGAGAGGTAACGATTAAGGGCGCAGGAAGCGCGACGATTAAGCTTTTATATCCTAAAGCTATAAATTATACAGAGGCAGAGCCATTGACCGTAGAAGTTAATATCGCACAGGCTTATTGTAATCCACCAAACATTTACAGAGATTTTCTGTTCCTCAGGGGCGGATCGGACAGCATCGACCTGGCAGCGCTTCTGCCAAAGGATTGCGGTGGAGTAACCTATGGCGTAGTCAAGACGTCGGACAGTAAAAGCATCCTTGAAGGAGTGAGCGTTTCTCAGGATGGCAGGCTCTCTTACACAGTAAAGACAGATGGTGCAGTAGGTGACGAGGCAACGATAACTGTGCAAGTATCGACTGCGAACTATAATACCAATCAGGGAATCCTGGTCGTAATAAAACTGATAGACCAGCTACCGGTACAACTAAAGGGCGGCATAAGCCTTAAGAAGGCTGACTTAACCTACGGAGAGGCGCTTTCCAGCCTGCAGTTTAACAGTGCAACCTTTGCGGATAAGGTGAGCGGAAAGACAGTACCCGGAAAGCTTTCCTTTGATGAACCGGATAAAAAACCGGATGCAGGGGATTACAATGCGGCATGGACCTTTACACCGACGGATGATGCGTATGCGAAGTGCAAGGGAATGGTAACGGTCAGCGTCAAAAAAGCAGTGCCGAAGGTTGTGAGCGTGCCGATTCCCGAAGCGTATTACTACAGCCCTACGGGTATTGCGGCTGACTGGTGTCAGAGCCATGCGCAGAAGCCGGGCGAGGTAAGAGGCGCAGATGGCGCAATGCTTGATGGCATCTGGCGCTTTAAGGAGGCAAGCCTTGTACCAAAGCCTGGAACTAATGCGTATCCGGTTATCTTCACGCCGACGGATACGAAAAATTATGAGACAATAGAAAAAACGGTAACGCTGACAGTAAAGAAAGCAATGCCGTATATCAGTACACAGCCCGCCACAGCAAATGCGTATACGCATGGCGATTACCTGTACAATCAGACACTGGCAGGTGCAGCGATTTATGGCAATGGCATGGGAAGTACTGGCACTGGCACCGGAGCAGCTGCATCGGTAGCCGGAACCTTCAAGTGGAAGGCGCCTTCGACGAAGCTTACCTATCTTGGAAATAAGACCTTCGAGTATCTCTTTACACCGGAGGATACTGCTTCCTATGAGGCAGTGACAGGCAGTGTGAAAGTAACGGTTAATCAGGCACAGGATGCACCGTTTATGCCGGGCAGTAAAATGAACGTGGCAAAATTCTGTGAGACGGTCGGCAGTGTGAAGCTGCCACAGGGCTGGAAATGGAATGATGCGGATGCGGCAAAAGCACTGGTAGAAGATAATGTAACTTCTGCAACGGCAGTCTATGACGGGGCAGATAAGGGCAGCTATAGAGCGGAAACCGTTACGATTCAGATTACCCGTGCAAGCTGCGAGCATGCAAAGAAGGAAGTAAAGGGAGCTGTCAAGGCAACCTGTATCGCAGAGGGAACTACGGGTGGGACCTGGTGTCTGGTATGCGGTAAGAAATTAGATGACGGTGTTGCAACGCCGAAGGATACGGCGAACCATACGAATCTTGTAAGCAGACAGCTCAGACCGGCAACGACCACGCAGGAGGGCATCATGTCCTATGCGTGCAGCGGCTGTGGCTACTATGCGGAAAAGGCGATTGAAAAGCTTGTACCTGGCGGCTCTTCCAGTACAGGAAGCAGTAACAGTTCCGGAAGCAGCTCCGGACATCACAGTGGAAGCACAGGAAGCAACTCAGGCAGGAAGGATTCTACGGCAGCGCAGTCGGCAAACCTGGCACCGGCTCCGACGCCTGCACCCACTCCTATGCCAGTACCGGCTCCAGCTCCGGCGCAGCCGGCAAACCCGATAAGATCGCAGGGCAATGCAGCTGCAGAGCAGGGTAAGCAGGCAATGCCTTTTATCCGCGGAGAGGACGGCAAGGAAGGCTGGGAGGTCATTAAGGCAGAGACAGCGGCACGCGCAGAGGGCGAGAGGGTCACTGTTGATATGAACGGTGCAAGCGTAGTGCCGGGCGATGTATTCGATGAGATACGAGGAAAGAACGTAACGATAGAATTCGACCTGGGAGGTGGCATTTCCTGGTCCGTAAATGGAAAGAGCGTCTCAGATAAGGTCGGAGATATTGACTTTAGGGTAATGTATGGCGAAGAGGCGTCGGATGCGATTCCGGTAGACCTCATCAATGCGCTGACAGGCGAGAGGACTTCGATGAATGTAACACTTGCCTATGAAGGAAGGTTTGGCTTTGAGGCAGTCCTGCGTATCAACGTAGGGGCAGCTAACAAGGGGCTTGTGGCAAACCTCTTCTACTACAATGAAAGCACAGGGGAACTGGAATTCATCAGTGCAGGAGAGGTAGATGCGGAAGGCTTTGCTTATCTTAGATTTACCCATGCTTCGGACTATACCATCGTGTTAGATGAGGCTTCGATGGAGGAAGCAGCCCTAACAGATACCACAGGCGCAGCAGGAAGCGATGGGGCTGAGAGTGCAGAGACGGCTTCCGAGGATAGCGTAAAGGATAACTCTGATACGGAGAGCAGGGCAGCGTTTATCTGGCTGATAGCCTTTGCAGGAATCGCAGCAGCGGCAGCGATAGGAGCGGTAGCTGTAAAAAAGCGCAAGGAAGAGAAACAAACCAAATAAATCTATGAGTGGAAATGCTCCTGATTTTGTAATCGGGAGCATTTTTTGCTTTATAGGATTAGGGTGTCAAAAGGTTTATTACCTTTGATATAAATTTGTACCTTGAAAACTTAACACGATATGTAAAAACATTGGATTCTTTGGTAAAATGTAGGTAGCATTTTATGAGGTGATCCATATGTCTTTTGTTAAAAATGATAATCAACAGCTCACTGTTTTAGACAGTACTTTTAATCTTACAGAACGTGAAAAACGAATGTTAGAAAAATCATGGGCAAAAACTTTTGCTGACAAAGTTTTTCCTGCTATTGATGAAAATATTTTTTCTGTTCTTTACAGTGAAAAAGCATCCAGACCTAATACTCCGGTCAATGTGATTGTTGGGGCACTGATTCTAAAAGAAGCTCTTAATGTTACTGACGATGAGATCGTTGAAGCTATGGCATTTGATATTCGCTATCAGTATGCACTTCACACAACCAGTTTTGAAGAGCAGCCAATTAGTGACAGAACCCTCAGCAGGTTTAGAGCAAGGGTTCTTTCTTACGAAACAGAGCATGATGTTGATCTTATTCATGAATGTGTTGTAAAAATGGCAAAAGAAATATCTGATTTTATGGATATCACTCCGGATAAACAACGTATGGACAGTTTAATGGTTGCTGCAAATATCAGAAACCTCTCATTACTTGAATTGTTTTACACTTGTGTTGCTAATCTTTGCAAAATAATGGATGAGCGTGGAACAAAAATTCCGGATGAACAACATTATTATATTG
>ERZ1027229.1420-NODE-1420-length-10851-cov-11.744535_pt1 | contig 10851 bp, 8 predicted proteins | sample MGYA00519245_ERZ1027229 | MGnify/ENA primary metagenome ERZ1027229 (study PRJEB26926, sample SAMN06164466) | human gut metagenome | biome: ENVO:00009003; feature: ENVO:2100002; material: ENVO:00002003 | host: Homo sapiens | place: USA | collected 2012 ...
TTGCTCAGGTACTTATAAAAAATGCCAACTCATAGTGCTGCGGAAATTAGGGTTTTTTCTTTTTCGCAACACAACAAGTTTGTATTTCTTTGTAAGTACCTGGGCGAGCATAAATTGCTCGGGATTTTGCCATGTCAGATGGTTCGCCAACCTTAGTGTTGCGACAACAGGCACGGCAGAACTCTGAATGGCATGGCAAAGATACGGATAAAATTAGAAATACCCTCTTCTTTTGGCGTTTTTTGTAAAAATGGAGCGTTTTTTACTTTTATGGCTAAGATTATAGATTCTGCCTTGGCATTGGAGGGTAGTTTGTTGCCCTTCTGAAACTGGGTGAGTGAACCGCAGAAAGAGGCATGAGGCGGGGCGTTGACGAAAAGAGGTGAGATTTTAAGGACTTTTAGCCACCCGTATGGCAGCGGAACGGAATAAATTTCGTAATTTTGCAGCGTTTAATATATATAATGATGAAGCTGGATACATTGACCGCCATTTCTCCTATTGACGGACGCTACAGAGGCAAGACCGAGCCCCTGGCCGACTATTACTCAGAGTTTGCGCTGATACGTTATCGCGTCCGCGTGGAAATCGAATACTTTATCACGCTCGTGGAGCTCCCCCTGCCGCAGCTCAAGGGCTTCGACACGGCCCTCTTCGACCGTCTTCGCAGCATCTACCGCGACTTCACGGAGGAGGATGCCGCCCGTGTGAAGGACATCGAGAAGGTGACCAACCATGACGTCAAGGCCGTGGAGTATTTCATCAAGGAGCAGTTTGACGCCATCGGCGGACTGGATGCCTACAAGGAGTTTATCCATTTCGGACTCACCTCGCAGGACATCAACAACACGAGCGTGCCCCTGTCCATCAAGGAGTCGCTCCTGGAGGTCTATTATCCCCAGGTCGAGGAGCTCATCGACCAGCTCCAGGCTTATGCCGAGGAGTGGAAGGACGTGCCGATGCTCGCCAAGACCCATGGCCAGCCCGCCTCGCCGACGCGCCTGGGCAAGGAGATCGAGGTCTATGTCTATCGCCTGCGCGAGCAGCTCGACGCCCTCAAGGCCTGCAAGTTCACGGCAAAGTTTGGTGGCGCCACGGGCAATTTCAACGCCCACCACGTCGCCTACCCCGAGTGTGACTGGCGCGCCTTCGCCAACCGCTTCGTCTCCGAGAAACTCGGACTGGAGCGCGAGCAATGGACCACGCAGATCAGCAACTACGACCACCTGGGCAGCATCTTCGATGCCATCCGCCGCATCAACACCATCATGATCGATCTCGACCGCGACGTCTGGATGTATATCTCGATGGAGTATTTCCACCAGAAGATCAAGAAGGGTGAGGTCGGCTCGAGCGCCATGCCCCACAAGGTCAACCCCATCGACTTCGAGAACAGCGAGGGCAACCTCGGCGTGGCCAATGCCGTGCTGCAGTTTCTCGCCGCCAAGCTGCCCGTGAGCCGTCTGCAGCGCGACCTGACCGACAGTACCGTGCTGCGCAACGTAGGCGTGCCCGTGGCCCACAGCATCATCGCCATCCAGAGCACCCTCAAGGGACTTCGCAAACTTATATTAAATAAGGAGAAAATCGCACAGGACCTCGACAATATGTGGCCCGTCGTGGCTGAGGCCATCCAGACCATCTTGCGTCGCGAGGCTTACCCGCATCCCTACGAGGCCCTGAAGCAGCTTACCCGCGGCAACGAGAAGGTGACGGAGCAGACCATCCACGACTTCATCGCCACGCTCAACGTCAGCGACGAGGTGCGCAAGGAACTGCTCGCCATCACGCCGCACAACTACACAGGTATCTAATCAAGACAATTTTATATATTACTTGGCCGTGAGGCCATATCTATCATTCAAAACAATACTGTTATGGCAGAAGAATTAGAGAACAAGCAGGAACCCGTTTACGGACAGGATGAGCGTGGCCGCGAGGCCAACTCTTCTGAGAGTCAGGGTAATAGTGAGCAGAAGGATTATCGCTCATCGCGGCCTCAGCGTCCGCGCATCCACTCGCAGCGCGCTTACAGCAGCGACCGCAGCAACCAAGGTGGCGAGGGCGGTTTCCGTCCAGAAGGCTTCGGAGCAGGACTCCAGGGCGCGCAGGGCGGACAGTATCAGGGCGGCTATCGCCCGAGAAACAATTATCAGGGTGGCTACCAGCAGCGTCAGCAGGGTGGCTATCAGCCCCGTCAGCGTCAGCAGGGCGGCTATCAGCAGCGCCAGCAGGGTGGCTACCAGCAGCGTCTGCAGGGCGGCTACCAGCAGCGTCAGCAGCAGGGTGGTTATCAGCCGCGTCAGCAGCAGGATGGCTATCAGCCGCGTCAGCAGCAGGAGGGCTATCAGCCGCGTCAGCAGCAGGGCGGCTATCAGCCGCGTCAGCAGGGTGGCTACCAGCAGCGTCAGCAGGGCGGCTACCAGCAGCGCCAGCAGGGCGGCTACCAGCAGCGCCAGCAGGGTGGCTATCAGCAGCGCGGCTATCAGCAGCGGGGCTACCAGCAGGGCGGCTATCAGCAGGAGGGCTTCCAGCAGGGCGGCTACCAGCAGCGTGGCGGCTACGGACAGCCCCGCAGGCAGCATACGCCGGGCTACAATCCCAACGCGAAGTATTCGCTCAAGAAGCGTATCGAATATAAGGAGGAGAACATCGATCCCAACGAGCCGATTCGCCTGAACAAGTATCTGGCCAACGCCGGAGTTTGCTCTCGCCGTGAGGCCGACGAATATATCCAGGCTGGTGCCGTGCTGGTCAATGGCACGGTAGTCACAGAGCTTGGCACGAAGGTCTTGCGCTCCGACGAGGTGAAGTTCCGGGACCAGCCCGTCACGATGGAGAAGAAGGTCTATGTGCTGCTCAACAAGCCGAAGGACTATGTCACCACGAGCGACGATCCGCAGCAGCGCAAGACCGTCATGGATTTGGTGAAGAACGCTTGCGAGGAGCGTATCTACCCCGTAGGACGCCTCGACCGCAACACCACGGGAGTGCTGCTTCTGACCAACGATGGTGACTTGGCCAGCAAGCTGACCCATCCGAAGTTCCTCAAGAAGAAGGTCTATCACGTCTATCTCGACAAGCCTGTCACGGCCACGGACCTGCAGAAGATCGCCGAGGGCATCGAGCTGGAGGACGGCGAGGTGCATGCTGACGCTATCGAGTATGCCAGCCCGACGGACGAGAAGCAGGTCGGCATCGAGATCCATAGCGGCAAGAACCGCATCGTGCGCCGCATCTTCGAGAGCCTTGGCTATCGTGTGGTGAAGCTCGACCGCGTGCAGTTTGCCGGTTTGACGAAGAAGAATCTGCGCCGCGGCGACTGGCGTTTCCTCACCCAGAAGGAGGTGGAGATGCTGCGTATGGGCGCATTCGAATAAGTACTCATCTCACAACACCCTCATCCCGTCTTCTCCTTAAATATATATAGGGCCTCGGGGAGCCGTGCGGATTGTAGTTCCGCATGAACACTACCAGCGCTCTGTGGAGAATAGGGGATGGGGATGCTTGTAGAGAGCAACAATCTTCAAACAACACAAGAGATGAAAAGAACAAAAGTGGTCGATGCACTCAAGTGTACCGACTTCGGAAAAGACATAAATGTGAAGGGCTGGGTGCGCTCGCATCGCAGCAGCAAGGCTGTAGATTTCATTGCCCTCAACGATGGCTCGACGATCAACAACATCCAGGTGGTGGTAGATCCGGCCACGGTGGATGCCGAGACGCTCAAGAGCATCACCACGGGAGCCTGCCTCAGCGTGGTCGGCACGCTCGTGGAGAGTCAGGGCAAGGGACAGACCAGCGAGATCCAATGTAAGGAAATCGAGGTCTATGGTCTTTGCCCGGCCGACTACCCCATGCAGAAGAAGGGTCAGAGCTTCGAGTACATGCGCAAGTATGCCCATCTGCGCCTGCGCACCAACACCTTTGGCGCCGTCTTCCGCATCCGCCACAACATGGCCATCGCCATCCATAAGTACTTCCACGATCATGGATTCTACTATTTCCACACGCCGATCGTGACGGCCAGCGACTGCGAGGGCGCGGGCAACATGTTCCAGGTGACGACGCTCGACCTCGACCGTGTCGCCAAGGCGGGAGAGGTGGACTACTCCAAGGACTTCTTTGGAACGAAGACCAACCTCACCGTGAGCGGCCAGCTCGAGGGTGAGCTTGGAGCCACGGCCCTCGGCGCTATCTATACTTTCGGACCGACTTTCCGTGCCGAGAACAGCAACACGCCGCGCCACCTGGCCGAGTTCTGGATGGTGGAGCCGGAGGTGGCCTTCCTCGACCAGGAGGGACTGATGGACCTCGAGGAGGACTTCATCAAGTATTGCGTCAACTGGGCCCTGGACAACTGCCGCGACGACCTGGAGTTCCTCAACAAGATGATCGACAAGCAGCTCATCGCCACGCTTGAGTCGGTAGTCAAGGAGGACTTCGTCAGACTGACCTACACCGAGGGTATCAACATCCTGGAGGAGGCGGTCAAGAACGGTCGCAAGTTTGAGTTCCCCATCACGGGTTGGGGTATGGACCTGTCGAGCGAGCACGAGCGCTACTTGGTGGAGGAGCACTTCAAGCGCCCCGTCATCATGACCGACTATCCGAAGGAGATCAAGGCCTTCTATATGAAGAAGAATGCCGACGACAAGACCATGCAGGGCACGGACGTCCTCTTCCCGCGCATCGGCGAGATCATCGGTGGATCCGTGCGCGAGGAGAACTACGACAAGCTCGTGGCCGAGATTGAGGCCCGCGGCATGAAGGCCAGCTCCTACGACTGGTATCTCGACACGCGTCGCTATGGCTCCTGCCCCCACGGCGGTTTCGGACTGGGCTTCGAGCGCCTCATCCTCTTCGTCACGGGTATGCAGAACATCCGCGACGTCATCCCCTTCGCACGCACGCCGAAGAACGCCGAGTTCTAAAGACCGCGGAGCTCTCAAGTTTCCCGAGGGGTCTCAAGAATGCTGATCTCTCAGGTATCCCGAGGGTCTCAAGAACGCCGAAGGTTGATCCGCATGGCGCGCTCCTCGCAACATGACGAAGAGCCGCGTCGTCTGCGGCAACAGATACTAAAGACCAAGGCCATCTCTCCTCCCGCAAGGGCAGGCGAGGTGGCCTTGACTTCTTTTCCACCCCATGGGAAAAGGGAAATGCTGGTGGGGTAAGAATTTTTGTGGGCTTTTTCTGCCTTTTTGTTTGGCACTCCCCATTTTTTTTCTTAACTTTGCATACCAGAACATATCAATACTAACGAAAAAATAACAAGACAATGGACAACAACCAGAAGCCGCAGCAGCAAGGCTTGCAGATCGACCTCAGCCCCGAGGTATCCAAGGGCATATATTCTAACTTCGCAATCATCTCTCACTCGAAGAACGAGTTTGTAGCTGATTTCGCCATGTTGCTTCCCGGCATGCCGAAGGCACAGGTCGGTTCGCGCGTGATCCTCGCTCCGGAGCACGCCAAGCGTCTGCTCGCAGCCCTCAACGACAACATCACTCGCTACGAGAAGGAGTTTGGCAAAATTGAATTGCCGCAGCAGGGTGGTGCTCGCACCGTCGCCCCGTTCGGTACGCCGAAGGGCGAGGCTTAAGCCAGGCTAAGTGTTTTAAATTTTCATAATGTGAAGTTTTTGGCATCCGGTCCTCTTCATCGAGGGCAGGGTGCCTTTTTTGTGATAGTATTTCCAATCCTTGCGGGGCGGATATACTGTACTTGTTGTTTGCTTCATAAGCAGGCTGTATTGAAAGAACGCTAACCACCCCAGCCGGATGAGCACAAAAAAGCGCACCCATCGGAATGTCGTGCCATAGTTTGACCATTCCAATGCGTGCGCGGTCGTTTGGGTAATCGACTAAACTATTGCTTGTTGCCGCCTCCTGTCGAGATGCCGCCCACTATGTCGTCGTTCTCGATGGTGCGGTCCACGGACTTCACACCTCCGCGGAGCGAACCAAAGCGCCACGAGATGCTGATGCCCACATGTCGTTGTGAGCTCAGCCATGTCTGGGTGCCACGGAAGTCGCCCTGGACGGTGTGGGAGGGATAGGAGCGCAGGTCTGGGCCAAAGAGGTTGCCTGCCGACAGGCGTACCGACAGACGGTCTTCCTTGAGGAAGGAACGGCTGAGCGAGGCGCTCCAGTAGTACGAAGGTTCGGAGTAGGAATAGACGCTCTCCACCTCGTTGCCGATATTGAAACCTCCGTTGAGGCCGAAGGTGAGTTTCCAGGGCAGCTTCTGGGTGAAGTTGATGGTGTTCCAGCTGCTCCATCTGCTATGCTCAAGCCCCGTCTGGCTGTCCTTCTTGGTGAGATAGAAAATGTTGGGACCTCCACCCAGGTTGGCGCCTCGCCAAAGGGCGGTCTGCACGTAGGCCCAGAGCATCCAGCTGCGGCTGTGGAGAAGGTCGCCATAGGTCGTGACGGAGAGGCCGTTTTGGTCAAACCACAACTGTCCGATCTGGTTGTTGCAGAACGTATGGCTGATGCCACCCATCCAGGTGGCCTTGGTCGTGATGTAGTTGTACTCCAGTTGCAGGTTGTAGTTGCGCGAGCTGTTCAGCCCCGGGTTGCCATAGCTCAGGGAGTTGGGGTTTCTTTCCTCGGCGGGGTTGAGGTAGTCGATGCCAGGGCGGTTGATGTTGGATGAGAACGAGAGCTTCAGCGACTGTGCGTCCGTCAGGGCGTAGCGCACGGAGGCCGAGGGGATCCAGTCGTTGAGCCGCTTGTGGAAGTCAGACTGCGATCCGTCGGGGTATTCTGCCTTCAAGAAACTATATTCATAGCGCAAGCCTACTCGTGCCTGGATCTTGCTGCCCGAGTAGAGCCACTCCGTGTAGGCTGCTGCTATCTGGGTGTTGTGCTGGAAGAGGGAGTGCTGGTTCATCTCCTCCGCCCCCGTATAGGTCAGCCATACGTCCGACTCACTCGTGCGGAAGATGTATTTCGCACCCGCATTCCACTTGAACCACTTCCCTAGCGGGCGTACGTAGTCGAGCTGGAAGGTATGCTCGTCAAACTGCGTGCGGCTGTTGTTTTCGTAGCCTGTGTAGCTGACGGGCAGGTTGAAGATGTTCAGGTATTGCGCGGTCTTGTCCTGGTGGGAGCGGGTGGTCTGCAACTGATAGGATGCGGTGAACACCTCTCCCTCTTTGCGGGTCTTGTGCTGGTAGTCCAGTCGTCCTCCGAAGTTGTAGGCGTAGTAGGTCGGGAGCTGGGCGTTGACGTTGTAGAAGTAGGCCAACTGTCCGTCGCCATTGGTCATACGCTCGTATCCGTTCACGCTTCCGATGCCTGCATTGTAGTAGTAGCCACCAAAGTTGAGAGTCAGAAGGTTGAGCGAATCGACCTCGTAGCTTGCGCTGATGTTGCCGTAATGGACGTTTGTCATCACGGTATTGCGTGAGCGCGACTCCATCGTCTGGTCCGTTTTCAGGTACTGGCGGGTCGCGTCGTTGCCCTGGTCTTTCTTGTCGTGCTGGTATCCATAGTTGATGGACGTGCAAACTTGCCCTTCTGTATCGTCAGCATAGCACCCATACCTGGTCCTTGGCGCAAGGGGTTGTAGTTGGCCGACACCGTGCCCGTCACGCCTGCCAGGTGGGAGTTGTTCTGCATGACGAGGTTGAGGATATATTGTGTGCCCTCGGCATCTTCTTTGGCGCCTGGGTCGGTGATGACCTCCACCTTTTTGATCTGTGAGGCAGGGATCGACTTGAGCACGTCCTTGAGGTTTTGTGAGGAGAGGGTGGGGTCGGGGTGACCGTTGCGATAGACCTTGAACGAGGGCGATCCCTTGATGCTGATGTTTTCTTGACCGTCTATGGTCACGAGGGGCACGGAACGGAGCATGTCAAGCGTGTTCTTGGTGCGTGCCGTCTCGTCGTTGGCCACGTCGTAGGTCAGCTTGTCGATGTCGTTCTTGACGAGTTTGCGCTGGGCCGTTACCGTGACGTCTCCCAGGTCGTAGGGCATCGTGTCGATGGCCAGCGAGTCGGGTTCAGCTGCTGCGGCTGGAAGGGCGGCCATGGCAAGGCTGGCAGCCATCCCTCTCCATGACAAATGGTGGAGGATTGTCCTCTGTATTTTGCCTTTGGTGTTGTCTCTTCCCATGATAAATCGTTGTTTCTTGTCTTTAATATCTCTTGTTGCGTCTCCTCCCCTCCCGATCGGAGAGGGGAGGAGGCGGGTATTATTCCCTTTTGCTTTCTTCCCACTTTTGGGCTACTTCATCGATACTGATGTTGAGCAGCCGCATCTGGCGGAACAGTTCGGGCAGGGTGGTCTCCATAAACTCCTCCTGCCGTCTTTGGGCGATGTGGTGGCGTGCATCCTCGGCGACAAAATAGCCCATGCCGCGCTTGTTGAAGATGATTCCCTCGCGGGTGAGCAGTTCGTAGCCTTTGATGGCGGTATTGGTGTTTACTTGTAGCAGAGCCGCATACTCTCGGACGCTGGGTATCCGTCCGCCAGGCGGATAGTTCTCCGCCATGATCTCGTCGGCCAAACGGTCGGCTATCTGCTTGAAAATGGCCTTGTTATTCGTGAAACTCATAACTGTAGTCCTTTCCTTGCTTGAGATTAGCGACCAATGGTCAGTTTTTCTTCCTTGACGTTGCTGCCCGTGCCGACGTTCTTCGTCAGCGAGCGGATCGTGCCTGAGAGGTCCACGTTGCTCGCCCCGCTGGCCGAGAGGAGGGCTGTGCCGCAGTTGTTGAACTTCAAGTCGGCCTCGCTTGCGCCGCTAAGGTCTGCCTTGATGGTCTCCACGCCCGTGAGGGAAGCCTCCAGTTCGCTCGCTCCGCCCAGCCTTGCGTTGAGCTCGCGACTTTCTACGTTCTTCAGCTGAATGTCGCTGGCGCCGGATGATTGCAAATTGACTTCGCCGCAAGCGATGTGATCAATATCGATATCGGATGCGCCACCTGTCTCTATATGGGCTTTAGCGCATTGGAGCGTGCCCAATTCCAGGTCGCTTGCCCCACTGGCCTTGAGCTTGAAGTCGTCGGCTGTCTGGATGTGCTTAGCCTTCAGGTCGCAGGCGCCGCTCACCTCTACGCGTCGAAGCGACTTCGACTGGATGGTGATCGTGATCAGGTCGATCGGGTTCTTGCCAATCCTCGGACCCTTGTTGGGCAAAGGCTTGCAACTGAAGTAGAGTCGCTTGCCCTTTTGTACTACCTTTACGTAGCCGATCAGTTTCTCCGGGCCTTCTACCGTCACCTTGGGGGTAGTGCCTTCGGCATAGACGACCTGAAGGCCGCCTGAGAGGTCTATTTCGTCGAAGTCGGCTACGGCGACGTTCTGCTTGCGGCTGGGGCCAAACTCCTCTTGGGTGGAGTGGATCCTACAACTACTGGTCACCAGGATGGTGACAAGGGCGATGAGTTTGATGCAAATGGTTTTCATATTCTTGTCCCTTTCTTTTATGGGGGATAGCATGTTTTGCACCTGCCGCTCTTTCCTATATACGCAGCAAAATGCAGTTTTGTGACATAAGCCCCCTAGTCTTTAATGATATTTACCAATTGAAGAAGCGATTGTTAATGACCTGCAAGCGCTTGAAGATGCGAAATGACAACCAGTAGTTGAGCACGGTCAGCAGCAGGAAGAGGATGGACGTGCCGTGCATGAGGGCGTCTCCAGCCCACGGCATGAACTCGATACTGTAATCGCTGTCCTTCAGCGTGTCGAGGAATAGGAAGCCACCGATGGCGATGGATAACGTCGTCAAGGTGGCAAGCGCGCCCAGGGTGATGGTGGCCGATAGCCAGCGCAGCTTTTTGAAGAATAGGCCGCTTAGAAGATAGAACGAGTGGAGCCAGAGGATGTTCGGAAGTCCGGCCCATGCCATCTGTGCGTTCTTGCCAAAAAACTTGCTTAGCAGGTCGAGGGCGTCGGAGAAGGCGAGCGGGGTGAGCAGCAATGCTTGCTTGTGGTCGGTCAAGAGCGAGATGAGCCATTGCACCACGTCGGCCACAAAGAAGGAGACGAGGGGAACGACAAAGGCTGTGAGCAAAATATGGGGCACAGAACGAAGCGTATATGAGTCGGTCGGCTGAAAAATGGGTGAGATGTTTGTGTTTCAACGAGTTAGGTGTGGGTGGTTGAAATGACGGCGTAAAACGAAGCGTTTACATAGGCTTACATTTGGTTTACTTTTGGGGCTTGTTGAGGCTCTTGTGGTTTACATGGGGCTTACGGGTGGTTTATATTGCGTTTCTGTAGGTGCTTGGTGTTGTGTTGGGGTGGGGTAGAATGGTGGCTGAGGCCACTTTTCTTATGCCGATTTTGAAATTTGATAATGCGAAATTATTCCATATAATGATTATTTGGTATATTTGCAGAAACAAAACGAGTGAATATGGCAAAGGTAATACATGTGCATCTGCTGCACAATATAGATGGAACGAGGCGGAAAGACTGGTACTTTAGCAGCATTTCCGCGGTTTATACGGTTTTGACGGCTGAACAGATCGGCGCAACGAAGAATTATTTGCTTCATGCCGGGCTGTCTGGCAATGGTACATTATGCACGAAACGCGCTATAATCAAGCAATCTACGCTCATTTCATGCTCTCGTGGGGCAGATGATTAGAGGGGTGTTTTAATGCCGTTAGAACGCAAATAAAAGGCCGTTTGAGCGGTCGCTGGTCGGGAGGTCGTTTGGCCTCCCTTTTTTATGCCCGAAAATGGCGAAAAATGGGAATGGGGTTACTATTGGGGTTACAGATAGGGGTTACATTTTCCGAAAATAGGGGTTACACATTCGGGGTTTTCGGGGGTAGGATAGAGGGGGCTGTCTCTTATACACATCTGACGCTGCCGACGACTCCTTACG
>ERZ1027229.1423-NODE-1423-length-10831-cov-5.197012_pt1 | contig 10831 bp, 7 predicted proteins | sample MGYA00519245_ERZ1027229 | MGnify/ENA primary metagenome ERZ1027229 (study PRJEB26926, sample SAMN06164466) | human gut metagenome | biome: ENVO:00009003; feature: ENVO:2100002; material: ENVO:00002003 | host: Homo sapiens | place: USA | collected 2012 ...
ACGCCGCCGCCCGCCATCGAGCAGAGTTTTACACCTAATTGGGGATAAAACAGCTTATGAGTGGCGGTGGCATCATCATTGTGGCACAGACGGTAATTCCACAGCTTACCACACTGTTCTCATAATTCATGGGCGGGATCATTGATAAGATTACTGAATTCATAAAGGAACTGTTGCAGGGATGGGTGCTGACAAACTTTGAAACCATGTTTACCGATGTCAATGACAAGGTAGGCACGATTGCAGGGGAGGTCAGCAAAACTCCCAGCACTTGGAACTCCGGTATTTTTGATATGATAAAAACCCTGTCCGACAACGTGATGATTCCCATAGCGGGAATGATCATCAGCTTTGTACTCGTCTATGAGCTTATTTCCATGGTCATTGACAAAAATAACCTGCATGACTTCAATACAGCCATTTTTATCCGCTTTTTTATGAAAGCGTGTATTGCAGTCATGCTTCTTAGCAAGACTTTTGACATTGTAATGGCAGTATTTGATGTGGGAAGCCATATCGTAAATTCTGCCGCATCAGCGATTACCGGAAGTACCAGTATTGATGTTTCAAGTACGCTGCAGACGATGTTCAATGAGCAGTTTTCGGAGATGAGCATAGGCGAGCTGTTAGGACTGGGGATGGAGACCATGATCGTCAGTTTATGTATGAAAATCATGTCAGTCCTTATCACCGTCATTCTTTATGGGCGAATGATTGAAATATATCTTTATGTATCAGTAGCACCTGTTCCCTGTGCAACCGTAACCAACCGGGAATGGGGAACGATAGGAACTAATTATTTTAAGGGACTTTGTGCATTGGCATTTCAGGGCTTTTTTATGATGGTGTGCGTCGCAATCTATGCGGTGCTGGTGGCAGGTGTGGCAGTAGCCGACAACCTGCATACGGCACTCTGGTCGGTGGCAGCATATACTGTGATTTTATGTTTTTCCCTGTTTAAGACAGGTTCGCTGTCAAAATCTATCTGGAATGCGCACTAAGGGAGGAACGATATGGCAATATCCGTGCAGGTGCCAAAGGATTTGTCCGGTATCAAGACAAAAGTGGCACTGAATTTGACAAAGAGGCAGCTTATCTGTTTCAGCGGTGCGGCAGTAGCCGGGATACCCTTGTATTTTTTAACCAAGGGACTGATCGAAACATCAGCCGCATCACTTCTTATGATGGGAGCAATGCTTCCGTTCTTCTTTTTTGCGATGTATGAGAAAAACGGGTTTCCGGCGGAGAAGATTTTGTATTTTATGCTCCGGCAGAAGATACTCACACCGGGCATAAGACCATACCGGTCAGAGAACTTATACAAGCAGTTGGAAGAAAAAGAAAAATTACGAAGGGAGGTTCGTTATCTTGAAGAAAAAGCAAAAGGCAGAACCGGAAAAACACAGAAAAAGCAGTTATCAGGGCAATAGCAGAAATAACAGCAAAAGTGGTGGTCTTACTTTTTCAGAGAAAAAGCGTCTTATGGAATTAAAGCATATTTTATCCGGCAAGGGCAAAGAGAAAGAAAAGCCTACTACCGCACAAAAGACGATTACTTTTGAAAAAATGTTCCGTGACGGCATCTGTCAGGTCAGCCACCATTATTATACGAAGATGGTGGAATTTTTTGATATTAACTATTCGCTTCTGGAAGTGGATGAGCAGGCGGACATACTGGCACAGTACAGTAAGCTCATCAATTATTTTGATCCATCTGTGAAATTTGAACTGGTGCTATTCAACCGGCAGGTCAATGAGCAGGTACTTACAGAACAGTTTGATATTCCATGGCAGGAGGACGATTTTAACGATATTCGTGAAGAATACACGGAGATGTTAAAGAAACAGGCGGCAAAGGGGAATAACGGTATTATCAAGTCAAAATACCTGATCTTTGGTGTGGAAAGCAATGGCTATAAGGAAGCAAAGAGCCGCCTTAATAACATTGAGAAAGATGTAATACGAAACTTAAGCAATATAGGAACCCTTGCTAGGGGACTGGACGGAAAGGAAAGACTGCGCATCCTGCATGAATATTTTAACCAGGATACCATGGAGCCTTTCCGTTTTTCATTTAAGGACTTGGCAGAATCCGGCAAGTCGGTCAAGGACTATATTGCACCGCCGGGATTTGATTTCCGCTATCCGAGCCGCTTTAAGTCGGGGAATATGTATGGCTGTGTGTCCTATCTGGATATTATCACACCGAAGTTTACGGACGAGCTGATCAAGCATCTTCTGGATATTGATGCTAATCTTACGATTTCCATGCACATGCAGACGGAAGATCCGGTAAAGGCAATCAAGAAGTTAAAAGCGGTCATTTCCAATATCCAGAAGATGAAGATTGAGGAGCAGAAAAAGGCAGTCCGAAGCGGTTACGATATGGATATTCTTCCAACAGACATCGTGACTTATGAAAAGGACACGCTGGAATTTCTCGATGATTTGAATACGAGCAACCAGAAGATGATCAACATGACATTCCTTATTACCTGTTATGGCAGAACCAAGCGGGAACTGGAGAGCTTAATGCAGAGGGTGTCCGGTATTATTCAGCAGGCAAACTGTGACCTCAGATGTTTACAGTATTTACAGGAGCAGGGCCTTATGGCATCTGCACCGATTGGGTGCAATGAAACCGGAATTGAGCGTACCCTTTCCACAAAGAGTACCGCAATCTTAGTACCATTCTGCACGCAGGAATTATTTATGCCTGCTCCGGCAATCTATTACGGGTTAAATGCACTCAGCAACAACATGATCATGGCAGACCGCAAAAGGCTCCGTACACCAAACGGGGTTATCCTTGGAACACCGGGAAGTGGTAAGAGTTTCAGTGCAAAGCGAGAAATTTTAAGCTGTTTCCTTATCACAAAGGACGATATTATCATCTGCGATCCGGAGGGAGAGTATTTTGCACTTGTAGCTGCACTTCATGGACAGGTGGTAAAACTTGCCACCAATTCCAAAGACTATCTGAACCCTATGGATATTCAGTTGAGCCATAAGGGGGATAAGGAAGCATTAAAACTGAAATCGGATTTTATCATAACATTATGTGACCTGATCGCAGGTGGCAAGGACGGTCTGGAGAACGATGAGAAAGGCATCATTGACGAATGTATCCGTCATATTTATGACAAGTATTTTGAAAATCCGGTGCCGGAAAATATGCCGCTGCTGGAAGATTTATATGATGCCCTGTTAGCACACAAAAATCCAAAGGCGGAGCGTATCGCAAACAGCCTTGTGCTGTATGTGCATGGTTCACAGAATTACTTCAACCACCATACCAATGTGGACAGCGGCAACCGTATCATGTGCTTTGACATCAGAGACTTGGGAAATCAGTTGAAAGAGCTGGGTATGTTAATCGTGCAGGATGCGGTTTGGAACAGGGTATCGCAGAACAGGGAGCGAAAGATTGCTACCCGTTATTACTGTGATGAGTTCCACCTTCTTCTGAAGGAGAAGCAGACAGCTATTTATTCCGTGGAAATCTGGAAGCGTTTCAGAAAATGGGGCGGTATTCCGACAGGTTTGACGCAGAACGTGGGCGATTTTCTTCGTTCTGAGGAGATTGAAGGTATTTTGGGTAACAGCGATTTTGTGTATCTGTTAAATCAGAATGCCAAAGATCAGGCAATTCTCGCTGATAAGCTGGGACTTTCTGATAAGCAGCTTTCCTATGTCACCAACTCCGAGCCGGGAAGTGGTCTGATACTGTTTGACAATGTGGTAATTCCATTTGTAGACAAATATCCGACAGACACCAAGACTTACAGAATTATGAATACCAAGCCGGAGGAATCGGTGCAGAAGGAGGACGCAGTATAAAATGGCAGAAAAAAGACAGAAGAAGCAGGCAGTAAAGGCATTTGAAAAAGAGACATTTTCCAAGGATAAGGAAGTGACTGGAGCAAAACACACAGAACACAGGCAGGATAACACCTTTCCTACGGAAAATCATTTTCATGCCAATGAGAAGCCTGTGAGCAATCTGCCACGGGATGCGAACCATGGCAGTGATACAAAAAATGTAACTTCTGGTCACAATGTCCAGAAGTCAGAAGCCGATGCGGAAAAGGCATTCTTAAAGGAAAACAGTTTCATGCAGGATGAGCAGAGTGATTTTGAAACATCTTCTGACAGCACGATAGAAAACAAGGTTCATGTCAGGGACACCTACCAACGGTCTGAGGAAAAAGGAAAGTATCACAATAGGCGTGTGCAGAGAGAACACGCACACAGAGAACGTGCAAAGTCGGAAGATACAAAGCAGTCCGATTATGGAGATTTTCAGACAAAGGATGCCACATTTTCGCAGGGACAGGCGGAAGAATTTACCGACAAAAAAGTACAGAAGGCTTTTGATAAGTCGGAAAAGAGCCGTCAGAAGTTGCAGAAAGCAAAGGACAAGATGCCGAAAAAGCGGCAGTATGAGATGAAACGTGTCTTTGATGAACAGACCGGAAAAGCAAAGTATGTGGTGGTTCCGGTGGAAGTGGAGAAGCCATTCAAGCCTGACGGACTTGGAAAAGCTGCGGTTCACAAACTCCAGACCGAAAATATGTATTTTGTGCATCGAAAGATTGCAGAGACAGAAAAGGATAATTCTGCTGTGGAGGGTGCACATAAGACAGAACAGCGTGCAGAAGATGTTTACCATTACATGAAATATCACCGCAAGAGCAAGGCACAGAGAAAGCGTGACCGATTAGAGCGATTGCAGAAAAAACAGGTCACAGCGGATATGAAGCTGGAGTATGAGAAATTCATCAGTGAAAATCCACATCTAAAGGGCAACAGTCCAAAGAAGCAGTTGCAAAGGCAGCTACAGAAACAGCGTATCAAGCGTGAGTATGCCAAGGCAAGGCGGGCAGGAGCAGAAGCCAAGACTGCAAAGGAAACATTTACAAAGACAGCCAATGCTGCAACCGGGATTGCAAAGAAGTTACAGGAAATTGCCACGAAAAATAAAACACTGATTATCACAGTGGGTATTTTTGCTCTTCTGCTTATTATGATCATGTCGGCATTATCAAGCTGCGGTTCCATGTTTACCGGAACTGTGACAACAACGATGGCAAGCACATATCTTAGCTTCCCGGCAGAGATTGATGCAGCAGATTTATCTTTTACAGAAAAGGAAATGGAGCTGCAAAACAAGATTGACCGGATTGAAACTGATTATCCGGGATATGATGAATACGATTATAACCTTGGTGCAATCGGGCATGATCCATATACACTGATCAGTTATCTTTCCGCAGTCCATACGGAATTTACTGCCGCAGAAATGGAGAGTGAAATTCAGAAATTATTTGATGCCATGTATTCCCTTACTACTGAGGAAGTGGAGGAGACACGGACAAGGACAGTCACAAAGACCGGAACCAGAACAGTTACAAATGCAGATGGAAGCATCAGTACCGAGGAATACGAGTATGAGGAGGAAGAAGAATATATCGTAACAATCCTTCGAGTCACTTTAACGGTCACACCTCTTGAGAGCATTGTTGCCGGACGCATGGATACGGAACAGGCAGAAATCTTTGCCGCCTACACGGAGACAAAAGGCGGGTTACAGGTATTTGGAACACCCGTGGATTACTACTGGTACTACTATATCAGCAGTTATTATGGATACCGGAAGAATCCGAACACCGGAACAGAGGAGCTTCACAGGGGCGTGGACATTGCAGTGCCGACAGGTACCGTTGTCTATGCGGCGCATGACGGAACGGTTATGGAAGCGGCTTACGATTCCTATTATGGGAATTATGTGGTGATTACGGACAGTAAGGGATATACCACAAAATATGCCCACATGGACAGTTTAAATGTGTCCGCAGGACAGAGTGTCAAAAAGGGTGACGATATAGGCAAAAGCGGAAATACAGGAAGCAGTACCGGAAGCCACCTTCATATCGAATGTTTGTATAACGGGGAGTATTATAACCCGTTATTTTATTTTGAAGCAGGAGAACAGACCATTTATGGAGAAACACCGGGCGGCACCGGAGGAGGAACCGGCAATGTGATACCACCGGAGTCCTATGACGATGCAACGGTGCAGACGCTTATGAGGGAAGCAAACAGGTATCTGGGAATGCCATATACTTTTGGCGGCACAGCTCCGGCTAGTTTTGACTGTTCCGGTTTTGTATGCTGGGTATTTTCAAACAGTGGCGTACATAACCTGCCAAGAACCACAGCACAGGGCATTTATGACCAGTGTACTCCGGTATCAGCGGCAGATGCAAAGGCAGGGGACATTATCTTTTTTACCGGAACCTATAATGCAGGACGTCCGGTTACACACGTTGGTATCTACTGTGGAAACGGTACGATGGTGCATTGCGGTGATCCAATTCAGTACACATCAATCAATACTTCTTACTGGCAGAGCCATTTCTATGGTTTTGGAAGATTGAATTAGCGAAGGGAGGAATTATTTTTGTCAGTAGAACGAATCAATTCACAGCTTAAAAAGGTCAGAGAGCAGATAGCACAGCTACAGGCAAAGGAAAAAGACCTTGCAGAGCAGAAACAGATGGCGGAGGATGCCGAAGCCATGAAGATCATTCGGAAATATAAAATCTCATCAGAGCGATTGCAGATGCTTAATAAGCTCAGTGAGGATGAAGTCAGAAATCTATTACAGAAACGGGAACAGGAAAAGGAGGATTCGACTAATGAAAAACAGGAGATTATCGGCTAGGGCAGTGGTGTCCTTTATGCTATCGGCAATACTTTTTTGTATGCCGATTGGGGCATTTTTTGCCAACAGGGCAAATACTGTGGAGGTTCATGCAGAGGATACCGCAGAGCAGTCCACAGAGAATACAACGGAAAATTCCACAGAAGGCACAACCGAGGAAACACAGCCTTCCGCAAAATGCACCTGCAAGGAAAAATGCAGTCAGTATGCAGTAGATGAAGATTGTGAGGTGTGTGCAAAGGATTACAAGGAATGTGCCTATATCAATCCGAGTGTAAAAATCACAATCAATACACCGTCTGGGTGGCACAATGATACTACGAAAGTAACGGTCAAAGTAGAAGATACGATAGTTTCCGGTAATTTTACCATTCAGAAAGTGCAGGCAAAAGTCGGACAGAATGGAAGCTGGACAGATATTACCGAGGATATGTACATAGAGATTTCCGAGAACAGCACCATTTATGTGCAGGTCACAGACCAGAAGGGCAAGACCTATGAGAAAAACCGCTACATCAAGTGCTTTGATTTTACCAAGCCTACCTTAAATGCGGCAGTCAGCGACGGTCTTTTGAGCATTCAGGCACATGATACGGATTCCGGTATCAAGGCAATCTATGTCAATGGATATGAATTTACCGACCATACGAATGGAGCTTTGAATATCCGTCTGCAACAGTTTGATGCAGGGTATCAGTATTTCACGATTTCTGCCATGGATAATGCAGGAAATACCTCCGAAATCTATAAAACAGCCAATCCGTATTACACCGATCCGGAGAATAAGGACAGCAATGAAAAAGATCCGGCACAGCAGCTCCCGGTGGATGCGTCGGCAACCAAACCTAGCTCTGCAACCGCACAGGTCACAGAACATACAAAAACGGATGTGAATGGAAATACAGTTTCCCAGACAGGCAGTGTAACAACTTCAAGCAGTTCCGCAACAGCAAAGCAATCTCCAAGTACGGGAGATACTTCTAAGGATGCAGACCAGAGCAGTGACAGCCAGACCACAGAAAAAGGCAAGGAATTTTACACAATCCAGACTGCATCAGAAAAGGTATTTTATCTTGTGATTGATCGTGATGGGGAAGATGAAAAGGTGTATTTCCTTACAGAAGTCAGTGAAAACGACCTGCTGAATACCACAACGGATAACAGCGAGACACTTCCGAAAAACTCTGCGGCTTTGGAATCTGCAATCCCTACCAAAGACAGCGCATTATCCAACAATAATGCTGATACCACAGGAGATAAAACACAGGGAGCAGAAAGTGTTGAGGACAGCACCGAAGATAGCACGGAAGATACAAGTGAGCCGAAAGAGGATACCGCAAAAGCAGATGGTTCCGGCTTTACATATATTTTAATGGGCATCGCTGCGGTAGCTGTGATCGGAGTGGTATATGTTGTGAAATCCAAGAAGAAAAAGGAAAACTTCATTGATGAGGATGAAGATGAGGACGAGCTTGACGAGGACTACGATTATGATGACGAGGAAGAAACCGAGCAGGATTCCGACGAAGCATTCATAAATGGTGGTGATGATACAGAAGCAGTAGACACAGACGAGAATGACAATGAAGATAACAACAACGAGAATGATGAAGAAAATGGGGAGGAATAGAGATGGAGCTTGTAATTGCAGAGAAGCCGAGTGTGGCACAGAGCATTGCGGCAGTTCTTGGTGCCACACAGCGTAAAGACGGATATTTGGAAGGCAATGAGTATCTAGTATCATGGTGTGTGGGACATCTGGTAGAACTGGCACAGCCGGAAAGCTATGAGGAAGCATGGAAGAAATGGAGCTATGAGAGCCTTCCGATCATTCCGCAGGAATGGCAGCATGAAGTGAAAAGTGATACAAAAGCACAGTATCAGATTTTGAAAAAGCTCATGCATGATGACAGGGTGGATGCAGTCGTGTGTGCTACCGATGCCGGAAGGGAGGGAGAGTTGATCTTCCGCCTGACCTACAACATGGCAGGGTGCAGAAAACCGATGAAGCGGTTATGGATTTCTTCCATGGAGGAAAGTGCTATCCGTGACGGTTTCCATAATCTTCGCCCAGACAGCGACTATGATAACTTGTATCATTCGGCATTATGCAGGCAGGAAGCCGACTGGCTTGTGGGTATCAATGGCACTAGGCTTTTTACGGTATTGTATGGTGGCAAGGCATTAAAGGTCGGCAGAGTGCAGACACCGACACTTGCCATGCTGGTGGATCGTGAAAGCAAAATCATGAATTTCAAGAAAGAAGCCTATTATATGGCTCACATCATGGGAAATGGTCTGGATGCGGTATCAGAGCATATCAGTGATAAAACGGAAGCAGAGAGGATTGCAGGAGCCTGTGAAAACGGACAGGCTCTTGTCACTTCCGTGGTAAAGGAAGAAAAGTGGGTAGCACCGCCGAAGCTCTATGACCTTACAACACTCCAGAGGGATGCAAACCGTCTGTTTGGTTTTACTGCCAAGCAGACATTGGAATATACGCAGAGCCTTTATGAGAAAAAGTTAGTGACTTATCCAAGAACAGACAGCCAGTATCTTTCCGATGACATGGAAGGTACTGCAAAAAATGTGATCGAAGCGATTTTCAATTCTCTGTTATTTGAGCAGAATATCATGTTCAATCCAGATATTAAAAGAATTTTGAACAGCAAGAAAGTTACGGACCACCACGCAATCATTCCTACCATGGAGATCATCAAGCAGGACTTAAAGGCAATCCCGGAGAGCGAAATGAAGATACTTTCCCTTTGTGCAAACCGTCTGCTGTGTGCGACCGGGGAGAAGCACATTTATAATTCCACAAAGGCAGTGATTACCTGCAACAATACTGTATTTAAGGTATCTGGCAAGGAAGTGTGGAAAAATGGATGGAAGGAATTTGAGGATTTCTTTAAAAATTCCTATAAGACCACAGAGGATAAATCAGATGCCGAGGAAGAAAAGAAGCTGCCGGAGCTTCGTGAGGGCATGATGATTGCAGTGGAGCAGACAAAGGTTTCCGAGCATTTCACACAGCCGCCAAAACATTACACTGAAGCTATATGCTGTGAAAGGGGGATAAGAAATCGCCCATAGAAAGGAGAGTTTTTCAATGAAAGCAAAGAAAACGGACAACGGCAAGATAACCGCACTATACGAGCGTCTTTCCCGCGACGACGACCTCACAGGCGACAGCAACAGCATAATCAATCAAAAGAAACTGCTTGAAGATTATGCAAGGGAACATGGCTTTACGAATTGCGTCCACTTTACCGATGACGGCTGGTCTGGGGCAAACTTCGAGCGTCCGAACTGGAAACGCATGATTGCGGGAATTGAAAGCGGCGAAATCGGCTATGTACTGGTAAAGGATTTAAGTCGTGTCGGCAGAGATTATCTGCAAGTGGGATTTTACACAGAAGTCATGTTCAAGGAGCGGGGCGTCCGTTTTATTGCCATAGCAAACGGAGTTGACAGCGACAAGCGCGAAAGCAGCGAGTTTGCCCCGTTTTTGAATATTATGAACGAATGGTATGTGCGTGATAGCAGCCGAAAAATAACAAGCGTTCTCCACGCAAGAGGAATGTCCGGCAAGCATACAAACAGCCATTGTATCTATGGCTATAAGAAAGACCCCAACGACAAAGACCACTGGATTATCGACGAGGAAGCCGCCGCGGTAGTACGCCGGATTTACCGCATGGCGTTGGAGAGCAAAGGTCCGTATGAAATTGCCCGTATCCTTGCTTTGGAAAAGGTTGAAAGACCGTCCTATTACCTTGCACAGCGCGGCGTGGGGAAACATCAGTCTAATTTTAACCCCGCTGAACGGTACACATGGCGTGGCGGCACAGTTGCCGATATTCTATCCAAGCCGGAGTATATGGGGCATACAGTAAACTTCCGCACCTATAAAGAAAGCTACAAAGACAAACGCTCCAGAATGACACCCAAAGAGGATTTAGTCATTTTTGAAAATACGCAGGAAGCTATTATTGACAAGGAAACATGGGAGCGCGTCCAGAGCTTGCGGAAAACGATACGCCGGACGGACACCTGTCTCTTATACACATCTGACGCTGCCGACGACTCCTTACGTGTAGA
>ERZ1027229.1436-NODE-1436-length-10754-cov-17.892794_pt1 | contig 10754 bp, 14 predicted proteins | sample MGYA00519245_ERZ1027229 | MGnify/ENA primary metagenome ERZ1027229 (study PRJEB26926, sample SAMN06164466) | human gut metagenome | biome: ENVO:00009003; feature: ENVO:2100002; material: ENVO:00002003 | host: Homo sapiens | place: USA | collected 2012 ...
TCGGCAGCGTCAGATGTGTATAAGAGACAGATTATGATAACAGTAAAATAATTGAGTTGTTAAGATTGTTGGGAGATAAATATGCAGGCATAGCTGACAAATCTAAACGTCCTCCTTTGGAGAAGACGAGGTGGAATATTAAATTAGTTGAAGCACTCAGATATAGAGGATTTGTATTTTCTGTAAAATGGTATAAGAATTCTTCCAAAGAAAACTCGGATTGACATGTAAAAATTTGTGAGCTATATATGACTTTTATAAATTGTGTAGATTTAAATTATAATTATTAGACAAAGTATATGAATAGTAAATATATAAAAAGTAGAACACTTGAAATTGATGTACCAGAAAGGAATCCGTTCAAAAATGATAAGTTGGAAAGAGAAAAAACTGCAACAATTCTTACTGATATAGTTTCATTTTATGGTCAAAGCGGTTGTGTTATGGCTTTGAACGGTGAATGGGGAGCAGGTAAGAGTACTTTTGTAAGAATGTGGAAACAGTCATTAATCAATAATGGATTCAAAACATTATATTTTAATGCATGGAATTCAGATTATACCGATGATCCGTTATTAGCTATGGTTTCAGAGCTTAGAGAATTATCACCCAACAGTGGTAAAATAAACTCTATAGCAGGGAAAGCTGGCCGTATAATGGGAAGAGTTCTTATATCAGCATCTAAAGGCTTAGTTAAAAAGGCAACAGGCGTTGATTGTGATGATATTTTAAATACAGCTTTAGATACTACAGAAGAGATTGGAGAAGAATATCTGAAGAAATTTGAAGAGCAAAAAACGACGGTAGAAGAATTTAAAGTTGAAGTGGAACATTTTGTAGCGGATAATGCTACAGAAAAGCCGGTAGTATTCTTTGTTGATGAATTGGATAGATGCAATCCACACTATGCCGTTGCCGTATTGGAACGCATAAAGCATTTGTTTGATATACCAAATATCATATTTGTTTTAGCCATAAACAAGAAAGAGTTATGCAATGCAATACAAGGATATTATGGCTCAACGAATATTAACTCAGAAGAATATCTTCGAAGATTTATAGACATTGAATATACACTTACCAAACCCAATATGGAGGTTTATTGTAATCATCTTTATGATGAGTATGGATTTTCTGATTTTTTTGGGAATGAAAACCGTAAGCAATATTTTAGTGGTGATAGAGAAGAGAAATCTTTTAAAATGATGACTACAGCGATAAGTAATTCAGAACAAACAAATCTTCGTCAAATAGAAAGAGTTTTTGCTTATGCTCGATTAGCCTTGATGCAGTTCAAAGAGAATAATTTTGTACTTCCTGATATTTATTTTTTACTGTGTTTTTGGAAAGTAATGAATTCTGATTTTTATAATAAAATACGAAAAAAGGAATTGTCAAATCAGGAACTTTTGAATCACATTGAAAGAATATTGCCTAAAACTTTATTGATTACTGATAAATATCGAAGCAAGAATAGGGGTATGTATTATACAATAGCAAGTCTTATTTACTGTTATGATATTACAACAACAGATGAAAGAGGTGTGCGAAGATGTACAATAGAGTCTAGACGAAATGAGGTAAAACGGAAAACTGAATTTATGTTTACGACATTAATTCTTGATAAAGATTTGTTTGATGAGGCTCTAAATTGGTATTGTAATGAAAATCATGATAGAGGATATGAAGATGGATTAAGTTTCATATTTAACAGAATAGATTTATTGGAAAGATTTGAGATATAAGAATATAGTGATATTTACAGTTTCTCATGTGAATTTTACTCTGTACTAACTATTAATTTTATATTGTTGCTTCAGATAGATCTTTACTAATGATATAACGAGCCATGCAAATACCACAATCGCAAATACTTACCACCCGATGCCTTAACCGAGTATTCGATACCACCTCGGCCACCTATAAGTTCTTCTGGTTCTTGTCCATCTTGCAGATACATGCCCGCACGGAAAATTTGCATATAAACGTATGGGACATTATGGTCCGCATGGTGGCCAATGCCTGGTATCCGATACACTATTTCCGGCTGTCATTCGGGAAAAACGATTCGTTGTTTGAGATTGTCACCGAGTTGCAGAAAGAAAGTAAGTATTCGGTAAACCACGTTGCAAATTTTGTGAATTAGTTCCGAATCGGTGTTATTTGTAGTCGATTCGGAACTAATAGTATCTATTCGGAACAAGTTTGATGGGATTTAGCCCAATTACGTGGTAGAAGTTCTTCCATATTCTTCTCATCCCTTTCATAATATGGGATTTTACTCAGGACATCTTCCATCCAGATCCTGGGGTCTACTTCTGCAGACTTGCAGGTGGCAATCAGTGAGTACACGATGGCAGCCCTGTATGCGGATGCGTCGTTGCCGCAGAACAGATAGTTCTTTCTTCCCAAAGCCAAAGGTCTTATGGCATTTTCTATGCGGTTGTCATCAATTTCGATTCTTCCGTCGTTTACGTATCTGGAAAGTCTTGGAAGGAGCGTGTAAGTATATTCGATGGCTTTACCCATACGGCTTTTAGGAAGTACTCTAAGATAAGCATCCTGCAGCCACTTTTCAAATTCAAGTATCAGCGGATAGGCTTCGCTTATACGTTTTTCCTTACGCTCTTCGGCTGCGAGTCCGGCATCATTGGCTTCAGATTCTATGCATATTCCGGAGCATACCCGTTCACATTCCGGTAGCCTATAAAGCATAAAAATAGCCTTTAAAAGCACAATTTTATATCCGTTCATCCCCTAAAAAGGATGAAAAAATGGATAACCAGACATTAAAATCTCAATTTTTCCGGAGCATATCCGTTCAATGAAGATGGTCTTTGAAGTAAACTCTTTTTCCAGCAAAGAAAGTATGTTCTCTTTATAGTCTTTGGGGAAATGTGGTTCTTCGTTATTGATAGATATTTCAGTGTTATGTAACTCAATATTGGTTTTAGTAGGAGCTTTTAGTAGGATATTGTGGAAAGAAATTATGTGGCATGCACATAGAATCATCCCATTTTCAGCGATAAAATATTGTATGTCGGTTTCCTTCTTGATCTTTAAACAGATAGATTTAGCTGAAGTGCTTTGGGTATCATAACTACAATTTCCTTCAATGCAATATATCAGTAAAGGAGGTCTATTTGTTTTTCTTGAGTGATAGAGTCGTAAATAATATACCAACTCATTCTCTTTAGAGCATTTAGAGGAATCATAATATTCTGCTAGATTTATGTCACTGTTTTCGGTACGTATCCAAAGTTTCTGATGTTTGAAATACTTAGATAAGGTTTCTATGCTTGTTGTTAGCATACGGTTTATATGTTGTAAATATAAAGATTCGAGACTTAAATTATTAAAAGCATTTGGATTATTCGTTATGACTTTGATTTGAGATTCCGTTACACAACTCTTGTATTCTTGATAAAGACTACGGTTGATTGTGTAATATGGACATCTATAGGCGTATAAAAAATGGGGGCTTTGGGGTGTATGGTGTTTCTTGTATTGCATACATAAAGGATAGCTTGAATACCAATTTTGAATATATTTATAATGCTGGCAAATAGAGCAGTCCTTAATATTATATCCTAAAGATTGTGCATAAAGGAGGAAGTAATTTTTGTCAAAGTGTTGGTTGTAAACAGAGATTTCTAAAAGTGCCTGTTTATATTGAGGCATAGTGATTTCTTTACATGTTGTTTTATAGCAATCCTCATTGAGGTATTTACCTGAACTGAAAAGGGCATATTTTTGTACAGGATACTTTATTTCTAATGGCTTGTATGCATCCTTTAATGTAATATTATATTTGTCTCCCTTCAATTCAGTACTCATTTCGATTTCTTTTATATCGTCCTCAGAACTTACAGGGATTTCAATAATGGGAAGTTTTGAATTGATTTTTTCTTCAGAACATGGATGGGTAACACGAATTTCAATCAGGAGAGGTTTAATGGGCCTGGTACTGTTTTCTAAAAGTATATCGGCCTTGAAATTTCCTATTTGTTTCTCGATAGTGCATGTGTCGTAATATGATTTTAGATTTACAATTTTTTCTTGTTGCTCACAACAGGTCTTTGCTCCCTGGGAAAATTCACATGTCTTTACAGAGGAACATATAATGTTTTTATGGAGTTTGATGATAAAAGTATCACTGCGATCAAATATCTCCTTAATCTTGATTTTAGCCAGTTCGTGCAGATAGGTTTCATTTTTACATGAAATAGTATCATCACTGCTTTTATGGGCAAAGTGGTGTTGATTTTTATCTCCCAGTCAGGGAATAAGTTCTTTGCCACATGAGATACAATAATATTGGGTATTGTTTCTGAGCTGTTTGTTTACAGTGGAAATCTCAACTATATGGCGGTCGTTATCCCAAGCATATTTGTATTTGATGGGGTTATTCATCGATTTGATTTTTCTGCAATTTCTTATAATTTTTCTTCGTCATTATTCCTTTTCCTGCCTCTTCCTGTGAATCAGCCTCTTTATAGAAAATCCAGTGCTGTATCACATTGTCAGCATACACGGAAGTATATGCCTGTTGGAAGTTCCAGCCTTTTTCGGACATGTAGTTTGCCGCGTCGACCATACTGTTAAACTTGATTTCCTCGCCATTTTCATCTACCAGTTTTTGTTTGCTTTTTAATCCGGTCCAAGCAGAATAGACTGAACTTTCTCCGAAGTCAAAGACAATTTTTAATCCATTGGAAAGAACTTTTTCAGTTCCTTTAATCTCGCAGAAATATTTTCGTGCCTGAATTTGCATGGGAAGGAAACAGAGAATCCCGACGCAGAAAAGAATCAATCGTTTCATAGTCTTTGAGAATTAGCTTTCATTTTGTGAAGATACTCAGATTTCCCGAGAAAACAAAACTCCCCCAAAAGAGCCTTGTCCGATTTACACTTTTGTTATAACTTTACCTCTCGAAAACAGAATTACTATGACTGGAAAATGGATTTATGCAGGAGCCATCGCACTCATGGCCCTCTGTACGGAGCAGGCAGCCGCTCAGCAGGAAATAGTTCTGCACCACGATGTCAATGGAAAGGAAATGAAGGCCACGCTTCGGAAAGCGTTGCCGGTGGAGGCGCCGCAGGTACGTTATCCGGGATTCAAGCAGGAGACGCTGGTGCTGAAGAAAGGAAGCATACGGCGTGAGGGTACCCGCCCGCTGCCCTGCGACATTCTGATGGAGAGAGACGTACCCGTGAAGTTGCGCGACGGGGTGACCATTTATACCGATGTGTTCCGTCCCGTGTCGGGCGAGGCGTGTCCGGCTATCCTAGCCTGGAGCCCTTACGGCAAAGAGGTGGGCGGACAGATGCTGGACAACGTGCCGATGCGTTCGGGCGTGGCCAAGTCGGCGACTTCGGGACTGGAGAAGTTCGAGGGACCGGACCCAGCTTACTGGGTGGCGCACGGATATGCGGTGGTGAATCCGGACAAGCGCGGGGCGTATATGTCGGAAGGCAACCTGCTGTACTGGGGACACGAGGATGCCCTGGACGGATGTGACCTCATCGAGTGGATTGCCTCGCAGAAATCCTGCAACTGACGGTGGGGGCGTACGAACCGGAGAATGCGACGCTGCCTTTCGGATCGGCCAAGATTACGGTGCCGGTGGAGGGATTCACCTACATGCCGGGCGAACAGCCTGCGATAAAGACGCTGGGGGGCAATGCAACTGAATGTGCGGACCCGAAGGAGGTGGTGGTTTCACCGGCTACGCACAACGTGGGTCGTCACTGCATCTACACAGGCGGTCAGTATGACAGCTTCCTCTATGTGCCGGAGATTCCGGCAAAGAAGTGACCGGCGGGTTGCAAATGAATGGAAGTGCCAGGAAGGTGAAAAAAGCACTTTCCTGCCATTTGAAACAAATCTTCCAGCGAATGGAAGAACCCAGCCCAATCTGGCAGAAACGAGGGAGACAGGACAAGCTCAGGACAAGGTGCATACGGATAATTCGGAGATAGAGCGTCTGGTAGCAGTGATTGGGAAGGAACAGATGTCCGTAAAGATGATGATGGAGAAATTGCAGCTGAAGGGAAGGGATAATTTTCTCCGTCTGTATCTTTTCCCAGCTTTGGAAGAGGGTTTTGTCACTTTGCTGTATCCCGACAAGCCACGTTATCCCCGTCAGAAGTATCTTTTGACGGTAAAGGGACTGGCTTTGCTCTCGGAGTTGTAATTTTATTCTGTGTAAATTTTGTCGTTTATTTTCCTATTGATCATCGCTCTGTTGGGATATTTGCTTGGTTAAGTGGGAAGTTCCTTTCCACCCACCTTCCAATATTCTTCCGGGCGACTTCCGGACGGATGGCTTCTTCAAGAGGCATGCCGTCGGGCGTGAGGCTGTCCACGCGACTGAATCCGGCCTGGAGCAGCGGTTCGGCATCGAGGGCTTGTCCGGCCACCAGCCAAGTGGGGACGTGGTGAGCTTGTGCGCGGCGCATCACCCGTTCCGGCAACTTGCCCATGAGGGTCTGACGGTCGGCACGGCCTTCGCCGGTGAGGACCAGGTCGGTGTGAATCAGAAGGGCATCGAAATTGCAGAGGTCGAGCAGGAGGTCAGCACCCGATTGCGTGGTGGCCTGAAGGTATTGCAGGAAAGCGTACCCCAGTCCCCCGGCGGCTCCGGCAGCCGGCTGGGAGGAAGTGTCTCTGCCCATGCGACGGGCCGATTCTTCAGCAAACTGACGGGCGCGGCGGTCCAGCTCTTCCACCATCTCCGGTGTGGCTCCCTTCTGCGGGGCAAACACGTGAGCCGCTCCCTCCGGTCCGTAGAGCGGGTTGCGTACGTCACTGGCCAGGATGAAGCGGCATCCGGAGAGTGCCCCGTGCAGTACCTCTTCTATCGTTCCGCCCGGCGCCAGACTGTCGGTCAGTCCCTGAAGCATCCCTCTTCCCGCATCGCTCGTACCGCTTCCGCCCAGTCCGATGATAAAGCGGCGGCATCCGTGGCGTGCGGCGTGAGCTACGAGTTCACCCACTCCGTAGGTAGTGGCCACCAGTGGGTTACGCTCTTCGGCGGTCATCCGGGTCAGTCCGCAGGCTTGTGCAGTTTCGATGACGGCGGTTCCGTCGGGCGCAAGGCCGTAGCGGGCGGTGACGGGGCGCATCAGCGGGTCGTGTACTTCTACTTCTTGTATTTGCCCGTGCAGGGCGGCGATAAAGGCTTGCAGCATGCCTTCGCCTCCGTCGGACATCGGGAGGGCACGTACTTCTGCACCGCGGGCAGTCAGGACCTGCGAGAAAGCGGCTTCCACCTCTTCCGAGGAGAGGCAGCCTTTGAAAGAATCGAGGGCAAGTAAGATTCGCATAGGTTTGTAATTCAGTAGGACGATACTGATTGCAAAATTACGTTTCTTCTGCTTACTGCCCAAATAAATTGTCACCTAAGCCTGCATGGAAGGTCCTTGTCATGGATTTTCAGGACGGGAGAAGCAGAATATAAACGACGCTGAAATGATAATATATGTAAAAATTGAAAAGTAAAGTGGGCTGCAACGTTGTTTTTTGTCTTTTTATGTATATATTTGGGTGAAAGACATATTAATTTTTTTAATCTATTTATTACTATGAATGCACAAAGAATTACACTCCAGGGAGTGTTGTCCGAAGGAATTGCTATCGGAATCAAGAATTTAGCTTCTTTATTGGTGGCCAGTGTCTTGTGGCTTGTGACCATTTGGATTCCGTATCTGAATGTGGGTACGACCATTGCCATGAGTACGATTCCCATTGAACTCAGCAAGGGAAAAGTCATTTCTCCTTTATTTATTTTCGATGCGAAGTACAGACGCTACATGGGGGAATATTTCACCCTGAAGGGAATGATGTGGATGGCCATTTTCCCGGCTTCGCTTTTCGTCATTATTCCGGGCATGATTATCTCATTGGGATGGTCGCTGGCTTTGTTTATCCTGCTTGACAAAGGGGTGGCTCCGGGAGAAGCGATGATTCGCAGCAACCGGGCTACATACGGTTATAAGTGGACTATCTTTGGGGTAGGATTTGTATTGAATGTCTTGTTCCTCATTCTGGCGTTGATTCTGTTCAAGATTCCGCATATCGGCATTCTGCTGGTTTTCATTCTGGTTGTCGTACTGATGGTGGCCCGGTTGGGATGCAATGCTGTCATCTATCGCAACCTAGTGGAAGAAGAGGAGGAAGAATCCGTTGCATAAGTAGCTGAACTTCTTATCTTGATTTATATATCCGGAAGGAGGCGGGCGGAACATATTCGCACGTGCTTCTTCCGGTTTTTTTGTTTTCAGAGGTTGGACGGCGACTGGGCTTTCCACAGTTCCTCGATGAGCGGCACATAATACATCCGTACTTCTTCCGCTGTGGGCGTGTGCTGTCCGGGGAAGTGGAAGGAGTGCGTATAGTGCGTGAGGAAGAGCGGTTCGTAGTGCGCCAGGTGGTCGTTCTCCCCGAAAAGGCCCCAGATGCGTTCGCGGCCTTCCGGTGTGCAATGGTCCCACTGGTGGCGCTGTACCTCGGCAAACTCGTCTATCAGGGCTTGGTCGATGACGAAATGCGCACGGCCGTCTCCCCGCGGGGATTTGTACGCGTGGGGACCGAGGCGTTCGGCCAGAAAACGGGTCATCTCGAAATACGGGTTGCCGAGCAGGGCCGGGAGACCGCTTTCGGAAGCCACGATTTGCGCCAGAAACGCCCCGTTGCTGTTGCCTACCAGCAGGTCGGGCTGCTTCTGTTCGCACAGTCGGCGGATAAAGGCGAGGGCCTCCTGCGGATGCAGCGGCAGGTCGGGTGTCAGGACGAGGGCCTTTTCCGCCATACATTCCTTCAGTGCCTGGGCGGGGATGCAAGCCCCCGAGGCAAAGAACCCGTGCAGAAAAATGAGTTTCCGTGCTTCCATCTCAACAACCGCTTCCATCCAAGTTACAAGTGGCGCCTTCTTCAATAGGGCGTGAATGCAGACCCGCATCTTCCGGGCAGAGGGTCACGGTGCCGTCTTCCAGCACAAAGCAGGGGATGCCCGCCGCACCGATGCGCTTGGCTTCGTCGAATGCGGGCGAGTGGTCGCGGAGCTTGAGGAAAGCCTTGAGGTTCTTCACGTGTTGTCCGATGTCGATGATTTCGTATCGGTCGTTGCCTTTCACTTGTGCTTCCACGTAGGTACAGTCGGGACAGGTGTCCATTCCATAAATCTTGATCATGATGGTATCGTTTTTTTTAGGTAAATTTTTCTATCCATTTCATCAGTACGGCCACGGCATAGCGCTGCTCTTCGGGCGTGAGGGGACGGCCCGCCGGAATATGGTGCCACTTGGCGAAGCATCCTCGGCAACAGCAGCCCGTGGCATGCTGGGCGATGAAGACCGGATGCCCCCGCATGGGTGTCTGTTTTCCGTCGTTCGGGATGACAGCCGGAGCCAGCCGCTTGCGTACGAAATCGGCGGCATGTTGCCGGATGGTATCCATTCCTTTCTCGCGGATGTAGGCGATGTCGGCCGGTTTCAAGTGGAACCGGCTTCGGAACGGGGAGTGGGAAAGCCGTTCAAAAAGGTCGGTGAGGTCGTATTCCGGAGTCTGCTGCGCGGCAGCAGGTGCTTCTGGAGTTTTTCCCTCGTCAAACAAATCTGGAAAAAGACTGTTCATTTGTATGCTTGCTTTGAATTTGTGGGGGTAAAGATACGCATTTTCCCGTTTCGTGTGATGAAAAACTTTTGTGCGGGTGAATACCCGATGTCGATAATCCGTATCTTTGCACCGTTTTTTAAGATAGAGCACAACACAATGGATGCAATCGTGACACAGATGATTATCCTGTTCATCCTGGTAATCGTCGGTTATTATTTGAGCAAGAAGAAAATGATGGATGCGGATTTCGACCGCAAACTTTCGGGACTGGTCATCAACGTGACATGCCCCAGTCTGATACTTTCGTCGGTGATGGGCGACACGCTCCCGGACAAGGGACTGATTCTGCCGCTGCTCGTGGTGGGATTCGCCACCTATGTGGTACTGATTGGACTGGCTTTCTTGCTTCCGCGCTACCTGCCCGTCAAGGTGGCCGACCGCGGCATCTACAGTTTCATGCTGGCTTTCGGCAACGTGGGCTTCATCGGCTATCCCATCGTGGCCTCCATCTTCGGCGCCAGTGCGGTGTTCTACGCCAGCATCCTCAACTTCCCCAGCACACTGCTGATTTTCGTGTTCGGCACCCTCTTCATCTCGGGCGGCGAGGGCAAGATGCGCTTCGACTGGCGCACGCTCTATTGTCCGGCGATGATTGCCTCGTACCTCTCCATCCTGATTGTGGTGACGGGATGGGTGCCTCCCCGCGTCATCAGTACCCCGTTCGTGCTGCTGGGTAATGTCACCGTACCTGCCGCCCTGCTCATCATCGGCTCCTCCATCGCCCAGGTGCCTATCCGTCGGATGTTCGGCAACACGGCCATCTACCTGATGGCAGCCCTGCGTCTGCTGCTTGTCCCCTTGCTGATTCTCTACCTTTCCCGCCTCTGTCAGGTGGACGAGACCATCGCCAATATCAACGTGGTGCTGGCCGCCATGCCCGTGGCTTCGTACGGCACCCTGTTCTGCATCCAGTACCAGAAGGGGGAGGTCATCATGGCCGAGGGCACCTTCCTCACCACCTTGCTCTCCGTGTTGAGTATCCCGCTGCTGACGATGTTCTTGTAAAGAGAAATTCTTTATATATACCCTGTCTCTTATACACATCTGACGCTGCCGACGACTCCTTACGTGT
>ERZ1027229.1441-NODE-1441-length-10740-cov-3.775573_pt1 | contig 10740 bp, 4 predicted proteins | sample MGYA00519245_ERZ1027229 | MGnify/ENA primary metagenome ERZ1027229 (study PRJEB26926, sample SAMN06164466) | human gut metagenome | biome: ENVO:00009003; feature: ENVO:2100002; material: ENVO:00002003 | host: Homo sapiens | place: USA | collected 2012 ...
TACACGTAAGGAGTCGTCGGCAGCGTCAGATGTGTATAAGAGACAGCTTCTATATGTAGAAAAACACTTGCATATCTTTCTAGATATAGCTAAAATAAAGGTATATGTTTTTATAAAGGAGTAGTGTGTCATGACTTCAGAAAACCTGTCAGTTGGGGGCGTGCGTTTTCGCACCAGGGCAGATTATGAGGCGGCTCTGAGAGATCAGAAGAAGATTGATGAGATCAGGGCACAAGTGGATTTCAACAATAAAAAGCAGTTAGAAGGCCTGTTTAATGAAATGCAGGCCGGAGTCTACCGGTTCGAAACCATCATTGGAACTCATTTTGATGATGAGGTCTATGAGAAGATGGAGCAGATGAAGAGGAATCCTTCCACCCAGAAGAAAGAGAAAAAACATTCTCTTAAGAAAAGTGGAAACAAGGATCAACAGAAGGGAAAAAGAGCAGCTGCTTCTGCAGGCAGACAGGCTGTAAGAACAGATATAAAGAATACCGGGAATAATGCAAAGTATCAGGCTGTAATTGAAAAGGAAGCACTTAAAGAGCTGCAGAAAGCAGAGAAGCTGCGGAGAAGAATTATGATTCTGGCATCGATTGTTGCAGCAGCAAGCCTTGGATATTTTTTCGTATATTATTATTTCAGCGCACGGACAAATATGGATTATGACCAGTTAGTCTCCCTTAAGGGAAGTGATGCATTAAGCTCCGGAGTACAGCAGGAAAAAAACACCTTTTCCCTAAATAAATCAGCTATCCGGCTTCCGGATATCCTTCCGGAGTATGAAACATTATATAATAAAAATAAAAAGCTAATCGGATGGCTCAAAATTGACGATACAAATATAGATTACCCTGTTATGCAGACCTCGGATAATACCTATTATCTGGATCATAACTACAATCAGGAATATGACAAGAATGGAAGCATCTTTCTGGATTATAACTGCAGTGTATATCCCCGTTCCACGAATATGATTGTCTACGGACATCATATGAAATCGGGTAACATGTTCGGTAATCTGCAAAAATATGCCAAGGAATCCTATGGAAAGAAGCATTCTGTCATTACGTTTGATACGATCTATGAAAAAGCGCAGTATCAGGTGATGTATGTATTCCGTTCGCAGGTTTATAATGAGGATGATATTGTTTTCAAGTATTATCAGTTCATTGAGGCAAATTCTGAAACAGAATTCAATTCCTATATGCAGGAAATGAGTGCATTGAGCTTATACGATACCGGTGTCACGGCGGAATTCGGCGACAGCCTCTTAACGTTATCCACCTGTGACAGTTCCCAGACGGATGGTCGTTTCGTGGTAGTTGCGAAGAGAATCAGTTAAACATAAGTTTCTAAGATGTTTTAATAAAGTATTCATTGTAAAAGAAAGGCTTGGTTTTTTCAATGACAAAAGTTGCAAAGAAGAAAAACAGAAGATTAAGAAGACAGATCCGGAAAACAATCGGCGCATTACTGATGGTTTCCGCTATTGTAGTTGCTGCGATTCCGGTGACGAATGTGAGTGCTGATGCCGGGGATGAAAGTGATAAAACAGTCCGTATCAAAGTTGTGAATTACAAGGATTCCAGTATGAATCAATACGAGACTATCGCGGAAAATCCAGCAGCTTCTGTAAATGCACCGGCAGAATGGCAAAGCAAAGTGCCTTATGTTGATAAGCAGGCTTCTATTTATACGACCGGGACAAGCGGCAATGTAAATTTCCAGTTCGCGTTTGTGCGTCCGGCAGGTGAAGCCGATCAGGTCGCGGTTATACTTGGAGCTACAATTAATAACCTGCCTAATAACAGTCTGACGATACCGGAGACCGTGGATGCATATAAAAAGTATACAGCGAATACTACAAGTACCGGTTATTGTGCCGTCAACCGATCTGATGAGTTCCTTTATTATAAGACAAAAAAACAGGAAGAAAATGTGAATGGAGAGTTGCTGTTTACGTCAGCGAAAATGCCCAATAATGGCACCCAGAAGATCTCACCATCGTTTAATGACAAATATCAGATTACGGAAGATTCTGTAACAAAAAATGTCACGGAATCCATGGAACTGCAATCAGATGGAACAACATATAAATTTGTCCTTACCAAAACATATACGGTTCAGGATCAGGAGGGAAATGAGGAAGAAAGGACGGATGTTGAAAAGTATGATACATTTCCCTGTATGATTGAAGCAATGAATACCTGTGATTATGATAATCAGGGGCCGTGGATTGAATTGCGTGACAGTGAATTATATTACTGGAATGGGACAGGAACGACGGTGGACTTAAATGCCGTAGATAGTTTTGCACCGGCACAAACACCGGACAAACAGCGTATTCATGATGCTAAGGTTCAGTATATTGGAAGACAATATCTGCTTGGTACGGAGGGAGAATGGTCAATTCAGGGAATTGTAGATCCAGAGAAGAATCCTTCGAATGGTGTCTTTGCCAGTAAGGGACAGATTGTTAATCTGACAATTGGCGATAATCTGTTAGGAATTGGAGATGCCGCATTTTACGGATGTGGTGGTATTCAGAGTGTTACTTTAGGAAATGGATTAAGCACTATTGGCAATTCCGCTTTTGCAAATTGTATTAATATGAATAGCTGTAATATGCAATTGTATTCCGAAATTACTACAATTGGAAAAAATGCTTTTTTGAATTGCCGTGCACTTAAGAAAATCACAATGCCTACCAGTGTACAGGCAATTGGTGATTATTGTTTTAAAGGATGTACTTCACTGGAAAGTATAGAACTGTGCGGAGAGGGGAACAATGTTCAGCTGAATGCGATTGGATATATGGCTTTTCAAAATTGTTCCAGTCTTTCAAGTATTACTTTCCCGGAGAGCTTTTATCAGGATTCAACAGGAATACCGCAGGAGGAACGAAATGGAATTCCTATTCTGTACTTTAATGGATGTACCAGTATGCAGTTCATTAAAATACAGAATACCACATTAGATATTATAGATGGAACAAGTACAACGGCATACAATGGTACGAAGAACAGCAGCCATGCGAAGGATACTAATGATGACATTAATAAATTTCTGACGGTGGTATCCGATAGTTTCTTTTTTGAGGGTCCGGATAAGGTAGCAGCGTACAGTGATACAGATTCACCCATTCATTTGACAGCCAAGATACATTCTTCTTCCTTTAAGTATTTGGATGAAAATAAATATGAACGTGTCGTGGCATGTCCGGAATTGGATGGTTCTGGAAAGCCGCTGCATTATAATACTTTTATTATTAATACCCAGGGAGAACTTTTGGAAATGGATATAGATAATAATTGTAAGGAAGTGGAAATTCCAAGCAAGATTGGTGCGCTTGGTATTAAGGAGCTTTCTTCAGACAGCTTTAATCACAAATGTTTCCTTGAGAAAGTAACGATTCCAAGCAGTGTTGAAACCATCCAGAGCGGAGCATTTGAGGGATGCCACCGGTTGAAGCATGTTATTTTTGAACAGCCGGAAAGCAGCAACCTTGTGATTCAGGATCATGCATTTAATACGCAGGTAGTGGATCCGCTTTTACATATTAAAGGGTGTAGTGATAAGACAGCTCATCCCGATGATAATGAAAAAAATCCATCCTTAACCTTTACCGGAACAATTTCCGAAAGTTCACCGACATTTCAGTATGCGATGAACCCGAACAATAATATTAACCGTGGCGGACAGCCGACATCTTATATTACCTTTTACAGTGGATGGCCGACGAATCTGACGGTACAGTATAATCAGGATACCGGAAAGAATGAACTGATTAATTATCCAAAGTATGATGAATTGAAATCGTATACGAAAGATTCCTACCCGTATATCACGGATGAGATGCTTCAGGCTGCCAATGAGGCAACAAATGCCTATGAACTATGGCTTCCGAAAAAGGATGCTTCGAACAGACCGACCGAGGACCAGATGAATATTGTGAACTCTGCGCTGAATCCGGTATTGCCTGCCGGCATTACAGCAATTAAGTCCGGAATTTTCTCAGATCTTGATTCAGACGGAAATGTCGTAAGTGGTGGAACGACAGCAAAACCGAATACCAAGGTAGAATCAGTAACCTGTAATACGGTTGAAACGATTGAGCCATATACGTTTGCAGGATGCACCGGTCTTACCGGCTTTTGGATGAATGGCGGAAATAAGATTGATGATTATGCTTTTAAGAATTGTGGTGAAAACCTTGTTAATGTAGGAATTGGAAGTTCTGTCAGTGAACTTGGGAAGAGACCATTTGCAGGATGTACCGGTTTAGCGAATGTTGTATTTACCGACAATCCGAACTTCACCTGTGAAGAGGCCATTATTTACGGAACAACCGATGGGGTTAAGGACACTATTGTAGAATGTTTGGAAGGACGTGGTTTATTACAGGAAGTCAGCAATACGCAGGTTGGACCAGATGAATTAGCCGGTATTACAACAATTATGCCGGAAGCTTTTAAGAATTGTGATGAAATTGTAACTGTGGATTTAAGCTCTTCGAGTGTGACCAGCGTTCCAGAGCAGTGTTTTGCACAGACAGATCGCTTGTCTACAGTGATTCTTCCAAATGGAACGGTAAAGAGTATTGATAAGGGAGCGTTCTGGAACAGCTCCATTGCGAATGTCCGTATTCCGGATAAAGCTACACTGATCGAATTACAGGCATTTGCTTATGTAAAAGAAGCGGATAATGAGATTTTTTTAGATCAGGATGGCAATCCTACGATTAAAGATGTAAGCAGTGGACACCCGAATATTACCATCAACTGTCCGGATGACAGCTTTGCGAATACCTATGCAGATAAGTACTACTATATTAATACGAAGTCTTATGAGTATTTTAAAGTTGTATTCAAAGATGGAGTGGATTTCAGTACCTTGTCAGAACAGACCGTAATGTATGGAGAAGCTGCCAAGGAACCGACACCGAAGGAACACGATGGAGTAACCTTTACCGGGTGGGATTCTGATGGATATAAGTATGTTATTGAAGATGGTACATACTATGCGCAGTATAGTGGAGCTGCTTACTCTGTAACTTATGTAGATGGTGTAACCAGTACGGTGATGAGTAAGGAAACGGTAGAGGCCGGTAAGAATGGCAATCCTCCGACGCCTCTTACTCATGAAGGATATACCTTTGTAGAATGGAGACCTTCACCGACAGGTGTTACCGAGGATATGATCTGTGTAGCTTATTACAAGGATAATTCCGGTGATTCCAGCAGACATAAATGTACATTTTATGGCAGAGACGGAAGTGTGGTAGCAACTTATACAGTAAATGATAAAGATTCTGTAACACCGCCCGCAGCACCGACTGTATCGGGATATACATTTGTAAGCTGGATACCAACAGACTTTACAAATATTACGGAAGATAAAGTGTATTATGCATCCTACGAGAAGAACTCTGCGAGCGCAAGTGCGTCACCGAGCGGAGGTTCTTCATCAAGCGCATCAGCTTCCCCGTCCTCAACGGCTGGAAACAATAACAATGGTAATAATGGTGATAACACGAAGAAGTATACCGTAAGTGTATCCGGTGGAAGCGGAAGCGGAAGCTATCCGGCTGGAGCAATTGTAGCCCTGAATGCTTATGATATGGGTGTCGGAAAACAGTTTGACAAGTGGACAACATCAACAGCAGGAGTGGGATTTGCAAATGCAGAAGCTACTTCAACAACCTTTACTATGCCGGCAGCCAATGTTGCCATTACGGCAACGTATAAGACCGGAAACGGAGCTTCCTCAAATACAGGCGGAAATAATGGAGGCAGTGGAACGTCTGGTAATAGTTCTAATGGAAACTCCGGATCAAACGGAAGCTCTGGAAGTAATTCGAATCGCAACAGCGGAACGACCGTAGAAGTAACGAAGCCGGGGATTTCCAACACGAATCTTGCGGGTGCGACTGTAGCAGGATCTACCGATAACTTTGTGGTTAAGGTAACCGAAGACCAGACTGCAAATGATCTGGCTGTACAGGCATTACAGGCAAAATTCGGAGATATCAGCAGGGTGAAGTATTTACCGATGGACATCAGTCTGTATGATTCCACAGGCAGAACCAAGATTGCGGATACTTCTGGAATTTCTGTGAATATTACATTACCGCTGCCGGATGATCTGGCACAGTATGCAGGAAATAATAAAGTGGCATCCACGTTGGGAGGAACCATTGAAGATCTGAATACCAGATTTACAACTGTGGATGGTGTTCCCTGTGTGAACTTTACTGCAACACATTTTTCACCCTATGTGATTTATGTGAATACAGCAAATCTGACTGAAGGAACAATTGATGCAACTCCGAAGACCGGAGATCCGATTCATCCTAAGTGGTTCCTTGCATTAGGACTTGCGAGTCTCTCACTGATCCTGTTCTTCAAGAGAGACCGGAAGCTGCCTAAGACCAGAACAGCATAAGGTGGATGGTATGAATAAAAAGATATCAAAAACAATCGGGGTGCTGCTATTGCTGACTGCAGTAGCAGTTACCCAGGTACCGGTATCAGATGCGGAGGCGGCAGGCACTGCATCTGATTTTCAAATGGAAGGAAATAAGCTGCTCCGGTATTCAGGCACGGCGGAAGTCGTGTCTATTCCGGATGATGTACAGATCATCGGAGAAGAGGCCTTTGCCAACAATGACAATATTGTGAAAGTCAATATTGACGGTAAAGTAAAGCAGATTGGGAATGGTGCATTTGCAAACTGTGATTATCTGCGGACGGTGAATATCGGGGATGGCGTGGAGCAGATTGATGCAGGCGCCTTCAGTAATGATACAGTCCTGACCCATGTGTCGATCGGCTCCGGTGTAAAGAAGCTTGGAAGTGGTGTTTTCGCAGGGGATAAGGCACTGACGGATTTTAAGGTATCCGATGCCAATCCCTATTTATTTATGGAAGATGGTATTTTATATGGCAAAGAGCATGAAACGTTGTACTTCCTGTTACCGTCTTCGCAGAAGGAAGCCTTAAATCTGACCAATGATGTAAAGACAATCATGGCGTATGCCTTCTGGGGCAATGATTCTCTTAAGAAGGTACAGTTAGGGAGCGGCCTTTATGAGGTTCCGTCCTATGCATTCTCGAATTGCAGTAATCTGACGGATGTTTCGATTCATCTGCCAACGCAGAGTATCGGAGCCAAGGCATTTGAAGACTGTGTGAGCTTACAGCATGTGGAGGTTCCGGAATCCGTAACCAATATCCAGGATACGGCATTTGACGGTTGTCCCAATGTGAAGCTTAGTGCGAAAGAGGGTTCCTATGCCTGGAATTATGCACAGAACATGCAGAAAACACCGGTAGAACAGGTGGAATATGCAGATGTGCAGCAGGCACAGACGGTACAGCCGCAGAACCTTACCGGTACGAATGAGTCACAGAACGGTTCTGCAGCCACGACAGCTCCGGCAGCCGGCGGAATGGCTACAACAGCAGAAGATACAGCATCCAAAACAAATACAGTAAGTCCGGAGCAGACAGCAGTTACAGCAAACCAACCAGAAGATGCTGGTTTGGAGAACAATACGGATGCAATAAGCAATGCAGATCCCACTCCGTCTCCCTCCATGACAACTACCTCTGAAGCGGTAGAGAATCAGGTATTGCTTGGACAGTCCAGTATTGTGACAGGCAGAGCGCTTGTTTTTATTGATAACGGCAAGGCGAAGGTACAGCAGGGCATGCCGGTACAGAATGCAACACTTGACTTATCACAGCTTGGAGGAGAGGTTCAGTCACAGGGCGATGCTTCTTCGCAGAGCACCTCCGATGAAACAATCGGAAATCTGCTTGCAGACAATGCAGAGAAGGGAAAAGGATTCCCAAAATATACGGTAGTTCAGGACAAGATTGCCTCTCAGGCTTATTACCAGAATGCAGATCTTACTTCCTATGAATTTCCGGAAGGAATTACGGAAATCGGTGACTTTGCTTTTGCAAGAAGCGGACTTGAAGCGATTGTAATTCCGGAGGGAGTGACGAAGATCGGTTATGGTGCGTTTTATCATTGTGATAGCCTGCAGTCCGTACAGATTCCGTCCACTGTAACGGAGATTGATGACTATGCGTTTGCCAAAACACCGTTCTTAGAGAACAATCATTCTGCAACCTATCCGTTTGTGGTAGCGGGAGATGGCATCCTGATCGGATATCTGGGAGCGGACAGTATTGTTAATATTCCAGGTGGCGTAAAGCAGATCAGTGATGGTGTATTACGGGATCATTTGGGAATTACAGCCGTGAATCTGCCGGATACCGTAGAAACGATTGGCGAGGATGCATTTAAAGGCTGTCACAATCTGACCACGGTAAATGGTGGAAAGAATGTGAAAACAATTGGAGCAGGAGCGTTTCAGGGGTGTGCTTTATCCAATGTGACCATACCTTCCTCTGTAGAAGAAATTGGAATTGCTGCGTACGATCTGAGTGGTGGAACCGATACGGTTACCATGGAAGGAACGGCACTCCCGAAGCTGACCTATGGAACCGATTCTTCCCGTGCGTTGAATAAAGAAGACCGGACTTATGCTTTCTCTGGAAACTTAAATAAAGTGATTGTACCCACAGGTGTTTCTGATTTTGAAAACACAATTCTGCAGGATGGTATTTATGGATATCAGGGAACTATTTATGACGAGCAGGGAACCCTGCTTGCACAGAATCAGGGAGTAAGCAAAGCATCGGATATGATGCACGACATTACAATCCCGGGAAGTGAGGAAGGCTTTATTCTTCATATCCGGGAATCTGAGGATGCCGCAGCAAGAATCGGTGACGCCTACGGTGAATTATATGGAGGACGTACTCCTTCCAAACTGCAGGCGTATGAAATCTCTTTGATGGATGAGACGGATACGGTTCCGATTCATAAGCTGGGCAAGCAGACTGCAACGGTGGAACTGCCTGTTCCGGATGGTATTTCAACAGATCAGATGCATGTGGTTACACTGGATGACGATGGACAGTTAGAAGCAGTCAATTATGAGGTAACTGAAAGCAACGGAGAGAATAAGATCCGTTTTACCACCAGTCACTTTTCTCCCTATGGCATTTATGAATATGACAGCTTCGGTGGAACCGGGGTGGTCAGTAACGGTAAAGCTATCATCCGTGGTGGAAGCAGGGATAATACCCCGGATACCGGGGATCTGATTCATCCAAAGTGGTTTCTGGCTCTTGGACTTGCAGCGCTTGCCTGTGTCTTTCTTTTTTACAAGGGACAGGGCAAAAAGCCAGTGCGTGAGTAAAACTAAAGCTGCGTTAGCAGCGGTTTTACGAATGGGGTTCTGAATAGTTACAGGATATGGTATATAAATAAACCGAACAAGACTTCCGGCATATGATAAAGAAAAAGCCGGAAGTTTTTATTATGTATCGGGTAAAGCGTCAGATCGGACTAACGAAAGAGCTGCAGACAGCTGTGCTGCATGTGGGAAGACGGAATCCGGCGGTCGGAGTGGCAGTACTGGATACCGGAGTCAGTTCACATCCGGATTTAAGGGAGCAGATTCTGGTGTTCCGGGATTTTGTAAATGAGCAGACAGGTGCTTATGATGATAGTGGACATGGGACACATGTGGCAGGCTGTGTTGCCGGAAACGGCAGGCTGTCACGCGGGATTTACAGCGGAATGCATCCGGGATGCCACCTGGTGATTGGAAAGGTATTGAACAACCGCGGTGAGGGACGGATTGATCATATGATAAAGGCAATGGAATGGATTCTGCAAAACAGCAGGGAATGGAACATCCGGATTGTGAATATTTCAGTTGGAATTGCAGAGTGCAGGAACGAGGAGAAGATGAAGGAGCTTCTGCGATGCATGGAGGAGCTTTGGAAGAGTGGGATCGTGATTGTGTGCGCTGCCGGAAATTCCGGACCGGAGCCTATGACAATTTCACTTCTCGGAGCTTTAAAGGATGTCATTACGGTGGGCTGCAATGAAGGCGGTTATTTTGGCAAGGCAAAAAATCTGTGTGAGGATCATTCCGGAAGAGGACCCAGCATCTATGCCATGAAAAAGCCGGATGTAGTTGCGCCGGGGACGAAAATTATTTCGTGCAATTCCAATTATAAGAAAAATCCCTATATTGCGCGGAGCGGTACTTCGATGGCAACACCGGTGGTCTCCGGTGGTCTTGCCCTGCTTTTACAGAAAAATCCGGAGATCTCAAATGAAGAAGCGAAAACAAAATTACTGCATACCGCAAGAGATCTGGGAGAACCATGGAACAAGCAGGGATGGGGCATGATTCAGATACAAAAACTATTAAAATAGGTTGTATTTTATCAGGGATTTGGATATAATAAAAACAACCCGAAATGTGTTTTTGTTTCTTGTTATTTTTGAACCTACAGATACTTTAAACGGGATTCCTATATTACCTTATGGCTGTCAAGCCCTCACTTAGCAATAAGGATTGGAAGGGAAGGCAAAAGTAAGGCTGCGGTCACCCACCTAGCCTTGCTAGGAGTCAAAAGGCAGGAAACAGCATTTTGGGGGTTATTCCAAAGAAAAAGCAGCGCGGATGCGCTGCTTTTTCTTGCTATAAAGTCAAAAGCTCCGCCCGCACGCAAAGAAGTCTCAGGCGGACTCTTTATTGTATTTTAAGGAGAGAGAAGAATGAATCGTCATATGCAGATCCGCTGGAAGCTGATTGCCATCTTACTGTCTCTTATACACATCTGACGCTGCCGACGACTCCTT
>ERZ1027229.1449-NODE-1449-length-10707-cov-4.261829_pt1 | contig 10707 bp, 9 predicted proteins | sample MGYA00519245_ERZ1027229 | MGnify/ENA primary metagenome ERZ1027229 (study PRJEB26926, sample SAMN06164466) | human gut metagenome | biome: ENVO:00009003; feature: ENVO:2100002; material: ENVO:00002003 | host: Homo sapiens | place: USA | collected 2012 ...
TACGAGATAGGAGTCCGTCTCGTGGGCTCGGAGATGTGTATAAGAGACAGTGCAGAATCTGCGGGAAATAAGATACAAACAATGCATAACGAAAAGGATTCTTTTCTGCTGTATCTCTTTTCCAATATACATCCAGTAAGTATCCGGACGATTGAAACGTATAGAATGATATTCCAAGTGGAAGTAATAGTTTCATTCCAGGGATACTCACATGAAATATCAAATTCATATTTTCAAGAATGAAATTCGTATATTTCACCACACCAAGCATTCCAAAATTAAGAATCAAGCCTGCAATCAAAAATTTCTTTGCTTTCCTCTTATTCTTACCAATCTGACTCCCTATAAGTCTTCCACTCACATATGTAACTATTGTTGAAAACAAAAGAAACAAAATATATTTTGAACCTGCCGCAAGATAATATATGTAGCTCATCACCAGAAGACCACACCATTGAACCTTCTGTGGCAGTATATAATAAATCGCTACACTCCCTGCCACAAACAAAATAAAAATATTTGATACTAATGACATATTTTCCTCTTTTACCCTAAAAAGGGATGGGAATATGCTCCATCCCCATCTCCTTTTCGTATACTTCTAATATAATAATCCATCATCCAGACATCCATCATCTCCTGATGACTCAGAATTTCCTGTATCTCCTGAATTACTATAGGATTCAGATGGAGCTGGATTGCTATTGTTATTGCTACTTGTAGAATTTCCAGAACTCTTCTGCTGTTTGGACGCCGCTGCTGCCTGTTCCGCTTCTTTTTTTCTAGCCGCTGCCTCCTCTGCAGCTTTCTGCTCTGCGGCTGCCTGTTCTGCTGCGGCCTGTGCTGCTGCTTCTTCTGCGGCTTTCTGCTCTGCCGCTGCCTGTGCTGCTGCTTCTTCTGCGGCTTTCTGCTCTGCCGCCTGCTTCACTGCCAGTTCCGCTTCTTTCGTATCAATCTGTTCTTTAGATTCAATACTCGTATAGGTGAGATAAGCCACATCATCTGCATAACAAAGCTCCCCTTTTTCGATATCTCCAAATGGGAATGCATGCAATTCTGCTGTACTGTCATCCTCAAATGTCAGTTGGACGTCATATCCCTGCTCTAAAACTTTCTCATCCTCTGTTCCATCATTTTCTGTTGTTTCAGATTCTTCCGTCACATCTTCATTCTCGTTTTTTTCTAGAGCTTTGTAATAAAGATTTCTGCTTTCCTGATCAGCAAAAACATCTCCTTCTTCCAGCATATTCTCTGGATAAGCATCCTCATCTGTCAACTTAATCGCAACGCCTTTAATATTTTTTCCAGTTGCATTCTTTACTTCTACTTTAAATGCCTCTTTATCTTCCTGACCAATTGCTTTCAGTTCAGGTTCTTTTTTTTCTTCTTCAACTACCGGTGTCTCTTCTTTTTTACTTCCGCATCCTGTAACCGTTCCAGCCAGACCAATCATGCATAAGCAAAGAGTAACAAGTACCTTCCTTTTCATTCCTACTCTTCCTTTCTATTATTAATTCATTCTATAATAATTCGAATATCTCCAAGTTCCAGACATTCCATAAGAAATCTGATAACCATTTCTTCCTGACTCATGTGTAAAATCAGGATCAAAAACATATGTACTTCCATTCATATCAATCTCAACCCAAGAATGTACTCCCATGTTTCCACTTCGGAGTGGAACATATCCCGCAATCTGGTGTGCATCATATCCTAATAGTTTTGCCATATAATAGAAAGTCCCGGCCATAACATAACAATCTCCTGTTTTGGTCTTAAATCCATGAATCGCAAAATTTTTACTTCCTGGTGACGGATCATTCGAATAATTCACATATGGAAGATTTGCTGACCAGTTGTATGCTGCCCATAGATTCCAGCCAACCTGATTCAAAACATTATATGCCCCTTGATAAGCTTCATTATACACTCCATCTGGTGCAACTACATAACCATTGATTACTGTATTAACCGCCATTGCTCCCTCTGGTGCACCTGACGAATTTCCTGCCGGATATAAATAATACCAGTCATCATTCATTATGATCCATCCTGTTTCCATGGCTCCATTTGCATTCAGATGATACCAGTTTCCATTTTGTTTTGTCCATCCGGTTTCCATTCCACCACCACCATAGAAGTGATACCATCTTCCGTCAATTAGCATCCATTCGGATGCAACCATTTTACCGTCTCTTGCTGGATTTAAATAATACCAGTTATTATTCTGCTTAAACCAGCCTGTCATCATAGCTCCTGGTGTTTCAGGGCACTCTTTTTCCGTCTGCAGATAATACCAACTATTTTCATACTTTACCCAGCCTGTCGTGATTTTTCCATTCGCATCTGCGTAATATTTTTTTCCATCAATAAGATGCCATCCCGGTTCAAGTTTTTCATCTTCTGATTTTTCTGAATCGCCTGAATTATCTTGTTCTTCCGATTCTACTGCAGTCTCCGGATTCTCCGATTCCTCCGGAGTTTGCAAATCATCTTGTGCTTCCACCACCTCATTTGATTCCAACACAATATCTTCTTGTAAATCTGCCATCTCAGACTCAATAGTATCCTTTTCTTCAGGTAATGTCTCAGCATTAACTCTAGTAGGAACTGTTGCCACTGCCATCATGCAAATAGCACCAATAACAAGTTTTGACCAATACTTCTCATTCTTCACTTTTGTATTTCCTCTTTTCATTTTTCAACATTTACAGACTTTTCATTTTCTGAACCATCTTTACAATATCAACACCATATCCATCTGCTGCTGCCCATCCTTTATTCTTTGGGTTATTTGGAATCCCCAGCCATTCTACATAGATTGAACATCCGCGTTCTACGTATTTAAAGCGATTATCTACACAAGTCTGATTTAAATCCTTCGTTGATCCGTACGCTTTCAGATGTTGGATTTGGGCGCGCACACCTTCTCTTACATCTTTAAATGATTCGCCTGTAACACCATTTCCGGTTGCACCCATTCCCGCAAAATTATACTGTTCTGCCTTAACATCACCCTTGAACTGAAGCCAGCCTGTTTCTTTCATTGCCTGTGCAAAAGCAACCTCCGCTTTAATACCTTCTTTTTCTGCTTCCTCATAATAGATCTGACAGAACTCCTCTAGCGTAGAAGCTCCTCCCTTTTTCATAATATCCGTTGGATAAGAGTATTTACTCTGTCTAAAATAATCTGTCATCTGTTTCACTGAAACAGATGTTGTTCCTTCTATCAGATATGTTCCTTCCACAACTTTACTTTCGATATTCCCCTCATCCTTCTTTGTCGAAGTGTTCCCTCCATTATTAATAGTACCATTATTGTCTGTTATATCTGTATGTTTTTTTGAAGCATCGTAAACACCATTATCGTCAAAATAATACCAAGCACCTTCTATCTGCTTCCAACCTGTCTGCATAATTCCACTCGATTGATCGAAATAATATTTCTTACCATCGATTACATACCAGCCTGTTTTCATGGAGCCATCATTTCGATCTCCGAGATAATACCAGACATCTCCCAGTTTCTGCCAGCCTGTTCTCATATAACCATCATCTGTTCCACCAAGATAGTACCAGCTATTATCTATTTTTTTCCAATCGGTCTGCATTCTTCCATCTTCTGACCCGCCTAAATAATACCAGTTTTCATTCGGTTTGTACCAGCCCGTTTTCATGGAGCCATCTCCAGCTTTTCCGAAATTATACCAAAAGCCATTAATATACTCCCAACCGGTTTTCATTGCTCCATCATTGGCATCTCCAAGATAATACCAGGATCCTTTAATTTTCTGCCAACCAGTCTTCATTGCTCCATCATTGGTGCATCCAAGATAATACCAGGATCCTTTAATTTTCTGCCAATCTGTTCTCATATAACCATCTGAATCAAAATAATACCAGTTTCCATTAATTAAAGCCCACTGATTCTTTAAATAACCTGATCCTGATTGATACCACCAACCTTTTGAATCTTTCTGCCAACCTTCTTTTTCAAGACCAAAGTATTTCGCGATTCCTGTTGCATCTGCAACTCCAAGTTTCTTCAATCCTGCTTCATTATTCAAATAATTATTCACATCTGAACTATTTGTTACAAATGCATGTTCGACAATAATTCCAGGTATTCCATGTTCTTTTGCTGAAATCTGAACTGTAAAATAATCAGAAATCGATCCATCCTCATAGGTTTCCCCTATCGTTGTATTTTTGCTGTAAATTGCTCTTCTTTCCAATCCAATCCCTACAAGTTCATCCTCTATTAATTTTGCAAGTCTCTTACCGTCTGCACCTACTTGTGGTTTCCAACTCAAATTCGGATAAATCACCTCTGCACCTTTCGCTGAAGATGATTTAGAAGAATTTAAATGAATACTGACATAAATACTTGCTCCTGCCTTCGCTGCATCAGCAACTCTCTGCTCAATATCTTTTGCAGAGCTTCCTCCCGGATGAGGACACGCTGCACTCGTCCGGGTCATGTAAACAGATACTCCTGCATAATTTTCCAATTCCGCCTTACAATACTGTGCAATCTTTAATGTAAGAACCTCTTCCCGGACCCCATTTGCTGAAGCACCTGCATGTGATGAATCATGTCCTGGATCTAGTGCAACTACAAGATTCGTATTCCGTGTTTGTACTCCATCATCACACATCATAGCTGGCATTTCTGCTGTTGCCTGATTGATTGCTTCTTCCAGACTTTCCTTTTCTGTCACATTTCCAGCTTCATCGATATTATACGCTGCAATATCAGTCGACATCCCTTCATCATCCACTAGTGACAGTTGCTCGATTCCTTCGTATTCTTCATCCACACCAAATACTGTTTCTGCACCTAACTCTGCAAGTGAATAGGTATATGTCACCCCTTGAATTACAAGATTAAGTTCAGTTATTTGATAGATTCCTTTCTCTTGTTCCGTATAGGCCCGTTCAAACAAATAAATTGTATCCGTCTCTTCTGATGCATACCATATTTCTTCACCTTCTGGTCCACTTACTACAGCTGACATCTCAGTAATATTTTCTGTACCATCTCCCCAAGACACGGCAATTTTCTGCGTATCTGGTGATTCCAGATACGGCTGTTCAACATAAATATAATTCAAACGCGGATCTGTTACCGTGTCCTGAATATCTTTTTCTGCATTTTCAGTGATTGCGATACTATTTTCACAATTTTCATTCGCCCATATTGGAGTAGGAACTGTCGTTATTGCCAAAATCGCTGTCATCAAAAATACAATACACTTTTTCATTAGATTTTCCAATCTTTTGTATCCTCCATTGCTTTACTGCTTTGTCATATAACCATCCAGGACTGCACTACTAGTTTCCAATGGCTGACCATTCTCTGTTATCTTAATTTTCTCACAACTATAACTATCCAGGAATGTATTCACGATACACTTAAGTACTTCTTGTTCTTCTGTGGCACCCATAGTTCTTATGTAATTTCCAAAGGTACCATCAACATCCAGATCAATCTTTTTTTCTTCTGTATTTACATTACATGTATTCAATTTACAGTCTGTCGTCAAAACATCTCTTTCTTTCAGTGCTGTCCATATCTCTTCTCCACTCAACTGATTCACTTTAATTTCCTCTGACTGAATCTCTCCGCTATCTAGATTCACAGAATACACTGTTATGATTTTCTGTATCTCTGTTTTTTCAGCTGTTTGTGTTTCATCTTCTTTTAAGTTATCTTTATAATCAGTTGTTGTATCCTGCTTGTTGTCCGTTTGAATCTGTTCCTCTGTATTTTTGTTCTCTTTCTGACCACATCCAACAACCAACACCGCCGCAAGACAGCACAGTACAAAAATCCCTCTTTTCTTATACATGCTTACACCTCCTTTTCATCGCAAAAAAACCTATAACGAATATCATTTTATCGTAATTCAAATATTTTGTCTACATTTCTCTAACAAATATCCCATAAGAAAAAGGAAAGAATCCCTTCTTCGGACAATTCTTTCCTTTTCTTTTTGTTTTATTATCTTTTCATTATACCAGACGGTACCCTTCTGCATATTCCCCATTCTCAATTCAATTGTTCACCTTCCGGCAACACTCCACCTTCTTCTACAATGTTTGCCAGATCAATAATATTCTGCACAGAAGATTCAACCGGCTCCATAATAAAGAGTTCTGTATCACCACTAGAATAACAAATTCCAGTTGTATTCGTACCTTCCGCTGCTACAGACTGAATCGTCCATGCCGGATTATTACTTAACTGATATTTAATCAACGCATTAATCTCTTCCTGAGACATATTGGTCTCTATATCTTTACTCACCTGTTCCATAATAGCATTCGCTTTCAAGAGCATAGTCGGTGACAAACACTTCTTCAACATAGCAGTAATAACTGCCTGCTGATCTTTTCCTCTCTGATTGTCTCCACCTGGAACATTGTGTCTCTCTCTACAGAAAGCAAGTGCTTCTTCACCATTAAAGTGATTATATCCTTCCTGGACATCCATTACATGTTCAGAATCTTCACTTGTAGTAAACTCATACTCTGAATATACATCAATTCCTCCAAGTGTATCTACAATGTCAATCATGGATGTAAAATTCAATCTCGCATAATAATTAATATCCGTTTCATATAATTCACCCAACGTTCTCATAGATGCATCTATCCCGTAGATTCCCGCATGTGTCAACTTATCTCTCTGTCCTCCTGAAATCCCCGGAATAGGAACATAATAATCACGTGGTGTTGTTACAAGTAATATCTGATGTGTCTGCGGGTTCACAACTGCAATAATATTCACATCACTTCGGCTTGTTTCTGATACATCACCATAAACATCAATACCACTGATATAAACTGTAAATGGTTCTTTTATAATACTGTCATCTGTTGCCATAGTATCCTTGTTTCCCAACTTCAATTCCACACGGATATTAAATGTGTATAATACCTTTGCTTTTTCGCTATAACCGTCTACTGTTTCTTCCATCAGACTTGTATATGCACTGTTATAAATGATTGCATCACAATCTCCATCAATCAAAGCCTGTGCCTGATCCTGAACAGAATCGTATTCTTTCACTTCGATCGTATCAACGCCGATCTGCTTTTCAATATCAGTTACAGCTGTCTGTATATTGTCAGCACCTTTCTCAAACTGTACACCATACGTATAGTTTGCCGCATCTTCTATTGTCTCTGCCGAATCATCCGCTCGCACTGCAACAACCATCTTATCCACTTTATAGTTGCTGCCTGTGATCTTCCCAATCATATTATTAGCCTGAGCGACATAATAACTTCCAGTAAACATCACAACTGCCATAAGTAAACTGAACACTTTTCCCAAAGTACCCCGTTTTCTCCTTGCCGCCTGTGAATTCAGTGTCACACACCATAAGAAAAACAGTATTGCTGCTACCAGTATCAGATACTTATCCGGAATCATTCCCAACAAATACAATACTGCCATTAAGGCTATACTGGCAATCGTCTGAAGAATGATACACAAAGTTCCCAATTTATTACTTCCCGATCTGCGGGAATACTTATTTGTACTTTTCTTTCTGCGTGCAGAATTGCCAGCAGATCCTTTTCGTTTTGCCATCTTACATCCCTTTTCTTAAATTAGAACAATTTTGACGGGTAAACTCCTTCTTCAATCAATCCACGAAGGGCTGCTGTTACAGATTCTTTGTCTTCTTTGTATGTCACACCAAACCACTGGTCATGTGACTGCAGTACTTTTACTTCAAGTTTTCCATCACTTAACAGATCTCCAATCATTGTCGGAAGCAGGTATTCTGCTTTTAGATCTGTACTTTCTGTTTTCTCAAGGAACTCATCAAATCCTGTCTTAAGAATCTCAAAAAATTCAGGTGTAATTCCCCACATATTCATAGATACCGGTGAATCAATGTTAAGGAATACATCTCCATCCTCTTTGTGGATTACAGCTTTTCCGTCTTCTTTTTCGATGTTATGTGTCTCTTTAATGTCTGCAAGCATGCCATGTCCGTCTACTTCGCACACACCTCTAGTCACGCCTCCGTTATCACTCAATGTATTTTTCAATACAAAGCTTACCATACAAATCTGCATTATATCAGCAGATGGAAGGTTTGTCAAATAACTGTATGCCTCTTTAAATGCTTCTTTTCCATAATAATCATCTGCATTGATTACAAGGAATGGAGCATCCACCACATCTTTACAGCAAAGGATTGCCTGACCTGTTCCCCAAGGTTTTGTTCTTCCTGTGAATTTTCCGCTGAATTTTTCCGGAATATCATCAAGCTCTTGAAATGCATATGCTACTTCTACTTCTTTTTCAATACGGTTGCCAATGATCTCTTTGAAATCTTTCTCGAGATCTTTGCGGATAACGAATACAACTTTGTCAAACCCTGCTTCTAATGCATCATAGATGGAGTAGTCCATGATAATCTCTCCATTTGGTCCAATCGGAGCCAGCTGCTTGATTCCACCTCCAAAACGACTTCCAATACCTGCCGCCATGATTACTAATGTTGCTTTGCTCATTTCTTTTTCCTCCTATGTCTCTTCACTGTTACAATATACCAGTTTATAAACACTACTTATTCTCCCAATCCATCTTTCACAAGTTGAACCATGTCTGAAAGTGCTATTTCTTCGTCTTCTCCTTCACAAATAATTGTAATCTCATCTCCGCTTTTTATGCATGCACCCAGTACGCTTAATACACTTTTGGCATTTGCATTTACCTCTTCGTTTTTCATCTTTTTGTACACTGTGATCTTGCTCTTGTACTGCATCGCAGTTTTACAAAACAATCCTGCCGGTCTTAGATGAAGTCCTGTCGGATTTTTGATCACTACTTTATCGCTTACCATGTTATTCTCCTATTCTATCTCTCTGATAGTTGGAAGTTTTAACTCCAATATCATATAATATGCATTGAAAACTGTCAATGCCAGCCTTCTTAATTCTTTTTTAATTTGACCTGTACTTTTTTAATTAATATGAAGTATTATTAATTTGTCCCAGCGTTATTTTCCGGTTGTTCATCCTTTGTGGATCCTTTTTCAGTCAATATAAGCTGCACTGTCACTGGTTTTGTCAACGTTACTCCATCCGGAAGGTCTACTTCTACCGGTATGTCATAAGCGCCTTCCTTCGTGTAATTCTGGAGATTTACCGATACTGCATTGCTGATATCCAGACTATCCAGCGTATCTTTCTCTCCCTGAAATACAAGTGTCACCTCAGCATCTGGCTCGTAACTTACCTGAAGATTTTTTGCCAGATAATTCTGTTTGATGGACGCAACCATAAACTCAATTGTACGATTTCCCAACTGTTCGATCATTGCAGTTGCGGTAACCTTTCCTGAAGCGCCTTCAATCAGTTCTACACCTTCCGGCAGATAATCTGTAATGTCAAATGCTTTCTCTATCTTCTCTGTTGCCCCAGCGATAGACAATTCAGATGCTGGAATATTGATACTTTCAATCTTGGATAAGGCCTCTTCTTTTCCGCAGATCTGCACGCTCGCCGGTTCGCTCGAACAACCGAGATATTCATATCCATCTGCCGGTGTTCCAGATGCTTCAAATTTTAATGGAACCGTCTTGATCCTCATTACTGTCACATCTACAGTGATTCCATCTTCTCCAAGATTATTACTTAGCTGTCCCTGATTGATTACATTTCCCGATGCATCATATAAAACAAGTTCTGCTGTAAGTTCTTCATCTTTTGAAATTCCATCTACATTAATCTTCGCTACGGCTTTATCAATTGATTTTACTGTTGATTCTGCTCCTGTAATCGTTATTTTTTCAGGATTAACTTTCATCTCTCCAATCTGATAACCGTCACGCTGCGTTCCTGTTGTGCTAACAGTCAGTGTAAATACAGTCTTACCTGTTGGTTCTGTCTTAATCTGTATATTTCTCGGAGCAGCCTCTGCCGACTGATAAGATCCACTATACTTTGGAATTGATACTGAAATTGGTATCAACCCTGTCCTGGAATCCATTTCTTTGATATCCGCAGTAGCCACAATATCATCCGACTTAATCTGTTGAATCACTGAACGTTTTGCATAAACAACTACGTTTACATTCTGATCATCTAAAACCGTATAAACTTCCCCACCCTGTGTAATCACATCATCGTTCGCTATCGTAACTTTGATGTTTGTATAAGTTGATTTCGTAACCGGATTAGCAACATTCGCAACAATCAGCCAAAGAAATGCTGCAAAAACAAATGCAATAATCTTAAGCGGAAGATTCGTTGTCAATTTGTATTTTTTCATGATCTGTGCCATCCTTTCCGTATAGAAAACTTGTTCTTTGTCTCTGTCTTTCTATACTGAATCTGGCTTAACTGACTCCGAAGTTCTTCTGCGTTAATAGCTCGAAGCAATCGTCCTCCGGAAGCCACAGAAACAAGTCCCGTTTCTTCTGAAACAACAATCACAAGAGCATCGCAAACCTCGCTCATTCCCAATGCCGCACGATGCCTTGTTCCCAGATCTTTACTGATTGTCATGTTATCTGAAAGTGGCAGATAACATGTTGCTGATGTAATTCTGTCCCCTCTGATAATAACCGCGCCATCATGAAGTGGGGTGTTGTGTTCAAAAATATTGATCAGCACCTGAGAAGACACTTTACAATCTGTCTCTTATACACATCTCCGAGCCCACGAGACGGACTCCTATCT
>ERZ1027229.1464-NODE-1464-length-10645-cov-13.047686_pt1 | contig 10645 bp, 10 predicted proteins | sample MGYA00519245_ERZ1027229 | MGnify/ENA primary metagenome ERZ1027229 (study PRJEB26926, sample SAMN06164466) | human gut metagenome | biome: ENVO:00009003; feature: ENVO:2100002; material: ENVO:00002003 | host: Homo sapiens | place: USA | collected 2012 ...
GTAAGGAGTCGTCGGCAGCGTCAGATGTGTATAAGAGACAGCAGTTGTTGCGGTCTTTATGTGTGCGTTTTATGAATTGTTGTATGCCCAGAGTGCATCTTATACAGGAGATGTGGATACTTCGGAGTATAATATGGAGTTAGCGTATAGTATATTGCCTCATGTGTTGATGGTTTCGTGGAGGGCTTTAAAGAGTTTTGTGATATTGAATATTGTACCGATGCTTTTGGGACTGATGCTACTTCTGTCTTTTGGAACACGAGGTCCTGTAATATGTGCCATAGTCTTTATTGCAACCTATCTTTTATTTATTCGTCCTTCTAAGTACCAAAAAACGATGAGAATAATAACAGTTGCTTGTGCTGTTTATGCCATGTCGTTTTTGGAACAGTTTATGACGTTTATGCAATTGATGACCTTTCAATTAGGCATGAGTACTCGAATTTTTGACAAATATTTTGAGGGTGAGCTGGAAGAGTCCTCAGGTAGAGATTATATTCGGGAAGCATTGTTAAGAGAATTGTCAATTGATAACTCTTTGTTTGGACATGGTGTTCTAGGTTCCTATCCATATGTGAACACATATCCTCACAATATTGTTTTGGAATTTCTCTTCTCTTTTGGATGGGTTTGGGGAATCGCTTTTCTTTTCTGTATAATATATATCATTGCTAAGATGTTGATAAATACTCATCAATGTGAAATCAATGTGACATTTGGAATATTATTGGTGATAGCTAGCATTTTAAAACTATGTTTTTCTTCCACATTTGTGGATGACGCTTTGTTTTTTATGCTTTTAGGTTATTGTGTTAATTCGTCAAGAAAAATATCTATATGATAAAAGGTGCTTTGCGTTTGCTGTATCGTCTTTGTATGTTGAGTAAATATAGAAGAAACAAAGTATTCGTTGATCCAACGGCAAGGTTTAATCGAAATACTTTTTTTGAAGGATGCAATAAAGTAAAACAGAAAGCTTCGCTATGCGATTCAACTGTTGGAAAGTATACATATATCGGAGCATTTTCGGATTTGAGTTCGTGTCGTATTGGTGCGTTTTCGAGTATATCGCATGATGTTTATGTAGAGCCTTACACGCATCCATCAAAGGGATTCATTTCCACTTCTCCTGTTTTTTTTAGTACATTTAAACAGGCTGTAGAGACATTTGTGGAAGAAAATCTGTTTAATGAATATTTGTTGATAGAAGGATACAAATGTATTATAGGTAATGATGTTTGGATAGGTTCCAAGGTATTGATTAAAGAAGGGGTAAAAATCGGAGACGGTGCTATCATTGCAATGGGTAGTATTGTTACAAAGGATGTCCCTCCGTATGCCATTGTAGCAGGTGTTCCTGCCAAAATTATACGATATAGGTATAGCGATGCCAAAATACAGCATTTGATGGAGTTTAAATGGTGGAATAAAGACGTAGAATGGATTAAATCTCATGCTCGTTTTTTTGCTGATGAATCAAGGTTCTTCAATTTAATAGATAAAGGAGATGAATAAAATAGTACATGTTATGATAGCCTGTTTCTACAAAAACGGATTTGGCTATCAAGAAAATATCCTTCCAGAAAAACACAAGGAATTGGGTTTTGATGTAAATATTGTCACATATAATAAAGGTGGTGATGCTTCGTATAAAGGGGGAACGCCTCCTATTACATATTTAAATCCAGATGGGATTCCCGTCCATGTATTAAAGGACAACACTTCTTTTTTCAAAAAAGTGCCATTGGTTAACATGTTTGTAAATGTAACATCAGGCCTTTACAATAAAATTGAAGAGCTACAGCCTGATATAATATTCGTACATGGAATATGTTCGTCGGATAATATGGAAATTGTTAGGTATAAGAAAAATCATCCTAATGTAAAGTTATATGCTGACAATCATAGTGACTATTACAATGCACCTGTCAAGACGATTCGCCAAAAGATATACAGACGTTTATGTGGAAGAAGAGTTGGCAAAAAAATAGGAAAGCTTGCTGAAAAAGTTTGGGGAGTTACGCCTTGGCGAGTGGTTTATCAAGAAAAGGTTTATGGTATACCAAAAGAAAAATCAGCACTTCTCGTAATGGGGGGAGATGAGAAAAAGATTCATTGGGACGAAAGGTGTAAGATCAGAATGCACGTTCGACACAAAATGCAAATCCCGCAAAACGCTTTTGTCTTTATTACTGGAGGAAAAATAGATCGGGCCAAGAATATCCATTTGTTGGTCGAGGCGTTTGAAGAAATTAATAATTCTGCATTGTTTTTGATGATCTTTGGTAGGTACGAAGAAGACATGAAATATTTTTCTTCAACTATCAAAAACAAGAATATAAAAAATATCGGTTGGATTAGTGCTGATGAGGCATATGACTATTATCTTGCATCCGATTTTGCTGTCTTCCCAGGAACTCATTCGGTACTTTGGGAGCAAGCGTGTGCGTCAGGAATACCTGCGCTGTTTAAAGATTGGGATGGCGGTTTTAATCATGTTGATGTAGGGGGTAATTGTATCTTGTTGAAAAATGTTACCAAAGAGACTTTGAAAAGGACAATGCTGAAAGTGATAGAACAAAGTGATGTTTATGCTTCGCTGAAAGAAAACGCAATTAGTAAAGCTAGAAAAGAATTCTCATATATAGAAATAGCTAAACGTTCAATAGGATTATGATGGCAGTGTTAAGAAGGGTTAGAAGAGTATATGTATGTATCCGCACGTGGTTTCATTGTGTAAGAAATGGTTGGAGTTTTGATAAGTCTTGGAGTATTGGAGGGGGGATTGTGGTCAAAAAAATGCCCAAATATGTTGCTTTAATGCATCATACAACTCTAGGAAAGATAAAAATAGGCAAAAACTTTCATTGCGCCAATACACCTCAATACAATTCTATAAGAACTATACAACCATGTGTTTTCAACTATTCTAAGCCAAACTCAATAATAGAAATAGGTGATAACGTTGGTATTTCGGGCTCTACAATAAACGCCACAACAAAGATAACGATAGGGGATAATGTGCTTATCGGATCTGGCTGTCTGATAACAGATACTGATTCTCATCCATTGCACTGGGAAGATAGGTTGACAAATGATGATTCTAAAACAAAGTCAAAGCCAATAGTTATCGAGGATAATGTTTTCATTGGTGCAAGAAGCATTGTCTTGAAAGGCGTAACAATTGGGTTTGGTTCTGTGATAGGGGCTGGCTCTGTCGTAACTCAGTCGATTCCTCCTAATGTGGTGGCGTGTGGGAATCCTGCAAGAATAATAAAACAAATATAAACAGATAATCATGCATAAATTTAATATCGCAGTTATACTTACTTGCTTTAATAGAAAGACAAAAACAATAGCGTGCTTGCACGGGCTTTATTCTGCCCAAAAAGCTTATTCTGATGCAGATATATCTCTGAGTGTTTACTTAACAGATGATGGATGTACAGATGGGACATCACAGGCCGTGCGAGACATTTTCAAGGGTAAGGACATTACTATAATGCAAGGCGATGGAAATTTGTACTGGGCAGGAGGTATGCGTTTTGCATGGAAAGAGGCATTGAAGAAAAAAGACAAATGGGATTTTTATCTTCTATTGAATGATGATACTACCCCAATGGACAACATGTTTCACGAATTAATCGATGCGCATAATTATAGTATGCAGACATTTGGAAAAGTTGGCGTTTATTCCGGTGTGACATGTGATATTGAAAACCCAGAGATAATAACATACGGTGGAACTGTGTGGGCTAATAGATTCCTTGGGACAGAGAGAAGAATGTCTCCCCAAGGAAAGCCTGTAGAAGTGGATAAGACTAACGCAAATATTCTACTGATTTCAAAAGATGTGGTATCTGCAATTGGCATTTTTTACGAAGGATTTATACATGGAGCTGCTGACTATGACTATTCAATACATGCTAAAAAAGCAGGCTTTACAGTTTTAATAACATCTCATGTGTGTGGTAAATGCGAAAGGGATCATCGTAATGAAAAGGAAGAGTTAAGTAAAATATTAAGTATGACGCTTTCTGAGCGGAAAAAATATTATTCCAACCCCGTTCATTCCAGCAAGGATACCCTAACTTCTCAACGACGAAATACGCCATTTACATACCCCAGAGTTTGGTTGAGCTTTTGGTTAAAGGAAAATTGTCCATATATTCTTTATTGGTTATCTCGTTTGAGATAGACGTAGTAACTTGAAATAATAATCAAAACGCTTAATTCGAAAAAAAAATATGTTTTTGGGTGAAAGAAGTGTGTTTTCCTATTGTATTTGTAAGAGGGAGCTATTAGAATGTGAAGCTGTTAAAGTAAGGGTTGGCGAATACCATGTGTATACAAATCGTAATACGCATTTTGATTATCGAGAAGACCCAGATGTTTCACTTTTCGTCATAGGAATAGCGGCGTGTTTAAATGGCGGGGAGTCTGCTTTGGATTGGTTGTGGAAACATAAGCAGTCAATAACTTCTATAGTAGAAGCAGAAAAGTATTTGGGTGGAAAGTATGTTCTCTTTATAAGAATCAAGGATTCTTATTTTATATTGGGGGACGCAACTTGTAGTATCCCCGTATTCTATGCAAAATGTGATGATGGCGCAATCTGTTCATCAATAGGGTATCAAATAGCAGAAGAGCAAGGCTTATCGGTTGACAGTGTTCTGCTCGAGATTCGTGAGGGTGGGGATAGTTCTAGAACTATGCCCTATGACTATACTATCTGGAAGGGGATCAAGCGGCTGTTGCCGAATCACTATCTTGATGTAAACAGAATGTGTGTGATTCGTATGGTCAATCAGCCTGTTTTACTTTCCCCGCAATCGGCAGAGCAGGCTGCGGAAATATCTTTGCCATTTATTAAACGACTGGCAGAATACTATATGCGTAAATTCTCGGTGGCGTGTGCGCTAACCTCAGGAAGGGACAGTCGTGCCGTTTTGTCCGTGTTAGGTTGCAGTAAAGACATTCCTATTTATACGATGAAGCACAATGAGTTTGCCGAGAATACTCCCGATATCGTTGTTCCCAAGCAGATCGCAGCACGTGTGAATTTGGATTACCATCAAATAAACGATGTAGATCTGACAGATAAGGACATAGCGGAAGCGGATGGCTTGCTTGGTGAGGGTAACTACAGTAAGCGAACTTTAATGCTTGCACATACGATCAACAAGCATTTTGGAAATTATGCCGTTATCAATGGTGATATTATTGGGCAAGTGGGAAAATGTTCTCTTCATAGAGACATTCCTCTATGCTATGCGACCCCATCGTATTTTCTCTGTAAACTGCACAACTATACTAAAGGGGCAAAGGTGGCTTTGCAAAAATGGTTACAGGATATAAGAAAAACAGAAGAGAAGGTAAATAGCTTTGATCTTTTTTCTATTGAGAACCGTATGGGGGTATGGGCAGCCAACGAGAATGAAATATACAACATGGTGGGACAGTATTACCTAAATATCTTTAATTCTCGTAGTATTATTTATGAGTGGACTCGCGTGGATAGAAAGGAGCGAAAGCTCTCTGCCATCCATATTGCCATCATTAGATCATTGTGTCCTGAACTATTAGAAATCCCATTTGAGCCGGCTGGAGTATGTGAAAGAATTTTGAAATACAATGGCTTAACATATTTAATAGCTTCTTATTTAAAACATTATTTTGAAAAGATAAAGAAGAGATGAAACAACTAATCATTACTGCTGATGACTATGGAATGTCCAGAGCCGTCAACGACGCAATAGAGGCTGGTATGGCTGCAGGTCTTATCACGACTACTAATGTGATGACAAACATGCCTTTGTATAAAGAAGCCAAGACTTTGAAGGACAAATTTCCTAATGTGTCTGTTGGTGTGCACTGGACTTTAAGTGGAGCGGGAAAGCCTGTTACGCCAAAGGATCAAGTGCCTTCTTTAGTAAACGAGAAAGGTGATCTGTTTTCATACGCCGAATTCCGCAAAAGGTATCGGAATGGGTTGATAAAAGACGAGGAGATACTAAAGGAATTAAGGGGGCAGTACGAACGCTATTATGATTTGATGGGTATGCCCGACTATTGGAATACGCATCAGAATACGCATGTGGATTTCAAAATATACCAGCTATTTGTGGCGTTGGCTGCGGAACTGAAGATTCCTGCAATGAGAAGTCACCAGCGTATCTATGTTCCTGCATCTAATCCAAATGACAAGTTGCCTTTGGTTTGGCGAATAATTGAACCGTTTAAGTCGAGGTTGATCGACCATTGGCAGCATCAAGCCCATAGGAAAGGTATGTCGTCTCCCGAAGGGTTGATAGTAACAATTTGTCCTAAAGATATGAATAACATCGATTATGTGTTTAAAAATATCAAGTGGGGCAAACATCAGGTTGGTGAATTTGTGATCCATCCTGCAACCTGCAATGATTCTCCTTTTTTTGGGAAAATTGTTGATCAACGAATTGTAGAATACAAACTATTCTCAGCAGAAAACACCCTTAAGGAAATAAAGTCTTGCGGAATAGAACTTGTGAATTATAGCGTGTTGTAGAAATAATGAAGGTTCTTCATATCTGCAATGATTTTGCTGGAAGCAAAGTACATGTCAGTCTCACAAAACAACTGGACGGAATGGGTGTCAATCAGATCATCTACTGTCCTGTTCGTGACAAGCAACTTGTGGGTAAAAACAAGTTTGATGCCAAATGTACGGATTTCGTATATAGTTATTGCATTAAGTCATGGTATAAGTATGTCTATCATTACAAGGCATTTAAACTATACAAAGATTTGAAGCGCAATGTGGAATTGAAATCTGTGGGTATTATACATGCGCATACTCTTTTTTCGGATGGTGTGTTGGCATACAAGGCTCATAAGGAATTTGGGATGCCGTACGTCGTAGCCGTTCGTAATACGGACGTGAATACATTTATCCGTATTTTGAAGCATTGTTATCATACAGGCAGGAAAATTCTGCTGAACGCAGAAAGAGTGTATTTCATTTCAGCTGCTTTGAAGAAGAAGTTTGAGGATTCGGAGTTCGCGCAACCTATTCTCGAAAAGGTAAAACATAAGTTTGTTTTGCAACCTAACGGTATTGACGATTACTGGCATGAGCATATTTCGCACAAAGAATGTAAAGGTCATGAAGTGCTATATGTTGGTGATTTTTCAGCGAATAAAAATGTGGTACGATTGGCTGAAGCGGTCCTTGAGCTACGCAAAGAAGATGGCTTTAGCGATGTGCGACTAAACATTGTCGGGGGCGAAGTAAAGGGTGGTGGTCGTAGAAGCGACGGAAAAACTCAGGCTGTTATTGATGAAAATCCACAAGCAATCAAAGCATTTGGTAAGATTTATTGTAAAGATAAATTGTCAGAGATGATGCGCTCGTGTTCTGTGTTTGCTATGCCAAGCATTTTTGAAACCTTTGGTCTGGTTTATTTGGAGGCTTTAAGCCAAAACTTACCAGTTGTCTATACTAAAGGGCAGGGAATTGACGGAATGTTTGATAATACTGTAGGTATAGGAGTTGATCCGCTTTCTGTAGAGGAAATTAAAAATGCCATCAAGATGATTTTACAGAATCATTTTCAATTTGGCAATCAGCATATTTGCTTTGACGATTTCAAATGGGGAGAGATCGCTGGTAAATATTTGAAAGAATATGAAACCATAATTGGATAGGATTATGGGGCTTTATTTCGGAATGCTATATATCTGCGAATCTTTTTGATGTATTTGGTGAAAAGAGATGTCTCAATTAAAATTTATACAATAATACGGTAGTAATGCTTGATGTTATTATAGTGCGATATCCTGAGGATTGCATTCATAAAGCCATTAAAGGGGTGCCAGCAGAGGTAGAGAATGCTATATGTCAGCATTTCAAGGTTTTGGAACGTCCAGCCTCATGGGGGATGTTTTGTCTTAGTACAGGCGCCGAATTGAAGGAGAAATGTGAAGAACTTTCACATCTGACAGAAAACCATCTTCAGTTGAAAGGTTTGTTCCAACCTCTTTGTACAGTGAAGAGTGATGAAAAGGTGGTGCTTTTAAACGCCCAGGGCTTTCCTTGCTATGATGTGTATTGTTGGAGGTTTGCTTTGGCGAAATATGCCGAAGGGTATAACTTGTGTGAGGTGTATGAATACATAAAGTATAGGGATCGTGCCTCTCGTTACCCAAGATACGAAATGTTGTATTTTGCAGACTTGGGTTATGAGCAATACTTCGGGGTTTGGGACAAGAGTCAACGGGTTTGTCGTTTCTGTGGAAAAAGAGATGTGGTGGGTAGTAGTAAGTCTATCTTTGGCCAGCCTAAGAACTCACATGCTATTTCATATTTTTTGGGCAATGATCACCTGTTTTGCTTAGAAGAGTGTAAGGATTGCAATGAGCGCTTTGGAGGAACAATAGAGAAGGACTTGTCGAACTACTATTCTTATTACAGGGCCTCAGAGGGAAGAAAAAGTAGAAACAATAATCCATTAACTGCTAAAGGATTCAATTTTGAGTATGAGAGTGGCCGGATGGATTTCTATTTTGACAAGTTCATAAACGTTTTGCCAAAGCCAGGTATGCCTTTGGGCCTCAGACTAGGTCTTGAGCAAGAGGATCCGGTTTGCTTGCACAGCATCTATAGGCTACTTGTAAAATTTGTGATAGCATGTCTTCCAAACTATCTGCTTCCTGCTTTTTCTAAAACTGTCAAGTGGATAAATGAGGAAGTAAAGCCGAGCAGATTTCTTTTGCTTCCAGTATATCGTAACGAGGTGTTGCCAAGCGTTGATAGCCCAGTTCTTTGCGTGTATATCAGAAAGGATGATGGAAAAGATATGCCGTATTGTGTTGGTGAGTTGCGCTTTATGAGCAACCTATATGTATATGCCGTTCCTTATTGCTCTGAGCGTGATGCTAACTTCTCCGAAATGCCTAAAGTCTTGGATAGTTTTGTTAAGACATGCTATCCTGGAATTGAATTTACTATCCAGAATTATTGTGATGACGAATTGAAAATGGTTGTCAATCATGTACTGATAGGAGAGGGAATGGATGTTGTTTGTAAACCGCTTGACCAGGAGAGTGCGTCAAGGGAGAAGAATGGTGGAAGAAACGAAATGGGAAGATGATGCGTGAGTTTGGTACAACCGACTTGCATCGTGATAAGGAGTAGATGAAATATTTTAACAACTCCATCTGTGGGCACTTACAAAAGTGCCTATGCAAAGGGTTATGCCCTAAAATAAGAACTAACATTCTCTGCAAGTAAATATCTAAAGGAATAAGTAGCTATATCAAAAATGTATATAAAACGTATAAGGTTTTAAATATATGCTGCTAAATACGGAAGTGAAGGTAAACTAATTTTAAAAATCAAATAAGTTTATGAAACGTTGCTACTTTAATAAACCACGATTATGGGGACAAATATATAAATTGTCTGATTTGAATACAACAAAGAGGGCTTTTGATTCCTTGTCGGCTCGGTCAAAAATACCAGTATTGTTAATAGACGATGAAGGTTTTACTTATTTGGACGAACTAAGGAATGAAAAATTTAACATAACATCAATAAGGGATATAGAGGATTATAATGCTGTTGAGGCTTATCCTGTTGTTATTTGTGATATAAAAGGTGTTGGTCATAAATTCAACAAAGAAAAGGAAGGGGCCTATGTCGTGCGTGAATTGAAAAAGCGTTATCCATTTAAACAGTTTGCTGTATATTCTGCTGGCGCAGACTACAAAGTTGAGTCAATGAATGATTTAGAGGGTATCAAGCGCATTAAGAAGGATGTTGGTATGGATATGTGGTGCACCTATATTGATGAGATGATAAGATTAGCTTCTGATCCTATTGAAATATGGAAGACTATTAGAGATTTTTTGCTTAATAAGGATGTACCTATAAAAGATGTGATGTTTCTTGAAGATAATTATGTGGACATTTATATAAATCGTCCACAGGATATGAATAATTTCCCGAATCCTAAGAAGTACCCATCTTTAGGAGAGGACGTACGTACTGTTGTCCAGTCAATGGTTGCTGGTGGACTCTTAAAATTGCTTGGATTATGAGAAAAAGATTTTCTAAAACGTTACGGAAATATAATAATTATTCTTCGTCAGTTTCAAAATCCGAGATGCGGGAAAAAAAGAATTGTTAGAAAACGAGGAAAAAACATTAAAACAAAACATTTCTTTGCTGAACGAAACATTGCATGAAGTACGGAAAATAAATAATCAGTTGAAATCAAGTGCTTTGCAACTTTCTAATGCTCTACAGTATGCATGCATTGACAGTAATAATTCTACTGAAATAGAAAATATCAGAAAAAATATAGAAGCTAATACAAGTTTGTTGTCAATAAGAATGGATACGTATGATATGATATTAAATCCTGATTCTATAAAAGATGACATGGTTGTTCCTATCTCTATTTATAAAAAGATAGAGAAGATCTATAAATGTCTGTATGCTCAAAGAAAAGTGAAAGACATAGATGTGAAAATGTATGGACATACTGACCGATCATTTCGATTGAATAATACCATAGAATTGGCTTTCTTTATTATTATTGATAATGCTATAAAATATCTGTCTCTTATACACATCTCCGAGCCCACGAGACGGACTCCTATC
>ERZ1027229.1466-NODE-1466-length-10638-cov-6.862326_pt1 | contig 10638 bp, 11 predicted proteins | sample MGYA00519245_ERZ1027229 | MGnify/ENA primary metagenome ERZ1027229 (study PRJEB26926, sample SAMN06164466) | human gut metagenome | biome: ENVO:00009003; feature: ENVO:2100002; material: ENVO:00002003 | host: Homo sapiens | place: USA | collected 2012 ...
TCAAATCTCGTGAGACTTCGTTGAGACTAACTTTGAAATATTCGTTTTTCAGAAATCATTTTAAGAATCACGCACTCTTTAGAAAGATTCTTCTTAGAATATTCTTATTTTAGCCACTTGATTTTTCTCAAAATTTCTATGACATTTTCTATGACATTTCTACGACATTTTCTATGACATTCCCCATCTTCATTATAAGAGTTACTTAAACCAAATTTGTGCCTTTAACCAATTCAGTTTTTATCTTCTTCTGACTTCCACACATAGAGCTTTTACATTCAGGAAAACTCTATATCTCATTTTTATTCTATGAATACATACTTATCAACCGCCGATTTTTTATCGTCAATCGCCGACTTTTCTTCTCCAATCGCCGGCTTTTGGTAATCAATCAACGACTTATTGACTGCAACAGCCAATTTTTTAATGAATCAGCGGTTTTCTCAACAATAGTCTTTCCAACTTTTGAATTATAAATAACCGCCTGCAACATAAAAGCATTTGTATGATAAACAGGATCTTTTAGTCCCACCTGCTCCAACTCATTACACATACGATTGACACCTTCTCCAAATTCTTTTACAAATTTATAGTTCTTTAGAAACTCTGCAATCTTAGGATTTCTTGAAAAATGTGTGAATCGTATATTGTCCGCTCTTACAAGTCCCGGAAGTTTTCCCGGGCTTTCAACTACTATATGGTCATCAAACATTTTTATCTGAATATCTGTACCAGTAATACTATAAGCACGATGAGTAACAGCATTTACAATCAATCCTGTGTGACAAACTTAGGATATTCCTCATCTGTAACAAATGTTCATCTGGTCCAAGATATGTTTTTTCTTTTACCTGCGTATCCAAATATGCAATTGCCTCATTTATCAATTTAAGCAGTGTGCCTTCAAAGATGACGTCTTTTATTACATTCATCTCTGTTCCAAATTTTTCTTCTGTTCCCTCATAACGTATAAAACGAATCCTTGCACGAGGAAAGAAATTTTGAGGATTCTTTCCAAATAGCAAAATTGCAGCGGTACTGATTTGAATCTCGCCATCTTTTTCTTTTATGAAGCCTCTGTTTTCTTTGAGATATTCCAATGGACTTTTCCCATAATCAATCTCATCCGTATATTCTTTTACAAAGTCCATATCTATATCATCTATCGTAGCATCAGGCACAGCCTTATCTTCAAAGTACCGTTCTCCCTTATCATAATTAAGCTGAAGACATTCCTCAAATGTCTGCAATTTAGATTTATCACCAACTCTTAAGAATACATCATCTGCCTGATTTGCATGCACTTGTGGACTTGCATCAATATGCATTACAAGTACATGATTCTCTCTTCCCTTTTCATCAACACACAGAACTTTTTCTATTCCAACTTTAATAGTTTCGCTCCTTTAGTTAAATCGCCAGAATAATATCTTCGAGATTTATTATCAAATCCGCTAATTCTATTTCTGTTCCACCTGTAGGAGTAAATTTTAAATCTGCATACACAAGTTCTTTATAAAAATAATTTTCCGAAAAAGAACTCAACAGCTTTTCTGAATTTGTCACTTATCCACCACCTATCTATTATTGGCAAGCCATCATCTATCAGCATTTCATATTTAGCAATAATAAGGCTGGAATTTTTCAATCCACAGGCTTAATATATCTTCTTCTTTTAGTTGTTCCAATACAAGCCAATAACTCCTTATTCACTAATTCGTTTAATAATTGTCTTGTCCTTGGACCTTTTAATCCTATCTTTTCTGCCACCTGTTCCGTACTATATTCAACACCAGCCTCCATAATGGCTAAAATCTGCTGATGTCTTTCTGATAACATCATTCCTTCCCTGTTTTTTAAATCTGCTGATTTTTCTGCTGATTCTGCTGATTTTTCTGCTGATTTATCATCAGATTCCTTTTCCATCTTCATCACAAGTGTCACCTGATCGAGATTTGTATCTTCAATCAATTCAGGTTTTATCCATCCTTCTGACTTCCACACATCAAGAATTGTCGGGAATCCCGATCCAGCATTATCGCCAAATCCAACCAGTCTAAGCATAGTCTGCATATGAGGATTTCTTGACTTTGAATTACCTCCACGATAAATATCATCTAGCGGAAGTTTCAAAATTCCCGGATTCGTAAATTCAAACGTGTCTGACCTCTTAATTACCTTCAGCACACCTGCATCCATTAAGTAATCCGCGTGAATAATCATATTTACAAAACCTTCACGAACTGCTTTGTGAACTGGTGTATCATCTATACGTTGAATGCCACCTTCCAATTTAAATGGCTTTTTTAAGTCCTCAGTTACACTTAAATGAATATGATCCACACAAACTGCTCCTGCTATAATATCTACATCTTTGTATTTACATAACGTGCTTATTATTTCTCTCACCTCATTTTTCACTCTTCCATACAATATTTTCTTTCTGTATTTCGGGATAAATCAATTTCATTGATGGCTACTCGTTCATTCTGAACGCTATATTTGTTATATCTTACAAGAACAATAGAAGCACTTCCGAAAATCACAGAGAATATAGTTGCTTCAATAGATTGGCATCTCGCCTGGAATCTCTAACTGTTAGATTTTCCAACACACTCTTTTCCGTTTCCGGGCTCCAATAGATTCTAAGATTTTCTTTTGCACGAGTGATTGCAGTATAGAAAATATTGTGTGTAATGCGTTCTTCAGTTTCGGTGGTAATTACAATTTTCACAGAACGATATTCCAAACCCTGAGCCTTGTGGATGGATACCGCATAAGCAACTTGAAATGGAACAACTGTGTCAGAATAATCATCATCTTCATCGGTGCTTCTGTATTTATCAACGCTGAATTTAATTATAGAATTTCCGCTTTTAGATGCATCCATCAATTCAAAATCATACCCCCATGCATCCAATTCATTAATCACGCAATCCAACTCAATTTCGAACCAAATCTTCATTTCCTCTGTTGCAATACCAACAATACGCCCCTTCGAATTGTTGTGAATCAAAGGAGAGAAGCGGTCTGATTCATTAAACAATACAGGATCGCCAACTTTATACAATCCAATACCCCATTGAATCGCTGGACTCGGATTACTGTTCTGTAAGAAGCGATTGATGTTATTAATTCCGTACAATCCATCGTAATTTAAGCAGAGAATGATTTCATCTTCTTCTGCATGGGAGAAAATAGATTCATCCAAACGGATGGAATATTTGCTCTTAACCATAGGCTCCAAAATTGCAATGTCCAGATTTCGCACTCTTTCCCACACGGTGAGAAGGTTTTCATTTTGCGTTCTGTATGGATGTGTTAGTTCGAAGATAGAGTCTTTGGAAATGAAATTGCGTGCAATATCAAACCAATTTCCAAAATAGATTGATTCAATCTGATAAACATCTCCTACAAGAACCAGAAGCTTAAACTCTGCCTTTTCTAAGACTTTTCGCATATCAGAATTGCTTACTGTACTACACTCATCGATAATAAGAACATCGCATTCTGTGTGCTGATTCTTTTCGGAAATAAAACTTGCAATGGTATTAAACTCTCTATTGCTGGCGGTTACTTTCCTGCGCATATTGTCTACTGCTGGATGTGTATTCGCCAAATACAACTTTTTCTGGTTAGAAAAGAAGTTTGAAATATGATTGATCAGCGTTGATTTTCCAGTTCCGGCAGAACCATAAATAAGTGCCACCTGCGATTTTGCAAACATATTTCGCAATGCGTCTTTTTTCTCTGGCGAATCAATAGAATATGAGCCTTTGTTCAGCCATGAATCTACAGATCCGGTATATTGTGCTATTCCACTTGTTGCTAGATCTCGTAATTTTTGAATTATGAATGCGCTATCATCAGCATATCCTTTGATATACACAAAATCATGAAAAGTCATCAGCTTTCTGTGTTCGTGTTTTGGAAGATATAACTTGCGATTATATGTACTAATCAGCGCATCGATATTATCAAAACCTACTATATCCTTTTGGGGTGTAAACAACATCCCTTCTATCTCTGTATTATTTTGAATATGGCGTGCGAATAGTTCATGTTCTCTACCTTTTTCCGATAGGCAATCCAGCAAATCGTATATGCGTGGATTATGATTTCTCAATGATGTACAAAACGGCATTCTATCAAACGGAATACATCCATAACTTAAATTTAGCCCTGACAACAACGAACAGCCATCATTCCAACGCTGCCATTTAATAATTCTGTTATTCAAATGGTACAGTAGATACTTAAGCACATTACATCCAGGCTTATTGGATAAGATTATCTCTCTACACTGATCAAGGGTGTCAAAAATATAAGTCGTTCTTGCCTGACTTGTAATCTGATTTTTTACAAAACTATAATACTGTTCTGAGCACACAACCAACTCGGATAGTGGCATTTTAGTTTCCGTCAAAAATCGCATCAATTCGGAATACTCTTTTGTTCCTGTGTTGATTTTAGAATGTTTTCCGATAATATCTGCAAAATTATCCAATTCGCAGGGACGTATTGATACATTCCACCCATCGATAATTTGAATAGTCATGTCTTTTCCTAAAACATTGATCGAATCATTACGAATCGAAAGTTTTACCGCATAGTTACTTAGTATTTCATAACGTGAAAAAGTGATTACTCGGTCAAATTTGCTCATTTTACTGTTCGCCGCAGTAAATGTAACTTCGTAGTATATTCGCTGGTTTACAAAGAACGGCTTAATCTTCTGAATATGTACTTGTTGAAAATCCCGGACTTGGACTGTAAATTTTTTCTGCAATTTTCTCATGATACTCTGACAGTTCTGTATCCGTATCCAATGGAAAATCTTCAATATTATCCAGAACATGAAGCCCATAAGTATCATTAAGAAAGATTTTTATTTTTAGGAGATACTCATAGTACTTCAACATTAGTCTTTCAGAACCATTTTCATCTAAAGTGTAATGTGACACCGACTTTTGAAGAAGCTCATGAAATTGGTGTAAAAAACGGAGGTCTCCTCTTGTTTGCAAATACTTCAACGCTTCAACATTTAGAGCATAATTATTGGGGTCGAGGTCTGAACCGTTAGCATATACTTTATCTGCAATGTATTCTACAAAATTACGTAACTGCGACAAGATATTCTGGCTCAATAACCCACGTTCTGAGTCATCAAATCTACTGATATTTTTACAAATCACTTTGTCTGTAGCCAGTATTGCACTGTCAATTTGCATCATAGTTTTCCCTCCAATCAAATGTGTTAAATATGTTTTAGTAATATCGGTTATTGATTTTGCGAGTAATTCTTTCTAATATTATCCTCAATCAGTAACTGGGCATCATATGCAACAGAATCTTCCCAATTTTGAGTTGTATTGCAGCGGAGGCACTCCATTTCTGTTCCATACAGACCACCTTGTTTGAGCCTCATACCACACTTTGTACAAACTGGATGCAGGTTGCTAATGGTGTATTTCCCATCATACATTTTAGAATAAGTCCACTCCCATGAATAACCCAACATGTAATCCTTGGTGTATTGTAAAAATGTGGGGGGTATATTATTTGACTAGGAACCCGATATTTTTGCAACCACAAACAATCCAACTACGATAATCGCAATAGCAATAAGCAACCACCATACTTTAATTTCAAAATTCAGGAAAGAAACGACACCATTAAAAATAAATCTCATAACATTCTTAAAGGTACTTAACCAATCAATACCCTGAATCCAATCCAGTAGCAAAGAAAGAAGTACGCCACCTATTACAGTTGTTCCAATTCCAAGAACCCAAGGATTCTTTGCCCATTTCTTCATTGCGGCTCACCTCATTTCAGCCGTTCACACAACGGCAGATTTTATCTTTTTAGTACATCATGGATTCTTCTTCAACATACGAGCACGCTTCTTCAATAGGCGTACCAGTCTCCAGCGATCAATACGCTTGGGCATCTTTTGATAAATCTCTCGATAATCTGCTTTTTCCGGAATCCAACGTCCGTTTTGAGTAATGCTATGCCCATCAAGCAGATGAAGGAAGAAAGAGGCCTCGATAATCACGGAAATAGAATTGCTTACACCGGAACCAATGTGATTGTGCTGGTACAAATTACGAGGCCCTTGAAAGAAGCCCATAAGCATATACCTGATGCCGTCCTGTTCATTGCGCTGGGATTCGTTTTTCAGATCATTGATTGCAATAAGGGGAGCCCTCTTTATTTCGCCGGTTTGCTTGTCTATTTCAAAAGAAAGTGCTCTTGTCGCCAGATCGAATCCATGCAAATCCAGGCCTGACTTCTTTTTGAGATAATTTTCCACAGCCACGAAGGCTTCACGTGCTGCCGACTCAAACTCGGATTTATATATGAGTTGCACCGCATCCGATAACGCTGCGTGGATATTGTATACCTCAAAAAATCCTTTGAGCTTCTTTAGCGAATATGGCATTAAACTGCCGCAACAAGGACAGAATGTAAAATCATAAAAGTCAAACCCATATATACCGTTGCTATATTCCCTAAGTTGCTTTTTTCTGGGTGGAAGAGAACACCCATTAGGACAAGCGTATTCTTCTCTCCTCATTGCTTTCACCTCATTTCAACTACTCACTTACCCGCTGGAAAGATTACAATTTCAAAGGATAAGCATCCAGCTTGTTTTGAGCATTTATGTAGGATTTATAAATATTTTTGATTCCGGCTTCTTTTGCCATGCTTACAACAAGATTTTCCTCTGCTACGCCCATTCGCAGGCCAAGAATTATACCGCTTGGGATCCATTCCATCATCACCGGCGGCTTCATAATGCAGCCAGTTATCATTCGCCATTCTTCATCGTATTTATGGCACTCTTTTTTGATTAGGGTCGTTCTTTCTTGTTCCCATAAAGCACTTCCCATACCTGCATATAGCTCTGGAGGAATCTGAGTTGCGGTTGTCTCTGCTATTTTACGGAGCATAACGAATTTCGCAAATTTGGTTGCATCATAAGGCGTGTCCGAATAATAAATCGGATATAGCGGCGTTCCGTAGTTCTTGATTCCGCAATTAGCGCATTTCTCCTGCTTACCGCATAAGAAGTTGTCATTGTTTTCAAGGTCGTAGATTTGCACAAAACCTCTGTGCTGATCTGCATATTTCAGCCACAGAACCTCATTAAACCCATTTTCGGAGAAACAAACTGACCACGTATCCTTTTTAACTTCATCACGGAGTGAAAGCGCTGCATTCAGAAAGCTTTCGGTAAGCCCGTGAGAAAGCGCGTTTGTCACATTCTCAACCGTAAACTGCGCTGCTTGCTCCTCAGAGAGAATATTCCCAAGCAATGACTTAACACCATCCACAACAGCTTCTGTACTTTCCGGAGTCTGGAATGCACTTAGATACTCTTTCCGGATCGCTTCAATATCGATGTGAAGAAAGGTATCAAAAGGATCGTCATAATAATTCGCAGAAGAAAAATAGAGCCTGTTAGTTCTGAGTGCTTCCAAGCTTTTTGTGCTGACAGGTCGATACCGGAAAAGCAGCTTCGGATACTTAATTGATTTGAATAGTTGTTCGCGTTCTGCCACAATATCATTTCCAGGCAAAGAACATAATGTTTGCCAGAATTGTTCTCGTTCACTGTGATTCATTGATGCCCCTCCTCTCAATTATCAAATGTGATAGGCGTTTGCGAAACGCCACAAGCCGCATAAATACGGCATTTTTTGTTACCCAAAAACAAATAACTCCTCACCGGATATGGTATAATAGAGTTGACTAAAAACTAAAATCCACACACCCAAGAAAGGAGTTATTCTGATATCTATGATACCATACAAACAGCTTTCTTTGGCAGATATTTTTTCAGATTGCCAAGAAAAATTTGAAAATGACAAACCTGCGTTTCTTTCTCTATTGGAAACCCATATCGATATTAATGAGTTTATTCCGATTTCTTTCAGAAATCATTTCTATGCATCTACAGGCAGAACCCGTAAATACCCTTTGCAGGCTTTTCTGTGGGCTTTAATCATCCAGCGTATTTTCTCTATCCCCACAGATCAGCTTCTCTTGACTTTTCTCACTTACTCAAAACCACTCCGTGAATTCTGTGGTTTTTCCAAAGTCCCTGATGCCTCCAAAATCACCCGCTTCAAACAGGACTTTTTAGATGACCTACAGCTTGTATTCGATAAGCTTGTTGATGTTACCGAGCCTATCTGTCAGGCGATTGACTCTGCGAAAGCAGATATGACCATCTTTGATTCTTCCGGCATTGAAGCATTCGTAACCGAGAATAATCCGAAGTATGCTAACAGGATCATCAAACAGCTTAAAGCATATGCGAAGGCTCAGGGTTTTGATAAATCTTATGATCCCTACAAGGCTGCCTATGGCTCCATGCCTTCCCATGCTTCTGCTAATCCCGAGATTAAGCAGCTTTATATCAATGGGCATTTCTGTTATGTCTTCAAGTTCGGCATTGTCACCAATGGGCTGGGTATCATCCGTCATATCTCTTTTTATAACAAAGACTTTATGACATCTCATCCTGATATCGTTGTTGAAAAGAAATCCGATTCTCCTGACGAAGATAAGTGTGTTCATGATTCAAAGCTTTTGATCCCGACACTCAAGGACTTCTTTTCCAAACATCCTCTAATCAATCCAAAAACATTTCTTGGAGATGCAGCTTTCGATACCGCACAGCTCTATAAGAGCCTTCTTACCGGTGACACTTTTGGTGATGACAAACATTTCTCGAAAGCTTATATTCCGCTGAATGCAAGATCCGGACTTGAAAATCAGAATTATACCATCAATGAAAACGGTATCCCTTGTTGTCCTAATGATCCTTCGCTCCCTATGAAATACGAATGCACTTCTAAACTAAGAAGCGGTGTTACCAGATTCAAGTTTGTCTGTCCCAAAATGATATGGGCTTACGATAAATCTACCCAAAAGGCCCATAGGCAATGCTGTTGCGAAAATCCCTGTACCTCTTCAAGATGTGGTCGTATGGTTTATATCTATCCGGAAAAAGATCTTCGTGCTTATCCCGGTACGATACGCGGTACCGAAGAATGGGATGATACCTATAAAATCAGGACTGTTGTCGAAAGAGATATCAACCACATCAAAGACAATCTCTGTCTTGCAGGACGCCGAACCCAAAATGAGAAGACGCTGCATGCTGATTTGATTCTTGCTGGAATCACACAACTTATTACTGTTGTTCTCGCAGATAAAATCAATCATCACGAATATATTCGAAGCATAAAACCACTCATAGCTTAGGACTTACCACTTTCATAAAGCCCATAGCTTATTAAAGTGCGCCTAAAATGTCCAGTTATCCATTTTTCATTCCAGAATTCGTGCTCTGCGCGAATTCTTCCTTGTTTTCTTTCAAGATTGCGAACGAGCCTAGCGAGTTTCGCAATTACCTATTCAATATATCGTTATGCACAAATTCGGGAATATAATTTCCCCCAAATAAATACCGAAATTGAAATAGCACAAGAAAGCATGGTTAACACTAAATCATGCATTTCATTTAACTTTTTGTATCCTAAGAATCCCACCCCTGCTAAAACGAATGTCCAAATCATTATAATTCCACAATAAATAATTACCTGCTTATTATGTTCTTTTGTACTAAACCTATTAAGTCCTTCAAATCGTGCATCCATTTCCGAGATCATCCTTAAATGTCCCTCTTCAAATTTCTTAATTTTCTCTGTTCTATCCTGAGGATCATTTAAATTATCAATTGAAATTTTTTCATCATTATTTTGCTTAAGCTGTTGGATAAATTCAGATAAATATTTTGCATCACGATTCTTCTTTTTCTCTTTTAGTATCTCTTCAAGAAGTTCTATTCTTCCTGATTTATTATCTGTTTTCTCTCTCAACGATGCCTCACGCGCACGAAATAATATCATTGTTATAAACGTTTCGTATTCCTTTTGACCATTAGTATCATGTGCAATAATCACTTTTATTTTTTCTTTAGTTGGATTATTCAATGGCACCAAAAGCTGACCATACCAGCCAGGATCCAATGTTGTAGAAACATGTCCCAACCCTTTCGTCACCAAACTGACTTTTGAGTGAAATGTGCCCCCAATATACCGTGACACCCATACGGACTCTCTGGTTAAAACCAAAACAGTTTCATGTGGTCTAAGTATAAAAAACCATTCATTGTTCCTATGATCTATTTTCACAAAAGTTTTTTTCCTTAATGAGACAATAAATCTGGTAAAACTCAAATTATAGCCAACAGGCGTTAAATTCTTTTCATTATATGGGCAGATTACCAATTCTTTATCTTCTCTTGCCTTAGTAATTAAAGCATCATTCATAAAAGATGCCCCTTGAAAAATATTTACTCCTTCTGACATGTTTTTCCTCCTTCTACATATGCATAAAAACTTATAGGTATTTCACTATATAACAATTGTATAACACATAATTTTATGTTTCTATGCCTTTGTCATCTTATACTCGCTTTTTGTCAAATTTTATCTAACAATCAATTTACGCAATCTATTTTGTTTCTTGTCTTTACTTTTCATTGTAACATGCTATACTGGAGAAAATGAATATTTTTATCTGAAGGACTTATAAAATGAGAACACAACTAGAGAA
>ERZ1027229.1467-NODE-1467-length-10624-cov-4.951556_pt1 | contig 10624 bp, 9 predicted proteins | sample MGYA00519245_ERZ1027229 | MGnify/ENA primary metagenome ERZ1027229 (study PRJEB26926, sample SAMN06164466) | human gut metagenome | biome: ENVO:00009003; feature: ENVO:2100002; material: ENVO:00002003 | host: Homo sapiens | place: USA | collected 2012 ...
GGAATTTATCATGCAATATAAATTTGCAGACAATGTAGAGGCATTACAGCCGTCTGCGATTCGTGAAATTCTGAAATTTACCAGCATGCCCGGTGTGATTTCCTTTGCCGCCGGAAATCCGGCGCCGGAGGCATTCCCGGTGGACACAGTACGAAAAATTTCTGCTGATCTTCTGGCAAAAGACCCGATTCTGGCATTGCAGTATAATATTACAGAAGGATATCCGAAGCTCCGGGAACTGCTGAAAGCGCGGATGCAGGAGCAGCAGTGCTTCCAGCCGGATGCAGACGAACTGATCACCACCTCTGGTGCACAGCAGGCCAACGAGCTTTCCTGCAAGGTTTTGCTGAACCGGGGAGATACGCTGTTCTGTGAAGCCCCCAGCTTTATCGGTTCCCTGAATGCGTTCCGCTCCTACGGCGTAGATCTGGTGGGCATTCCCATGGAAGAGGACGGCATGGATCTGGACGCGCTGGAAGAAGCCATAAAGGCAAGCCGCAGCCCGAAGCTGGTCTATGTCATCCCGAATTTCCAGAACCCCACCGGCCGCGTTATGTCCCTGAAAAAGCGGCAGGGGCTGTATGATCTGGCCTGCCGGTATGATTTCATTATTCTGGAGGACAACCCCTATGGGGATCTGCGGTTTGCCGGAGAGCCGGTGCCGTCTATCAAGAGTCTGGACACTGAGCACCGCGTTATTTACACCGGCAGCTTTTCCAAGATTCTGGCACCGGGACTTCGTGTGGGCTATGTCAGTGCGCCGAAGGAAATCGTGGCAAAGATTACTGTCTGCAAGCAGGTGTCAGACGTACACTCCAACATCTGGGCACAGGCAATCTGCGCGGATTTCCTGGAACAGACGGATATGGAACAGTATCTGAACGGCCTGCGGGACATTTACCGCCGGAAGTGCGGTCTGATGACAGATGGCATCCGGCAGCATTTCTCCAAGAAAGTGCAATGGAAAGAGCCGGAGGGTGGCCTGTTCCTCTGGTGCACGCTGCCGGAGGACTGTGACATGCCGGCATTCTGCAAGCAGGCAGTAGCAGAATACAAGATTGCAGTTGTACCGGGAAATGCGTTCCTGGTGGATGAATCTGCGCCGACTACCGCATTCCGCCTGAATTATTCCACCCCGTCTGACGAGCAGATTGTAAAGGGAATTGAGATTCTGGGTGGTATGACACGGCAGCTTCTGGGTGACTGAGTCCCCATGCAATCTCTATCAATTTGAAAAACAGAAAGGATTTTTGATACAATGGAACAGAAAAAAAGAGCGCCCCAGACACATTATCTGGTAACAGAGGAATATCTGATGACAAGAAGTGCAGCCCTGCACTTTCCGGCAAAGCAGTTTAACAGCATGCTGCCCAGCAAGGACAGCGTTTACGGCATGGTGATTGACATGCCTATGGATCCTCGGACAGTAGCAACGCTGGTGGTATATATTAACGGTGCAGCAAACCTGTACTTCAACAATGGCGGCTCCTATACCGGCGCATCTCAGCGCTATCAGAGTCTGGTACAGGCTTCCCGTCTGCTGGTGATCAACGGCACCCGGATTCTGCCGGAGGCAAAAAAGACCAAGCAGCTGAGCATGCCTCTGGGACAGCCGCACAACATCTTCCTGCTGACTAGAAATGGCATTTATGAAAAGCAGGTCATGCCTACCGAAGTCAGCCAGGAGAGCAAGGATGTACAGTCGGTATACTTCCTCTATCAGCAGGTAATGCGGGAGCTGCGTTCTGCACAGCTGAAAGACCGCGCTGCTGCACAGGCACAGAAGTAAAAGAAGCCCGACAAAAACAATTTTGTAGCAATCTGAGGTGGTTTTGGAATGATACCTTATGAAATGAAAGATCGTTACACCATTGCGGATCTGGCGGAAATTGTGGCCCTGCTCCGGAGCAAGGACGGCTGTCCCTGGGATAAGGTGCAGACACACGCCTCCATCCGGACAGACCTCATTGAAGAAACCTATGAGGTGATTGAAGCAATTGACCAATCGGATCCGGTGCTTTTGCAGGAAGAACTGGGAGACCTGCTGCTTCAGGTTGTATTTCATGCACAGATTGAAACAGAGCAGCAGCATTTTACCCTGGAGGATGTCTGCACGGATATCTGCAAGAAGATGATCATTCGTCATCCCCATGTGTTCAGCACAGTTAAGGCAGATACCACAGAAGAAGTTTTGAAAAACTGGGATGAAATCAAGGAAGAAACCAAGCATCAGACAACCCGTACCCAGACACTGGAGGCTGTTGCCAAAACGCTGCCGGCATTGATGCGGGCGCAAAAGGTGTGCAAGCGTGCCCGAAAAGGCGGAAACCAGTTCCTGTGCAATGAATCCGCGCTGGCCAATGTGACAGAATGCAAGCACAACCTGGAGGAGGCGATGCATCTGGAGGAGGCAGACGCCATTTACCAGGCCATGGGAGAACTCCTGTTTTGCTGCACCGGTATGGCACAGGCACTGGGCATTTCTGCGGAACAGGCACTGACGGATACCACAAATCATTTTATCAACTGCTTCCGCATTATGGAGGATATCTGCCAGACGGAAAACCGTTCGATGGATACCCTTTCCCACGGAGAGTGGACGGCACTCTGGAAAAAGGCCAAACGGAAAATGGAGGTGGAGACGGAGCATGCGTCTTGACAAATACTTGAAGGTGTCCCGGCTCATTAAACGGCGCACCGTGGCAAACGAAGCATGTGATGCCGGGAAAATTCTGGTAAATGATAAAATTGCCCGTGCATCCTATGATGTAAAGGTGGGCGATGTGATTCAGATTCAGATGGGACAGAAGGAACTGAAGGTTCAGGTGGAACAGGTCTCAGATGTAATGCGAAAAGAGGAAGCCGCAGATCTGTATCGCGTGCTTTCCTGAAAGCGTATTTCCATAAAAATTTGCTGCAAACTCTGCATCAGCATTTTATGAGGATATGTTTGAAAAAATGAATCAAACAAAAAGCTGCTGGAATTTTGCTTGAAATCCGGCAGCTTTTTTCTGGAAACAGAGGAAAAAATGTCGGAAATCGACGCTTTTTCCAAAAATGTATACGCTTTGCATAAAACAAAATTTCTTTTCCTGCGGTTCCTTGTGGAAATAGCATATTGACAAAATAAGATAAAAAATGGTATAATTATTAAAATAACGTGTAAAAGCTTGAGGGGGTTTTTACGGCGTTTTCATAGGTGTGTATTGTGTTGTCATTTGCTGCACATTGTTTTGCTTGACTGAAAAATGCAAGTGCAGCCGAGGCCTTTTGGATACAAAATCGGAGGGATTTTTATGGAAAACACAGGATTTTTTTTGGATGAGGAGGACTGCCCGCAGGGAAGGGCAGATTATGCGGAAAAGCATCGAATGCGCAGTGCACAGGCAGAAGCAGGGGCTTCCGGGTATTATCCGTACGTCAAGCGCTTTTGTGATGTGGTTTTGTCATTTCTGGCGATTGTAATTCTGTTTCTGCCCATGCTGGTGATTGCGCTGCTGATATTTTTACAGGATTTCCACAATCCTATTTTCAAGCAGGTTCGCGTCACCAAGGACGGCCGTCATTTCAACATGTATAAGTTCCGTACCATGTGTGTAGATGCTGAACAAAAGCTGGCCGCACTTCAGGCACAGAATGAAGCGGACGGGCCGGTCTTTAAGATGAAAAAGGATCCCCGCGTTACAAAAATCGGCGCTTTCCTGAGAAAAACCAGTCTGGATGAAATTCCCCAGTTTTTCAATGTGCTGGGCGGTTCTATGAGTCTGGTGGGGTCGCGCCCGCCGCTTCCCAGAGAAGTGGAACAGTACACCCCGTATCAGAGACATCGTCTGGATGTGAAGAGTGGAATCACCTGTTACTGGCAGTGTTCCGGCAGAAGTAACCTGATGTTTGATGAATGGGTGGAGCTGGATCTCAAGTACATCCAGGAGCAGTCTGTAAAGACAGATCTGAAAATTTTGCTGCGTACTGTTGTGACAGTTCTGCGGCGTGACGGTGCAGTTTAAGTATCGATATCATAAGACGAAGAGCAGTGTCATTTTGTTTGGCGCTGCTTTTTTGTGCCGAATTGTTCCCGAAAGCATTTATCTATCAGGAACTTCCGGGAAAAAGAATTGACGAATTGTGCAATACATGGTACAATAAAGAAAAAAGCATTCTGCCTGTACAGAAAAAGCATCGCAGTTTTGGTGCAGGCAGACGGAATGAAAGGGGGGCGATGACATTGCAGCAGTGGGTACGGCGCTGCCTCTGGCTTGGAACCGTGCTGATCATCTTGCTGACTTTTCCTGGGATTCCTGCGGCGAAAGCATCCAGTGCATCGCTTCCGCTCTATCAGGACTATATCTACTACAGCGTGACACCGCGAAATGAAGTTACGATCAACAGCGCGCGTGCTTCTATTACAGAAGCAGTGATTCCTGAAACCATAGACGGCTATCCGGTTACAGAAATCGAAAGTTACGCCTTTAAGGACTGTGTTCGGTTGAAGCGTGTTTCCATCCCGGATACTGTAAAAAAAATCGGGGAATTCGCCTTCAAAGACTGTGTGAATTTAACGGATCTGGAAATCCCAGATACAGTAGAGAAAATCGGATGGGGCGCGGCACAGGGGACGCCATGGCTGGAACAGCAGACCACGGATTTTGTAATTGCAGGAAAGGGAATTTTGCTCTCTTATTTGGGACAGGATGCAGATGTACAGGTGCCGGACGGCGTAACTGCGATTGGCGGCTATGCATTTTCTGCCTGTGACAGCGTGGAGCGGGTGGAACTGCCGGAAACGTTGACCGCCATTGATGCTTTTGCATTTGACCAGTGCCGGAATCTGCGGCGGCTGGAAATTCCGGACAGCGTTACTTATATCGGTGAGTATGCATTTCACTGGTGCATTTCATTGGAAGCGGTTTCCCTGCCGGACAGCGTGACAGAAGTGGGAAACCATGCCTTTGCGTATTGCAAAGTACTGCAATCGGTTCAATTGTCATCCGGACTGAAACAGCTGACGAATATGGTGTTCAGCGGCTGTACGGCGCTTTCCGCAGTGGAAATTCCGGAGAGCGTGGAAATTATCAACAACTATGCGTTTCAGAACTGTGCTTCGCTCCGGGAAGTGATTATTCCGGAAACCGTAGCAGAAGTGGGATCGGGTACGTTTGAAGGCTGTACAGCGCTGCAAAAGGTGACGTTCTGCAACCCGTACTGCCGGATTTATGACGCCGACCAGACCATTGCGGCATCGGCAAATATCTGTGGAAACTTGCAGTCCACGGCGCAAATGTATGCCAAAAAATACAGCCGCTCGTTTATTTCGCTGGATCAGATACGGGGCGATTTTGACGGAGACGGAAGGCTCACCATCGATGATGCGTATGAGGTGCTGAAGCAATATGCAACGCTGAGCGCAGGTGGTGTCCTTTATCTGACAGAATCACAGCTGTATGCATGTGACTATAATGGAAACGGTTCCATTGAAATTGCGGATGCATTCGGGATATTACAGGCATATGCAAGGGAATTTGCAGGAAAGGGATAATAGGTTCCTGCATAGAAAGGAATGGATTTTATGAATCAAAAAAGATGGGGAAGGATATTTGCATTGTTCTCGGCAATTTGTTTTTGTCTTTCTGCTTGCCTGGTGCAGTTCTCCGGCGGAACAGCATCGGCGGCAGAGGAAGATGCCGTTTACAATGGCTATTCCTATCAGATCAGTCAGGATGGAAGTGCTGTAATCACTGGCTGCGAAAAAAATTGGATATACTTATCGCTGCCGAGTCAAATCGGTTCGCATACAGTTTCAGAAATTACAGACCATGCGTTTTCTGGCTGCGAAAGTATTCAGGAGATCGTGGTTCCGGACAGTGTAAAACGGATCGGAACCGGTGCCTTTCAGGGATGCACCAATTTGGCGCGGATTGTCGGCGCAAAGGGCGTAACCAGTACAGGGAAAAGCATCATGGAGGGAACTGCCTGGGAAAGGGCATGTCCGGATGATATTGCAGTGTTAAACAGTCGGATTGCAGTAGATATTCTGACAGAAGATCCGGTGATTACAGTTCCGGACGGCGTAGAAGTTCTGGCGGATAACCTGTTTGAAGGCAGCACAATCGCAGCGCAGATCAATTTGCCGGACAGTGCCGTTTATCTGGGGAATGGCTGCTTCAAGAACTGTACGGCGCTGACAGGAGTAGGTCTTTCTGCGGAACTTCGTACCATTCCGGCAGAGGCGTTTTATGGGTGTGCAAATCTGCAAACCATGACATTGCCGGATACGCTGACGCGGATAGAAGGCAGTGCCTTTGGGGAATGCACTGCCCTGAACGCCTTGAACCTAAATCAGAATCTAAACTATATCGGTGCTGCTGCATTTGAAAACTGCACTTCGCTCCGGATGATTTTGCTGCCGAATCGTGTGCAGACGTTGGAAACCAATGCGTTTTCCGGCTGTACTTCCCTTTATATGGTGGTGATCGGCAATCAGCTGGGACGGATTCCTGCATTTGCGTTTAACAAATGCAAATCTCTGGAATATGTGACGTTGGGGAGCAGCGTGCACACGATTGATGCCTATGCATTTAACAGCTGTACCGGTCTGCGAACCATTCATTTTCCGGAGGGACTGCTCTCCATTGGTGACTACGCCTTCTCCATGTGCACCAGCATGACAGAAATTTCGATTCCGGAGACAGTGAACTACGTGGGACGGGATGCCTTTTGGCAAACAGGATGGATGAACCAGCAGTCTACGGAGGAAAACGGGGATAAAATCGTGATTTGTGACGGCGTTCTGCTGGATTTGCAGCGAACAGAGGATACAGATACAATTGTTATTCCGGAGAATGTCCGCCTGCTGGCCAGCTGCTTTCTTTCCCATCAGAACACAGCATTCCGGAAGGTTGTCTTGCCGGACGGCATGCAGAAAATCCCAAGCGGTGCCTTTTTAGGCTGCGATAAACTCTGTCAGATTGTCCTACCGGACTCCGTTGTCAGCATTGGTGACAACGCGTTCCAGGACTGTACATCTCTGCAAGAGGTGACATTGCCGGATGCAGTGACCAGTATCGGAAACAGTGTCTTTTTCGGATGTACCAGCTTGCAGACCGTGACATTTTCTGCCGGGCTGGAGCGCATGGGAACAGACGCTTTCCGGGACTGCGTCAGCCTGACGGCGCTTGCGTTGCCTGTCGCTTTGCAGGAACTGCCGGATCGCGCCTTCTATGGCTGTACCGGATTGTCTGAAATCCAGGGAGACAGTCTGCAATATGTGGGACATCAGACGCTTTATGGATGTACAGCACTCACAAAACTGACACTTTCGCCCTCTGTTTTGTTAATGGAAGCGGATGCGCTGGAACAGTGTGAAAATCTTGCGATTCTGACTGTTCAGAATCCGTCCATGCGTTTTGCAGATGATGCGGCGGCTGTTCCGGAACAGGCGGTTTTGTGCGGTTATGCAGGCTCAACAGCGCAGCAGTATGCGGAAAAATACCAGCGGGAATTCCTGGATCTGAATACGCAGACATCTGCTACCTCCACAACTTCATCGCAGACAACCGTACAGACGCAGACGACAGTACAGTCCGCTAGCAACATTGATACAACAGCAACGAGTGCGACAACAAATTCGGCTCAGACCTCCGGCACAACGGCTTCTGTAACCGAAACCATTACGCTTCCGCCGTATATTACAACAAATACCACGACAAATACCACGTCCGGAACGTCTGCGGTCAGTACGACACAATCGTCTGCATCTGATACAGCTACAACGATCTCGGATCAGATCTCTACCACACAGGCTACTGCTACTACGCCGGTGGTTACGACTACCACTGCATCTGCACCGATTGTGCAGATTCCGGGAGATGCGGACGGAGACGGAGAGGTTACCATGCGGGATTCCGAGCAGATTCTCCTTTTTTATTCCAGGATGTACGCAGGAGATATAAGAGATGTCTCTGATGTGGAACTGAGCCGGATGGATGTAAACCGGGATGGTGTGATTACCATTCTGGATGCCTATTCCGTTCTGCGGTATTACGCATTGAAAATGGCAGGCTATCCGGTATCGCCGCCGGAAGAATGGGACTGGACACAGTCTGAATGAGAATAATTGGAGAGAGAAGGTACAGGAAAGCACTGTGCCTTTTCTTTTACAATCGCAATTGTAAACTTTTTTAAAACATGTTGACAGAAGAAACGGTTTGCGGTATAATGAAAAAGCATGCGGCGGTTCTATGCCCATGACATCATTTTTTGAGCAAAGGAGGAAAATTATGCCTACGTTTAATCAGTTGGTTCGGAAGGGAAGAAAGGTACAGCAGTACAAGTCTACCGCTCCGGCACTGCAGAAGGGCTATAATGCCAAGAAGAAAGTGACCACAAATCAGAGTTCTCCGCAGAAGAGAGGCGTCTGCACAGCAGTTCGTACTGCTACTCCGAAGAAGCCGAACTCCGCTATGAGAAAGATTGCCAGAGTTAAGCTGACAAATGGTTATGAGGTAACTTCTTACATTCCGGGTATTGGCCACAATCTGCAGGAACACAGCGTTGTTCTGATTCGCGGCGGCCGTGTAAAGGACCTGCCTGGTGTGCGTTATCACATCATCCGCGGTACTTTGGATGCACAGGGCGTTGCAAACAGAATGCAGGCTCGTTCTAAGTACGGTGCTAAGAGACCGAAGGCTGGCAAGAAGTAAGAATCTGCCCGCATTTCAAAAACAGGAGCCGAAGACCGGCTCCGGTGTAACAGGAAAACTGAGATCACCACGGGAACTGTGGAGATTTGAATATAGATTGGCACACATGGTGTGCCAGCGTATTCCTCTCCATTGGCCCTGAGAGCTGCGGCGAAAAGACGCGCTCTGACGGTCGGCGGATGATCCGCTGTACGGATCCCGCCCGATTGAGTACCTGTGAATTCATGAATCATGTGAAGGAGGGAAGCGAAAATGCCAAGAAGAGGTAAAATCGCAAAACGTGACGTGCTGGAGGATCCGATTTACGGCTCCAAGCTCGTGACCCGTCTCATCAACAATGTAATGGTAGACGGTAAAAAGGGCGTTGCCCAGAAGATTGTTTATGGTGCATTTGATATTGTCGCTGAAAAGACCGGCAAGGATGCACTGGAAATGTTCCAGGAGGCTATGGACAACGTAATGCCTGTTCTGGAAGTAAAGGCTCGCCGTATGGGCGGTGCCACATACCAGGTTCCGATGGAAGTTCGTCCGGAACGCCGTCAGACACTGGGTCTGCGCTGGATCACCAAGTATTCCAGACTGCGGAACGAAAAGACAATGAAGGAACGCCTGGCAGGAGAAATCCTCGATGCGCTGAACAACACCGGCGGTGCCTGCAAAAAGCGTGATGACACACATAAGATGGCAGAAGCAAACAAGGCGTTTGCACACTATCGCTGGTAAGCGAAAGGAGAATTATCTATGGCTAGAGATTGTTCCCTGGAAAAAACCAGAAACATTGGTATCATGGCGCACATCGATGCTGGTAAGACTACGACAACTGAGCGTATTCTGTTCTACACCGGTATCAACCATAAGATCGGTGAAACCCACGAGGGTGCCGCTACAATGGACTGGATGGCACAGGAGCAGGAGCGCGGTATCACAATTACTTCCGCTGCTACTACTGCATACTGGGCAGGCCACAGAATCAACATCATTGATACACCGGGACACGTTGACTTCACAGTAGAAGTTGAGCGTTCTCTGCGTGTACTGGATGGTTCTGTTACCGTTCTGTGCGCAAAGGGCGGCGTTGAGCCGCAGACAGAAACCGTATGGAGACAGGCTGATAAGTATCAGGTTCCGCGTATGGTTTATGTCAACAAGATGGATATCATGGGCGCGGATTTCTACCGTGTCATTGATATGATGCACGAGAGACTGAAGTGTAATGCTGTTCCGATTCAGCTGCCGATCGGCGCTGAGGACGAGTTCAAGGGCATCATTGACCTGGTAGAAATGAAGGCTTATGTATACTATGATGATCTGGGAAAAGATATCCGCGTGGAAGAAATCCCGGATGACATGAAGGAAAAGGCTGAAGAATATCACCAGAGCCTGATGGAACACGTTGCAGAGCAGGATGATGCTCTGATGGAAAAATTCTTTAACGATGAAGAAATTTCCATCGATGAGATCAAGGCCTGCATCCGGAAGTCCACCATCGCAAATACAATGGTTCCGGTTACCTGCGGTACTTCTTATCGGAACAAGGGCGTACAGAAGCTGCTGGATGCTGTTGTAGATTACATGCCGTCTCCGCTGGATGTACCTTCTATCAAGGGTACAGATCCGGAAACCGGCGAGGAAGTATTCCGTCATTCTTCTGACGAAGAGCCGTTTGCAGCACTGGCATTCAAGATCGCAACTGACCCGTTTGTTGGTAAGCTGTGCTTCTTCCGTGTATATTCCGGTACTGTAAATGCAGGTGCTACTGTCCTGAACGCTACCAAGGACAACAAGGAGCGTATGGGACGTATCGTACAGATGCACTCCAATCACAGAAAGGATATCGAAACTGTTTATGCAGGCGATATCGCAGCCGTTGTTGGTCCTGTCTCTTATACACATCTGACGCTGCCGACGACTCCTTACGTGTAGAT
>ERZ1027229.1477-NODE-1477-length-10600-cov-5.793362_pt1 | contig 10600 bp, 5 predicted proteins | sample MGYA00519245_ERZ1027229 | MGnify/ENA primary metagenome ERZ1027229 (study PRJEB26926, sample SAMN06164466) | human gut metagenome | biome: ENVO:00009003; feature: ENVO:2100002; material: ENVO:00002003 | host: Homo sapiens | place: USA | collected 2012 ...
CTCCTACATCGCCATGCAGGAGGCATCGGGCAAGGACTACGTCATCCGCCCGCCCATCCCGCTGGAGATCGGCGCTATGGAGCGCGACCCCGCCCAGCTGCGCCGGGTCTACGAGACGGGCCGCGCCGTGGCGGAGAACCAGATCGATAAGATAGAGGCGTTCCTGAACGATGTGAAGGAGACGGAGGAATAACCTCTCCGTCACGGCTGACGCCGTGCCACCTCCCCTACTAGGGGAGCTGTCGAGCGGCAGCGAGACTGAGAGGTTGTACGAAGACGAACCTAACCTGCAAACAAAGCAGGAGCCCCATCCATTCGGATGGAGCTCCTGCTTTTCTTATAACTTACTGCATATCCGTCTCAGAGATGGGGGTATCCAGCTCATCGGCGGGGGTGTCCGCCATCTCGGGCTGTTTGCCCTTCTTCTCCCTGCGGGGCTTTTCGCCCTTGGGGCCGCGCTTCGACTTGATGCGCTTTGCCAGCAGAAGGAGCAGCACCAGCAGGGCTGCGCCGCCGGCGCAGAAGGCCCAGATGGGGAGCTTTGCAGGGACAAAAGCCACTTCGACCTCGGTGCCGGTGGTGGTGAAGGTGGTGTAGCTGCCGAAGCTGCCCGTCTCCACCTTATGCCAGCTGCCGTCGGCCTGCTTGACGTAGACCTTGCCCTTGGCCTTGCCGGGGGTCAGATAACGGATCTGGTGGGTCTCATTGCCGTCATCGGTGAACTCCAGCAGCCACTGCTCTGTCACACCGTGGACATCGGCTGTGATGTCCTGCTGGGTGACCTGCACGGCGTTGGAACCGCCGAAGAAGCCGTCCACGAAGAAAACGGGACGTCCGTTCTCGCGGGTGACGCTGCTGCTCAGAGACGGGATGTAGGGCGTGTACTCCACATTGACCACGGTGTCGGTGTGGAGCTGGTCGAGGACGGGTGTGCTCCACTCGGCGTAGTATCCATTCTTCTGGGGGATCTCGGGGTAGTCGTCCAGAGTGAAAGACGCACCGTAGTCAAAGCTGATCTTCTTGATGATGTGGCCGTCGGCCTTGAAGGTCAGGGTCAGCTTCCGGAAGGAATCCGGCACATTCTCCTGAGCCAGCAGGGTCTCATAGGTGACCGGCTCTGCCTGACCGACGCGGCTCAGGCGGTCGATGCCCTGCAGATCGTCGGAGACGAAGAGGTTGCCATAGAAGTCGCCGTCCTGTCCGCCGGAGACAGCACCCACGTACTGCTGGCCTTCCAGCACAGAGACGATGGCGCGGTTGTTGATGGCGATGAGGCTGCCGTCGGTAAGGTCGCTGTCGGTACCCTGACCGACGATGCCGCCGATGTACTTTTCACCGCTGAGGGCGCATTTTGCCCAGTTGCCGCGGAGCTTGGCGCTGGCCGCACCGGCAATGCCGCCCACCTGATTGACGCCGGTGACGTCGCCGTAGGACTCGCAGGCCGTCACAAGGCCCAGTTCCTCCTGGCCGACGATGCCGCCGACCATATCCTTCTTGGCGGTGATGCTGCCCTCGTTGATGTTGCCGGTGAGGACGGCGCTGACGGTATAGGAGGTGCGCAGCAGCGAGGTACCCTCGTCCTTGTTGTCCTCCTCGGGGTCCAGCAGGTTTTCGACGCCCATGGTACCGGCGATGCCGCCCACGTTCATGTCGGCGTCGATGGTGCCGCGGTTGATGCTGTTCTCAATTTTGCCGTCGGACTGGGAAGCGATGAGGTCTTCCGACTCATCCTCGTAGATGGTCTTGCTGCCCGGGTCGCTGATCTCTTCCACAGCATCCAGCATCAGGTTGGACACGACGCTGACCTGTGCGGTCACGGCGCGCATCTTGTCGGTCAGCTGGTTGCTGGCGGTGCGCATGGTGCTGTTGATGTCGTTCATCTTGTCGTTGATGGAGCTGACAGCATCAAAGAGGGAGTCCTTGGTGTTGGTCAGCTCTGCCGAGGGACGAGGCACCTTGATGGGGTCCTGCTGGTTGAGCCAGTGGAGAATGTCGCGGGTCTGGCCCATCATATCGGTCAGGCCGCCGAGGCCGTCCTGCATCTGGCCCAGAGCCACAGAGGTATGCGCCAGCGTTGCGCTGGTGAGGGCGGCGTCGGTCTTGAGCAGGTCGAGGGAGTCGCTCAGGTCATCCATGGCGTCGCTCAGCTTGTCGGAAGCATCGCTCAGCTGATCGAGACCATCCTTGATGCTGCCGCCGCCGTTATTGCCGACCCAGTCCTTGATGTTGTCCATGATGTCGTCGGTGATGCTGCCCATGCCGTCCAGCGCGTCAGAGGCTTTGGTCAGAGCCGCAGCCAGCTCGGGGTGGTCGGAGGCCGAGACGGACTTGGCCGCGCTGCCCACGATGCCGCCCATCTGGGTGGCAATGGTAGAGATGGTGCCGATGGCACTTGCGATTTGGGAAGTAGCACGGGCAATGTCACTGTCGTTGGACAGGAGGGACGCCGTGCGCAGCAGGCCCATGCCTGCGGTAACAGCCTTCATTGCCGGGGCCATGCCGCTGCCCAGCGTGAAGACGCTGGCCACGGAGTTGGCCACCTTCAGCAGCTCAATGCCGGTCTTGAGGTTCTTGTCGGACTTCTTGTCCGAGGACAGGGAGTCGTATGCGGAGAGGATGCCGGAGATGGCCTGCGAGGCAGCGCTGTCATCGCCGGTATCGACAGACTCCAACAGCTGTTTGATACCCTCAGAGATAGCCGACATACCGTCACGGCCATCCTCGGCCGCGTCGCTCACCTTGTCCAGACCGGAGCTGGTCTTGCCGAGGGCGCTGGATGCCATCAGCATCTCAGCGGCCATCTCGCGCATGGCCCACTTGAGGTTTCCGGTGGCGTCGGTCAGCTTGGTCATGGCATCTTCGCCGGTGTCCATGACGGGTTCGAGTTTGGTGAGGGTATCGGCCAGCAGAGTGGAGGCGCGGTCGATCTCGTCGGCCACCTCGTCGCCGTAGTCGCTGGCCTGATCGTCCAGCTGGCGTGCCGCTGCAATGGCGGTGTCCATCTGGCTGGTCATGGCGCTGAAGGAATTGGAGATGCTGGTGGTGGAGTTCTCGACGACGCCGGTGGTGTCATCGACAAGGCCGCGCAGAACATCCAGCTCCGAACGGAGACGCTTGATGGTGTCCTTGGAAAGGTCGAGTTCGCGATAGGGTTCCGCCTGACCGGCGATGCCGCCCACGTCCTTGCGGCCCAGAACATGGCCCTGATTGACACAGCCGGATACGAGGCCGTCGGTGCGGCCCACGATGCCGCCCACGTTGTAGCCAACATGCTCGTAGCCGACAGTTCCGGTGTTGACGCTGGTCAGGATCATGCCGGAGGAGCGGCCTGCGATGCCGCCGGTGTCGGTGGCGACGTTGGTGACGGAATTGGTGGCGTCGTCATCGGCGGCGGCCATCTTGTTGTTGATCTGGTCCACCATCTTGGCGGTGAAGCCGTCGGTGTCGAGAGAGGCTTCCTGATATTCGGTGTTGATGCTGCCCACGTTGGTGCAGCCGGTGATGGCGCCGAGGTTGTAGCCTGCGATGCCGCCGGTGGAAGATTTGCCGGTGACGATGGCGCGGGCAGTGCTGTGGTCGATGGTGCCTTCGGACTCGTTGCGGCCCACGATGCCGCCCACCTCGCTGTCGCCGGTGACGACGCCGGTGAACTGGCAGTTGATGAGGGTACCGTGGTTGATGCCTACGATGCCGCCGGTGGTGGTGTCGGCAGAGTCAGAGACAGACACGATGCCCCGCACGCTCAGGGACTCGATGGAGCCCTGTTCCTCCACGATGCCGAAGAGGCCCGCCGGGGAATACTGGCCCGTAATGGTCAGGTCCGAGATGGTGTGGCCATTGCCCTTGAACTGTCCGCTGAAGGACGGGATGGGCTCCCACAGCATCCCCTCGAGGGAGAGGTCTTTCTGTAGAATAACCGTCTTGCCCACCGACCACTGGTCGTAGGCACAGCTCTTGGCCAGCGAAAGCAGGTCCGAGACGCTGTTGATGTAAATGGTATCGCCGTCGTCAGACGCGAACACCGGCAGTGCGATGCTCAGCGCCAGCACAGCGGCCAGAAGCGCAGCCGTCAGGCGGCGCAGCAGATGGTTACTGGTCTTCATTCTGCACCTCCTGTTGTTTATTGTCGTCCAGTTCCTGAGAGACGTTGCCCGAGATGACGGTCAGCTGGACGTCGCCGTCCACGATGGCGTTCATCGTACCGGCCACAGAGCCGTGGATCTCGCCCTGCACGATGCCGTTGACGCGCATACGGCCATTGCCGCTGCTGCGGGCCACCAGCTTCGGCACAGCAAAGGAGGTACGGTCCACGATGCGGGTGCCGATGAGCAGGATCTGAGGCAGGACGAAGAGGACGAGGATGATGGAGATGATGGTGCCTCGGCCCAGACACTGGCCGATGCCCACGATGCAGGCGTCGGAAGTCATCTGGCCGATGAGGATGCCGGACACGGTCATGATGGTGCCGGAAGTCAGGATGGTCGGGAACGCGAAGTTGATGGTCTCTATCATGGCCTGCTTGTGCTCCATCTTATCCTTCAGCTCGTTGAAACGGGTAGCGATGACGATCGCGTAGTCGATGTTCGCGCCCATCTGGATGGAGCTGACGATGAGGTAGCCCATGAAGTAGAGGTTGGTCCCCATGAAATACGGGAACGAGAAGTTGATCCAGATAGCGCCCTGGATGACCACGATGAGCAGGATGGGCATACCGACGGACTGGAAGGTGAACAGCAGCACCAGCAGGACGATAAAGATGGACACGACGTTGACGACGACATTATCGATGGCGAAGGACTTCTGGAAATCGTACTCGTTGGTGGCGTCACCGGCCATGTAGAGCTCGCCGTCCGGGTAATACTTCCGGGCGATGGAGCGGATGGTGTCGGTGAACTCATAAGTAGTCTGGCCGGGTTCCAGAGAGGGGCTCAGGTAGATGAGGACGCGGTTGTAGTCGTCGCCCTGCAGCTGGGCCAGTGCGCTCTCCATCTGGTCGCGGGCGTCGTGGAGGTCGTCCAGGTCTTCCTGAGAGAGGGAGACGATGCCGGTGTCGGCCTCGTCGCAGACGTAGAGGAACATATCCACGAGCGGCACTTTATAGGATGCGAAGTTGCCGATGACCTGGCCGTACTCCTCGTTCTCGATGGCGTAGGCGGTGTAGATCATCTGGGCGGCCTCATAGTCCAGATCGGCCATCTCGGAGAACTGGCGGGCGGTGAGCTCGTCTTCCAGCATATAGCCGTCCTGGGCCTCGATGTTGGACAGACCCTTGGTGGAGTCTATCTCATCGCAGCTTTCCAGCTCCTCCAGCATCTTTTTCTCGATGCTGTAATCGTCGTTCTTGGGGTAGACGAGTGCCACGAGGTTCGACTTGGTGAAGTTTTCTTCGATCATCTGGTCCGCGATGAGGGATTCGTTCATCTTCGGCACCTTGATGACATCGTAGCCGTAGGCGTAGGGACAAAGGTTCGAGAAGTGATAACCGATGAGGATGACCACCAGGAAGATGACAGGGATGACCTTGCGGGTGTGCCATGCAAAGCGGCCCACGAAGGGGATCTCCGGCACGAAGTTCCTGTGCTTGGTTTTATCCATGTAGGGTCCGAAGAGCATCAGCAGGCCGGGCATGACCACGAACACCGAGAGCATCGCAAAGAGGATGGACTTGATGAGACAGACGGCCATATCGGAGCCGATGCGGAACTGCATGAACAGCATAGCCACAAGGCCGCCGACGGTGGTCAGGGAGCTGGAGCTGATCTCGGGGATGCTCTTGCTCAGGGACTCGATGACGGCCTCCTTCAGAGGCATGGTCTGGTGTTCTTCCTTGAAGTGGTTGCAGAAGATGATGGCGTAGTCCAGCGACAGCGCCAGCTGCAGGATGTTCGTGACCGAGTTGGACACGAAGGAGATGGTGCCGAGCATGAAGTTTGTACCCATGTTCAGGATCATGCCCACCACGAAGGTGAGGATGAGGACGGGCACCTCGGCGTAGGTCTGGGACGTCAGGAGCAGGACGATGACGATGATGACGGCAACGTACACCATGATGACCCGTACCTCGGCATCAATGGTCTCCTGCTGGGTGTTGCCCAGCGAGGTGGAGACATAGATGTCGTAGTCGGCGAGGTATTCCTTCACCCGGTCAAGGGCCTCGAGGCACTGGTCATCGTCCTCGGGGTAGTCGAAGGTGATGGAGTAAAGGGCCGACACTGCGTCCTTATTATAATGGTCGGTCGTGTCGTCGTAGTCCAGCATCTGGACGCCCTTGAGCTCGGTGAGCCTGTCGGAAAGCTCATCGGCCTCAGCGGGCGTGATGTTGGCCACCATGACGTCGGCAGAGCCGTAGGTCGTGAACTGCTCGTCCATGATGTCAAGGCCCATGCGGGTCTCCGAGGTCTTGGGCAGGTAGGTGGTCATGTCGGTCTCGACCTTGACCCACCGCACCGAGAACACCGTGAAGATGGCAGCCAGAATGACAAACAGGAACACAAGGTTGCGGCGTTCCACGATCTGGCGCGCAAGCTTGTGCATGAAGTCTATCTGTGGTTTTTCGTGTTCGTTCAAAGCGTCCGTCCTCCTTTGTCGTGATTTTTTTGCAGTTTCATCCCCGGGGATGGGCTGCGCAGTCGTCTCATAAACAACCTCCGTCCGATAAACTACATTTGGTGATTTTGTTAAAATTCGAAGGGAAATATTTGTACAAATGATATAATAGAGCGCTGCCCATCAAAAAGCAAGCGGCAAAACCACACGAATGATAAAATTTGCTTGTTCTTAGCCAAGGCGCAGCTTGCCTTTTAACCTCTCCGTCACGGCTGACGCCGTGCCACCTCCCCTAACGAGGGGAGGCTTTGGCATTCCGCAAAGCTTTGCCTCCTCGCCAGAGGCTCCCCTACCAGGGGAGCTGTCTGCGAAGCAGACTGAGAGGTTGGACAAAGGACAGCCTGACCGCAAGCCACTGACTTTCGGCCATAGCGAAACAGGAGACGCTGTATGCCTGTACATAATCTGCCCTATGACCGCCGCTTAAATTCTCGTGCAAAGCATTTGCGCCACGAGATGACCCCGCAGGAGCGTAAGCTCTGGTTTGATTTTCTGCGTGATTATCCGATAAAAATCTATAAACAGCGTGTGATAGAATTTTTTATCGTTGACTTTTATTGCGCAGAAGCGAAACTGGTCATTGAGTTGGACGGTTCTCAACACTATACAGAACAGGGACAGCTTTACGACCACGAACGAAGCTGTATCATTGAGCAGTATGGAATTGAGGTACTGCGGTTTTCCAACCGCGAAGTAAATCGGCAATTTGAAGCGGTTTGCACTCAAATCGACCGCACGATTCAACAGCGTCTTAACACAGCAGAGTGATACGTTACATTTTACCATTGCCTATTACACGCAATGAAACCAAGAACAGGTGGTATAAAATCATGAGAGAGATCCAGACCGCAGAAAACAAGACCCTCAAGCTGACCAATGTGGTCAGCCGCCGCATCCAGCCCGAAGAGTTCAACAATATGCAGATCGTGCTGACCCAGATGCACAACTTTATCAAGAGCAACGGCGCACAGCCCCTCGGCCCCCTCGTGCAGTGCATCAAACTGCCCGCCGGCCCCAACCCTCAGCCCGAAGTCTATATGATGCAGCAGGCCACCCAGCTCATCCCCCGCATGGAGGCCGGCTACTCCATGGACGCTGTGCTCCGCGTGCGCAACTGCCTGTACGCCCACTACGTCGGACCCATGAGCCAGAGCGGCCTCGCCTCCCAGAAGCTGAACATCATGGCTTTTGAGCACGAGCTCGAGCTGACCGGCACTGTCTACACCATCTTTGTCAATCAGGATGATGACGAGGGCGTTGTGGATACCTTTATGGAGACGAAGTAATATGACGACGACCATCCGCGACATCAACGAGCTGCAGGACCGCCGCATCATGATGGAGAAAAAGCTGCCGCCTTTCGGCTACGCGCTCATTCTCCTGACGGCTGCCCTCATCCTCTTCCTCGTGGTGTGGAGCACCAAAAACTACCGCACCTACGTCAGTCAGTCCAGCGGCTCGGCGCAGGCCGCCAACAAGACCTACATCATGTCCAGCTACTCCGGCTCCATCACTGAGCTGAACATCGCCGAGGGTACCTACGTCAACGAGGGCGACCTCATCGCTCACATCAAGAGCACCGACCTCGACATGCAGCAGGACAGCATCCAGAGCCAGCTGGACATCTACAAAAAGCAGAAGAGCCAGTACGAGAAGCTGGTCAAGTCCATTCAGGATGACAAGAACTATTTCAGCGAGACGGACATTGACGACCAGCCCTACTACTACCAGTACGAGACCTACAAGAGTCAGGTTGCCCAGAAGGCCTTCGACGCCTCGCCCTATCAGGCCGCAGGCTACTCCGACGAGCAGATCAAGGCCCTGATGGAGCAGAACCAGAGCGAGGTGGAGGCCCTGTATTACTCTACCCTGCAGTCGATCTCCGCCAGCCTGACCAGTGTGCAGAGCAACATCGACAATCTGCAGAGCCAGATGGACGCCCTGAGCACCGGCGCCAACGACTACTACATCTATGCCCCCACCTCCGGCGTCATCCACATGGACACGCCCTATAAGGTGGGCATGGTGCTCAGCGCCGGCACCCCGCTGGCCACCGTCGCCAGCGAGAACAGCGACCTCGAGGTGGTGGCTTACGTCACCCTCAGCGACCGGCCGCTGCTCCATGTGGGCGACCCCTGCAAGATCGCCATCACCGGCCTGTCGGAGTATTCCTACGGCACCCTGACCGGCACCGTGACCTCCATCGACAGCGATGTGACCGCCAGCTCCTCCGGCTCCTACTACAAAATGACCATCACCCCGGACAGCACCTACGTCATCAGCAACAGCGGCGACAAGGTCGATCTGTCCAACGGTATGAGCGTCACCGCCCGCGTGGAGTACGACAAGCTGACCTATTTCGAATACGCGATGGAAGCTCTGGGCGTTCTGTTCCGCTAAGCGCTCACATCAACGCCCAAAGAGGTACGAAAGAATGAAACTGAACCTGAAAATGCTGGCCGTGAGCACCGCTCTGCTGGGCCTGCTGGCCGCCGGCGCTGCGCTTCCAGCCTCTGCAGCCGGTCCCCTGAACGCGGCCGCTGCCCTCTCTCTGCCCTGGTCCGCTGCGGCTGTGGAGAGCGTCGATACCGGCACTTACGCCTCCACCATGACGGTAGGGACGCAGCAGCAGCTCTCGCCGGTCATTCTGCCCGCAAAGGCCGCACGCAATGCCACGGTAACTTTTATGTCCAACGACAGCACCATCGTGAACGTGACGTCTGAGGGCGTGGCGCAGGCGGTGGGCGTCGGCACGGCGCAGGTCATCGCCAGCGCAGACGGCGTGAGCTGCGTCTACACCATCACCACCGAGCTGGATGAATCCATGATCGTCAAGGAGATGGACATCACGCTGGCCTCCAGCACCATCGCTGTCGGCGAGACCACTTCCCTGTCGCTGGGCGTGCTGCCTTCCAGCGCATCGAATTACGCCAGCGTGAGCCTCAGCTCCTCCGATCCCGCTGTGGCTACTGTCAACAACTTCGGCAAAGTCACCGGTGTCGCCCCCGGCACCGCCACCATCACCGCCACCTGCGGCGATGTGAGCGCTTCGGCCACTGTCAAGGTCGTCAACAGCGGCGTAGACCGTCAGTCCATCGACCTGAACACGAGCTATGTCGTCCTCAAACCGGGTGCCAGCCGCACCATCACCGGCAAAGTGACCCCGTCTTCCGCCTCCCAGTCCCTCACCTTCAAGTCCAATGACACCAAGGTGGCCACTGTGAGCGCCAAGGGCGTCATCACTGCCGTGGGTACGGGCGCGACCTCCATCGTCGTCTCCAACGGCACGGCGTCCGCTTCGGTGACGGTCATCGTCAACCGGAATGCTTCCAGCTCCGGCAATGGCGGCGGCAGCACCGACGACAGCAACGGTGAGGTCATCACTGACCCCGTCGTGGAGGCCATCGAGGCCGACGGCACCGACGAAGTGACCTTCGCACAGCGCGATGTCCCCACCATCACCGGCGAGATGCTGAATGCCCTCCGTCTGAACGGCAAGACCCTCGTGGTCGAGGCCGATAACTACACCATCCGCATCGCGGGCCGCGATGTGAAGAGCACCTCCGCGCAGGTGAGCACAGCCCTGAGCTTTGCCCCCTCTGAGTATGGCGTCACCTTCACCCTCAACGGCGGCGAGGCTCTGCCGGGCGTCGTTCAGGTCGAGATGACCGGCGACAACGCCGCCTACACCCGCGTCTACCTGCACAATGCCGTCAAGGGCAAATGGCAGTTCCTCAACAGCTACAAGGATAATGTCCTCGAAGCGGACACAGCGGGCGAATACCTGCTGACCACCCAGAATCTCCGCTTCGCCCATGTGGACATGACCTTCTTCATCGCGGGCCTTGTGGTCATCGTGGGCATCATCATTGCCTACATCGTCATCAAGAAACGCTATTGGTTCTGGTAACTCTCATAAGTAAAATGAAAGCGGCTGCTGTAAGTCCTTAAGACTCTGTCTCTTATACACATCTGACGCTGCCGACGACTCCTT
>ERZ1027229.1480-NODE-1480-length-10581-cov-4.047311_pt1 | contig 10581 bp, 12 predicted proteins | sample MGYA00519245_ERZ1027229 | MGnify/ENA primary metagenome ERZ1027229 (study PRJEB26926, sample SAMN06164466) | human gut metagenome | biome: ENVO:00009003; feature: ENVO:2100002; material: ENVO:00002003 | host: Homo sapiens | place: USA | collected 2012 ...
GTACACCATCCGCCATGCCCGCCGTGACCTGCAAACCTTTCATGCCCGGCAGGTATCTTTGTGCGTGTGCCTGGTTGAAATGCAGGCACAGCGCAAAGAGTATTCCGATAAATAGAAACCGTTTCATCCCTATTTGATTTTGAGTTCGTCAATCACTTCTGCATTCACGATGTCGGAATTTTCCACCCGTATGGTCTGATGCCTACCGCCGTCCTTTTCGTAGAGTTCCACCAGCAGCAGCTTGTCGTCAGGAATGGTGAACTTCGGCAGGGCGTACACCGTGCGCACGGTCGATTTCCCGGCAATCTCTATCACTTCGTTGTAACTTCTGACCGCATCCTGTACCGTTTCCTGAATGGCGGTACGTTTCAGCACTTTCTTATCGACTATCTTAAACTTGATGAAATCCGTATCGAAAGGCACATTGGAACTGTTCTTCGTCTGCGTATGCACGTAGAGCATCCCGTTATAGGTATAAATCCCCTTGATTAAGAACTGGATGCCGAAACGCTTGCTACCCAAGTGGCGCACTTTCCGGTCGTTGTTCTTGTAGATGCTTTGCATTATCAGCTTCACCAATAGCGGGCTTTCGTTACCCAGTTCCCGGAAATAGATGTTCATGCGGGTGTGCGAGAAATCGGACGTATCTTCATTTTCCAAGAAGTCTTTCATTTCGATGTTGAGCATTTCCGGCTCACGGGCGTACTTGGCGTTGAACGAAAAGAAACTGCCGTCCTCGCAAATGACGGAAAAGTTCGTTTCGCCCGGAAAGCCCTCTGTAGTGGCTTTCACACGGATTACGTTCTCCGCACCGTCAGCCTTGCCCGCTATGATGTGGTTGCTTCCCAAATCGACATAGCGGACGGCGGCGGGGAAGATGATATGCACGGTTTTGGCAAATGTCACTTCCACGCCGTAGGGCGTTACCATTTGTCGGTAAGGCAGTTTCCGGGTAATGCCCCGGTACAAGTCGTTGCCAGCCGCATACTTCACGGTGTCAGTTTCCTGTGCGTTTGCCGCACACACGCCCAGCAAGAGGGCGAGCAATACAAAAATCTGTTTCATTGTCAATTAAAATTTTAGTGGATGAATATTTGTTGAGTAATTATTGCTGTTTGGCGTAAAGCATCACCTTGTACCCGGCTTTCAGCTTTACTTTTACTGTCCTGAACTTTTTCGCAAGATAGCCGGACGTACCTTGCAGCAAGCCCCTTGTCACGTCCATAGCCACTTGCTGCCCGGCACTCCGTGCAAAGGAAATGCTTGTACCCAGCCCGCTTCCGATATTCGCCATTGCTTCGTTGAACGCTTCCTGCTCCATTGAGGACGGAACAGACAGCCCTTTTTGTCCGTCCGTGTCGAACACGGCGAGTTCCACCGGGATGATGTTGCCCGCATACTCAATCGAGGACACCAGTATGTCGAGCCTTTCACCCTGCACCTTTGCCGTCCCCGCCACAATGGTATTCTTCGGTACAACGATGCTGCCCGCCTGCATGGGTTCGAGCAGCCGGAGTTTCACCGCCTGCCCGTCCGTCAGGGTTTGGTCTTGGTGGATGCAGGCGGCTATCGTGTTCCTGCCCATAGCGTAGCCCGTGCCTACCGCCGTGTTGAAGCCGTAGTTTCGTGGCTGGCTGTAAGCCCGGATGAAGTCGGCATCGCTCACGGGCTGCTGCAATCCCGATACGGTCGTTTCCCTGATTGCCTGCACGGGCTGGGCTTGCGGCTTTTGCGTGACAGTCCCGACAACAGGTACTTGTGCCGTTTGCCCGTTCTGCCCGCCGTCATTCATGTACTTTGCCGCCAGCTCGTAGGACTTTTCCAAGAGTGCCATTTGGTCGTCAGCGGTAGGCGTGGCGTTCTGCTGCTGTTGCAGTCGGTCGGTCAGTTCCGCCACCTGCCGCTTCAAGTCCTCTTTTTCCTCGTCCACTGGGGGCGTTTCGTAGAACGTGCTTAACTGGCGGTTGATGTCCCGGTAAGCGTTTGCCGAATAAGAAGCACCGCCACCCCTTTGGGGCTGCACATCTTCTTCCGGCATCAGGTCGATTTCCGTTTGCGGTTCTTCCGTTTCATCGTCCCCCGTGAAACCGAAGTCCTGCAAGGATTGTATCTTGTCCTGCTGTTTGCGGTTCAGCATCGCCTGCTCGTAAGCCTTTTGCTTGTCGGCTATAATCCCGTCCTCTGCGGGCAGGGGTATGTCGGCATTGAAGCCGCCCACGCTCTCTACATTCACGTCCTCTTTGCCGGAGGGGGCGAATATCAGGTACATGCACCCGGCAAAGGCAAGGAACATCAGCGGGAAGACTATCATTTTCCTGCGCTGCTGTACCTGTTGGGGTGTCAGTTCCCGTTTGGGCTTCTTTTCCTTTTCAGGCTTCCCGTCCGTCTGTGGTACGGTCGTGCCGTTCTCATTCTTCTGTACTTCTTCCATATTGCGGTCTGTTTAAGGGGTTGATACTGTTGATTGTGTCATTGCCTTGCAATGGCAGTTGTTTGATATGTTCTATTTGCAGCCGCCTGTCGTCCCGTTTCCCGATATTGTAGATTGATGAAACGGTGATGTAGATAGACAAGCCGCCGAAAAATAGGAACATCACAAGGATAACCGCCAGCCTTTTGCCCGGCGTAATCCGTCCGCACATTCGGCGCAGGCAGTCGTCCGCCCAGTCCTGCACCTTTTCGATATAGTTTCGTTTCCTTTCCATACGGCTATCTTTTGACGGTCTGCAAATCTTTGTTCTCTGTAATGGTGAACGCTTCTATGATGAAGCCGTGCGGGTTGTTGTCGCTCCGGGTGGCATTGAGCAGGCGGCACGAGGTCACAAGGCTTCTGACCGTCAGGCTGCTTTCCCGGACAATCAACTGGCGGGCATACGTGTTCAACTTATAGGGGTACTGGTCGAAGTCGCACTTCACGCTGTCAATCTCCACCGTCTGCGTGACGTTTCCGGAAATCACCCGGTTGTAGTAGCCCTTTTCCGCCAAGTCCTTGTAATAGTTGAAAGCGGTCTTGTCGGCAAGGAACAGCGAGCGTTTGATATTACTTTCGATAGCCCCCTTGTCGGGCGATAAGGTGAAAAACAGTTCGTGAAAACGCCGCACGTGTGATTTGGCTTCCACTGGTCTGTTCTGTGCCATGTCCTGCGAGAGTGCCAGCATCAGGCTTTTGCCGTTGTCGAGGACGTATATCTTCTGCCGCTGCTTCTCGGCGAAGCTGTACGAGTTCCACACGGCAAAGCCCGTCACCAGTGCGCACAGGCAGATGAATACCAGCGCAAAGAGCCGGATTTGCCGGAAACTCGTTTCAATGTTGTTCAATGACTTAAATTCCATATCCTTAAAAAATTGAGGTTGTTTATTTGAGTAGTTTTCCCGATACCTTTCCACCGACTGCGCCAACCGCAGCCCCGGCGACCGACCCGGCTTTCGACACGTTGCGGTTATAGGCGGACATTCCGCCAGCCGACACAATCCAGCTTGCCACCGTTGGAATGGTGAAGTAGCCCACGATGCCGATAATCATAAAGATTACATACACGGTGCTGCTCCCGTCAGGAATGAAATTCGGGTCTGAAAGTTCCTGAATGTCCTTTTGGAGCATCAGCGTTTGTATGCGAGCCAGCACACTGCTGAACAAGTCAGACACGGGTAACCACAGGTAAATGGAGATATAGCGTGAAATCCACCGGGTCAGCGTGCTTTGGAAACCGTCATAGACGGAAATCGCAAACGCCAGCGGACCCAGTATGCTTAACACGATTAGGAAGAATGTCCGCAGCGTGTCAATAATCAGCCCCGCCGCCTGAAAGAGCATTTCCAGCAACTCCCTGAACCAGTCCCGGACGGACTTCTTGATGTTGTAAGCCGCCCTGTCCATGTACATTCCGGTCATTGTCACCATGTCGGAGGGCGACCAGCCCAGTTCTTCCAGTTGTCTGTCAAATTCCTCGTCCGATGCGAGGTAAGCCGTTTCGGGGCTTCGCATCAGGGCTTCATATTCCAGTCGGTCTTTCTGCGCCCGGTACTCGTTCATGTCGAAAGTCTGCGTTTCCATAAGCTGGTTGCACCCTTTCACCACTGGCGACAATACCGTGTTGATAGTCCCCAACACGAAAGTTGGAAAAAACATGATACACAGCCCCAGCGCAAAGGGACGGAGTAGCGGGTACACGTCTATGGGTTCGGCACGTGCGAGCGACTGCCACACTTTGGCGGCTACATAGAACAAAGCTCCCAGCCCGGCTATCCCTTTGGCTACCCCCGTCATGTTGCTGCACAAGGGCATCATTTCATCATACAGCACCCGCAACACTTGGTGCAGGTTGTCAAAATCCACTGCTGCTAATAACATAGGCGTACCATATTATATGTTACCAATAGCGTTCATCCGCCGAGCCGTAGAGAGCCAACACCCGGTCGGTGTCGTTCTTCTTCTTCGCCCGCAGGTAGGACACGGATATGTTCTTGCGGGTGTAGTAGTTCACGAGATTGCGGTAGTTGAGCAAACTTCGATAAGCGTTGTCGATGATTGCCAGCCGTTCGGCATCCGTCAGCGACATACCCGTGATGTTCACTACATTTTTCAAGTCCTGCAACACGTCCGAGCTTTCCGACATCAGTTTGGCATAGCCGAACGATATTGCGGAAAGTTCGTCAGGCGTGAAATTCGGGTCTGCCAGCATGTTTTGGAAATTGCGCACGTAGATTTCGGAGATTTCCGCCACCAGTTCAATGGACTTCTTCACCTTGACACCGCCCTTAACCACGTCATGCACTGCTTTGAGCGCATCGTAATATTTTTTACCCTGCTGGAAAATCTTCTGTGCTTCCATGAAGCCGTCCAGCGTGTTCTTGGCTGTGGTGGAAGTTTGCACTATCTGCTTGGTGGTGTTAATGATACCCTGTGCCAAGTTGCCGGGGTCTGACACCACCCACTGGGCGGATGCCTTGCCGATGAAGCAAAGGCACACCGCCATAAAGAGGATTATTTTCTTCATGTTCCTAATTTTTAAGTTGTTGATGATTGGGGATTACGTTTGCTTTCCGCAAGCCGCTTGATAGCCAGTTCAAGGTTGCCGCCCAGCTTGTCGGCAAGGGCGAACAGTTCCATTTTCTCGCTTTCCTCTGTAGTGTACGTGTAGTATTCGTCCAACGAAACTTCTGTGGCGTACACCGCCGACTGCGTACCACCCAGCGAAATAAAAACTTCCTTGTACTTCCGTCCGGGGTGGTTCGCCATGTTGATAGACAATATTTGCGAACGCTCCTTGTCGGTCAATCCGAGCAGGTTTTGTATGCTGTCGAACTTGTTCAGATATTTCCGCTGGTCTAACAGGATTTTGCAGTCCGAGTTGTTGATGATACTCTCTTTCACTATGGGCGAGGAAATAATATCTTCCACTTCTTGAGTTACCACAATCGCTTCCCCGAAATACTTTCTGACGGTTTTGTACAAATATTTTATGTAGTCCGCCATATTTGCGCTTGCAATCGCTTTCCACGCTTCCTCTATCAAGATTAATTTTCTTATTCCCTTTAACTTGCGCATCTTGTTGATAAAGGCTTCCATGATGATGATAGTCGTTATCGGGAATAAAATCTTGTGGTCTTTGATGTTATCCAATTCAAAGACAATGAATCGTTTATGTAGCAAATCCAGTTCCTTGTCGGAGTTCAGCAGGTAGTCGTATTCACCGCCACGATAGTACGGTTCAAGCACGTTCAGAAAGTTGTCGATGTCAAAATCCTTTTCCCTGACGTTCTTTTCGGCAAGCCGCTGTCGGTAATCATCCCGGACAAACTCGTAGAACGTGTTGAAGCAGGGCGTTACCGAACGGTCATTGCCTATCCGTTCGATATAGGCACTTACCGCATTGGACAACGCCACTTCTTCCGACCGTTTCGGTGCTTCATCGTCCCGCTTCCACAGGGTGAGTATAAGGGTCTTGATACTCTCTTTCTTCTCGATGTCAAATACCCCGTCCTCGACATAGAACGGGTTGAACGCTATCGGGCTTTCGTTGGTGTAGGTGAAATAAATCCCGTCCTCGCCGTGTGTACGGTTGTGGATAAGCTGGGACAGCCCCAAGTAGCTGTTGCCCGTATCCACCAGCAGCACGTGCGCACCCTGCTCGTAATACTGGCGCACCATGTGGTTGGTGAAGAAAGACTTGCCACTACCGCTCGGCCCAAGTATGAACTTGTTGCGGTTCGTCGTGATGCCTTTCTTCATGGGCAAATCCGATATGTCGATGTGCAGCGGGCGACCGCTTACCCTGTCCACCATTTTGATGCCGAACGGCGAAAGCGAACTCTTGTAGTTCGTTTCTTCCACGAACAGGCAGAGAGCCTGCCCCAAAAATGTGTAAAAACTTTCCTCTGCGGGGAAGTCGGCTTCGTTACCGGGTATGCCCGCCCAGAAGAGCGTGGGCGTATCGACCGTGTTGTGGCGTGGCTTGCACTCCATTAGTGCAAGCTGGCTTCCCACATCGTTGCGTATGCGTTTGAGTTCGTCCCGGTCGTCACTCCATGCCATGACGTTGCAGTGGCAACGTACCGATACAAGCCCCTTGCTGTGGGATTCGTTCAGGTACTCGTCTATCCACTCCTTGTTCACTTGGTTGGCACGGGAATAGCGGGAGAGTGATTGCATATTCCGGGCGGTCTGCTCGAAGTTCTTCAGGTTCTCGGCGTGGTCGTCTATGAAAATGTACTGGTTATAGACGTGGTTACACGACAATAGTACGCCCACCGGGGCGGCAAAACTTAACCTGCAATCGCTTCTATCGGTGGACAGCTTTTCAAACCGTGTGTCCGTCCCGATCTTTCCGGGCAAATCTTCCACGTCCGAAAGCGTGTGCAGGCACAATATATCGTCCCCGACACGCATTTCTTCCGGGTACAGCCCGATGTCTTTCAGGCAGGTGGTATCTGTCTGCGAGAGCGAGAAATATTTCTCAATAATGCCCGCCTTTCCGTCCTGTCCGGTGATTTCCGATGCCGCCAGCCGGGTAAGGGTGACAAAACCGCTGTCGTTCATAATTCGTTCAAACTGCCCGACCGCTTCGATGAACTTTGTTGCCGCTTCCTTGTCGGTTATTTCCTGCGGAACAATCCTGCCCCGGCAGAGGGTTGAGAAGTCGCTCTGTCGGCGGCTTCTCTCCCTTGTCGTTTTTGTAAGGAACAGGTAGCAGTAGTGGTTCAGGAACGGGCGTTCATTGAAGTGCCGTTCAAAACTCCGGGACAGGAAACTAAGCTCGTCCCTTTCGGTGTCGGGCTGGTAATTCTCCTTGATGAAGAAGTCCTGCTTGTGTACTATGGAGTAGTCGGGCAGCACCTTGATTGCCTTGTACCATGCCGAATGTATGGCTTCGTACTCGGCACTGGTGACGGTGAACAGTTCGGGCAGTTCCACCCGGAAAGCCACCGTGATGTCGGCATCCTTTGAAATGATGCAGCCGTTCTCCACCGCCAAAAGGGGAAACTTCCTCTCCAGCGTGGTAGCCTTTAACGTATTTCTCATGTTCTTTCTTCCTTTCTTCTTTTGTAGGTGAATAATCGGGGTAACGCCTTTCTGTTGATAATGAAGCGGGGGTGTCTTTTGCGGGCGGCAGCTTTCATCAGCCCGTGTGTACCGTATCGGGCATTCAGCCGGAACGTCTGCCACACGAGCAGCAGCGAAGCCGACACGATGAAACCGATACATAGCCACTGGTTCACGCCTGCCATGAACAGGACGATGAACACCACGAACACGGCAAGCAAGCCGCCTGCAAAGATGAAAAGGTACTGGCTTTTCAGCCCCTTGAACTCCACCGGCTTTCCGATACCCCTGTTTACCGGATATTCAGACATAGCCGCTGGTTTATAGGAAGAACGACCGCAGGATAGTGGCGGCGACAATCAGGAAGATACACGCCCCGAACCAACTGGCGGCGGTCTTTGAGGTATCGGGGTCGCCGCTTGAAAATTTGTTATATACTTTTACCCCGCCAATCAAGCCGCAGACCGCCCCGATTGCGTACACTAATTTTGTTCCGGGGTCGAAATACCCGGTGATTAAGTTCGTGGCTTCGGTGATGCCCGCCTGCCCGTTTCCTTGTGCGTAGGCACTTACCACGGCGGCAAGTATAGCCGCCGACAAGAAGATTTTCTTTCTCATTGTGATTTGTTTTTAATGCCGGGCGGCGGGTGGATAGTCCGCCTTTCCCGGCTGGTGAATAATTTGAAATTTTAGTGGTCGGGGATAGTCCCGTTTGTCTGTTTGGTTTTCAGGTTGCCAATCAACCGTAATCACGCTGTTTCATGTTGTCAGTCTTATACATTATTATATTAAAGGAAGTCGTTCATGTCGAACGCTTCGTGTTCCTTGCTTGTATTGCCAGTTCCGGCAGGGACAGCAGCCGTAGCCAGTTCCGCTTCGTTGCGCCCCAGCAGTTCCGCTACCTTTGCCAGGCCGCCGTTGATGTTCTCCACCACCGCATCGTAGAGGTTCGTCCCCTCAATCCTTTCCAGCGTCCCGGCGGCTTGCTGCTGTTCCGCTTCGGTGGGGTTGTCGGCGTTCGCCGTGCGTACCGCTTCGCCCAGTTCGTCAAAACTCACGCCCGTAGCCCGCCCGGTATCATCGTCACCGTCCATGTACCCGGCTATTTCCTCGTCCTCGTAGTCGGGTTCGTCATTCTCGTAACCGGGCGTTTCTTCCGCTTCGGGTGTTGCTTCCGAAATGTTTTCTTCCGACTGTCCGTCAGCTTGCGGCGCAAAAATAGTATCATTTCTAGCCGCTTGCGAGAGCTGTCCCGATTTGTCCTGCGCTGTCCCGATTAGTCCACTCTTGTATCGGCTTTCACCTACCAGCGTGTAACTTGAAACCTTATTTGGGGGCACATCATCCGCTTTGCTCGTTGATATCCGGCTGTCCGTGTAGCGATACCACAGCCACAGGGCGATATAGTACACCGCCAGCCCGGTAAGTATGCAAAAGATTACCATAATCAGACAGGCTTTTGGAAGTTGCTTTCGTATAGGGTGTTTATCTCGTCTTGGTACTGCTCGAAGTGGCGCAGTAGAATGTTCTCCACGTAGCTGCTTATCGTTACCTTTCGCCCGCCTATCACCGTCACGATACGCATCAGCTTCTCGTGGGTGGTTCGGCTCACGTACAAGGGCTGTCGGTCTGCCAGTTCCACTTTCTGAAAATAGGTTTCCCGGTAGTCGCCCGAACCGCCCTTGCGCCTGCGGGGTGTCGGTTTCTCTACTTGCACCGTTTCTGTTTGTGTTTCTTGCGGTACATCATTCGTCTTATTATTATCTTGTTTACTGGGGACACCTTGCGAGATAAGCTCTTTCATGAAATCCTCGTCTATCTTCGGCATACCGCCGCTTTGCTTTGCCATATCATTGTAATTTGATGTAATACACTATTTCCGTTATCAGTTCTTCCAAGTTGCTGCCCCTTACCAGCGGGCGGCTGGCGGGAAAGAGCGTGGAGCGGAACACCGCCTTTTTATCTGCTACCAGTTCCTTTTTGTAGCGTTTGGTATCGGGGATAAAGGTTTTCATTAGCGGTAGTTCCAGTTCCTTAATGGTTTTGTCATAGGCGGTGTAAAGGTCTGTTTTCTCCCGCCCGTCCACCATGTTCCAAAAGAGGTACAGCCCGGCAAGTCGGCAGGCTTCATTCTTCACCAATAGCTTTTGGATAGCCATTGCGAACGACAGGCTGCTTTCCAGCACCACCTTGTCGGCTGAAATGGGGGTGAAGATGTAGTCCATGCCAGCGAGGGAGTTTATCACGCCCTCGCTGTTCACCGTGCCGGGCAGGTCGAAAAACACTATATCCGGCACGTGTCCGGCGGCTATATGTTCGTCAGCCGTTGCAATCGCCTTTTCGGGTGAACTGCATAATACCGGGTAGGCTTTCTTCCCCAGCCGGGTAAACTGTTCATACGCCATTCGCTTGTAATCTTCATCAGCCCCCACCTGCTCGGCATCCCGCTTGCGCATCCCGGCAATGGAGTGTTGTGGGTAGTCACAATCGACCACCGCCACATCGTAGCCTTTGAGGTAATAGAGGTAACTCGCCGCCAGTACGGTAAAGGTGGTTTTGCCGACCCCGCCCTTTTGGGTGGAAAAGGCGACATACAGGGGTGTTTTCTCGTTTTCCATATTGCTTTCTTTCATTATTGGTTGATAAATTTATTTATTGCTTTCATTCATTCTTTCCATATTGCAATCTTGAAATATTGAAAGACTGTTTTATTTCAATCTTGTTTTCCAGCTTTCATTCTTTCTTGGAATATTGAAATCCTGCAATCCTGCTTTCAATCATTCTTTCCTGATTGGAATATTTCTTTCAATCTTGATCTCCTGGCTGCCTTCTACGAAATAGATCTTGGTCTGTAACTTCACTGTCAGGTCATAGAATTCGATATCTACAGGATCAAGTGTCAGGATACGTGTCTTGCCCACACCGTTCTCGTTCTCAACTTCTGAGAAGTGAGCCTTGGTACGGCATAAGCACAGGTCAACTTCTTCGCCATTGTAGCATACCTTTGCACTACGGACAGTACCTTCACCAGCATAATG
>ERZ1027229.1484-NODE-1484-length-10571-cov-3.658996_pt1 | contig 10571 bp, 4 predicted proteins | sample MGYA00519245_ERZ1027229 | MGnify/ENA primary metagenome ERZ1027229 (study PRJEB26926, sample SAMN06164466) | human gut metagenome | biome: ENVO:00009003; feature: ENVO:2100002; material: ENVO:00002003 | host: Homo sapiens | place: USA | collected 2012 ...
GGCTGAGGATAGTACAAGTACCTGCTGGATTTGGAAGGACTTTGGACTTAAATATGCAGGAGAGTCAAAGGAGCAGCAGGCTCAGGTGGTCTGTGCAGGTGATAATCTGATCCACCTAAGTCTGCTCACAGCAGAACAGAAGAAGCAAAGAGCCGGAGAAGTGACAGCAGAGAATTTGTACGATTCCTTTTATGACTCTGTCCGGGATAAGCTTCAGAATGCAGATCTGGCAGCCGTAAATCAGGAGACAATTTTTGTGACAGACCCGAAGAGAGTCAGCGGCTATCCCCGCTTTGGAACGCCGACAGAAGTAGGGGATGCCATGGAAAGGGCCGGATTCAATCTCATTACCCTTGCCAATAATCATGCACTGGATCAGGGAATTTACGGGATCAATACGACGACGGCTTTCTGGGATGAAAAGGGAATTTCCTATGTGGGAGCGCAGTCTGCGAAAAGCTATAGTGAAGCTCCGGAGGCTGCCGTAAAATTCATGGAAATCAATGGAATCCGCTTTGCCTTTGTCGGGTACACCTATGGGACAAACGGCATGCCGGAGCCGGAAGGCTATCCTCATCTGGTAGAAAAGCTTGGAGATGAAGAACGTATGCACCGGCAGCTTTCCTATGCAAAGAGCCGGGCAGATGTTGTAATGGTGTTTGTGCACTGGGGAACGGAGTATGAAACAGAAATTGACGAGCAGCAGGAATATTACAGGGACTTCTTTTACCGGGAGGGAGTCGATGCAGTGATCGGAACGCATCCTCATGTCGTGCAGAAGTGGGAGATTGTTGAAAAGGATGGAACGGCATATGAGGCAGATTCTGTCGGATGGAAAAAGGATCTGCCACAACACAAAATGCTGATTTATTATTCTCTCGGCAATTTGATCTCCGCGCAGACAAAAGAAGAATGTCAGACCGGAGGACTGGCAGAGTTCACTGTGGTGAAGCAGGCGGATGGAGAGATATGTCTGGGAAAATGTTATCTGGAAACTATATCATAAATCCAGAATTGTTTAAGAAAAGACTGTGTTCTAAGATTTCCTGAAAGTATAAGGAACTTCTTTTGCCACAACGGATAAAGTTACAATAACACGACATATTTTCGTGAAAAATGGCAGATGTAATACTAATAATCTAAAACGGATGAACTATAATAATAGTATCGTGAGAGCTTAGAATCCGTAATACGATGAGTCGTTTTTCAAAATATGAAGAAAGGGTTATGTTACCCGATGGAGGAAAAGATATGCTGAATGTCGTGAAAGGGAAAAGCAGGGCAATTGAAAAAGCCGAAAGAAAAGAGAACTCCCTTTATCTTTATTCTGAAGCTGGAATTCATAGAATAGAGCCGAAAAATGACGCTGTTATAAGGGTGACTTATACACAACGGGAAGAGTTCAGCAATACAGAAAAGCCCGGAGTGTTGTTAAGAACCGTATTCCCGGATTGGGATTATATGGAAACGGATACGGAAATATGGCTGAAAATGAGAAGACTTACACTTGTTGTTAATAAAAAGACAGCTTCTTACAGCTATTTTGACAGTCATGGAAAGAAGCTGTTAAAGGAGCGGGAACGGGAAAGTAAAAATCTGGAAGAATTTACGGTTTACAGACTGGAAGCACAAAGCAGCAGGATCGAGAAGGTACATACCCCGGATGGGGATAAAGAGGTAGTTATGGAAGCTGCCAAAGTACCGCTTGGCAAAAGCTATCATACAAGAATGTATCTGGAATGGGCCGAAAACGAAGCCTTATATGGACTTGGACAGCATGAGGAGGGATTTGCCTCCCTGCGCGGACAGACATTGTACCTGCATCAGGCAAACCGGAAGATAGCCATACCGATGCTGGTTTCTACATTAGGATATGGGATACTGGTGGACACCTATAGTCCGTTGATTTTCAGTGATACGTTATATGGTTCTTATATTTACACTGAGGCAGATCCGGAAATGGATTTCTATTTTATCAATGGTGAGACCATGGATGGAGTAATTGCACAATATCGGAGCTTAACCGGAAAGGCCACAATTTTACCAAGATGGGCATATGGATATATACAGTCTCAGGAACGATATGAAACCCGGAAAGAAATCCTGGATACGGTAAAGGAGTATCGTGAGCGTAATATTGGCCTAGATGGAATTGTTCTCGACTGGTGCTCGTGGAAGGGCAATCTTTGGGGACAGAAAACCTTTGATGAAACACGCTTTCCGGATCCGGACGATATGATGGAACAGCTTCATGAGGCGCAGGTGCATTTTATGCTGTCCATATGGCCTAACATGGATCAGGAGACAGAGAATTATAAAGAATTTGCGGAAAGACAGCTTCTTTTGCCGGGATGCAGCATTTATAACGCCTTATCCGCAGAAGGAAGACAGCTGTATTGGGAGCAGGTAAAAAGGGGACTGTATGCGCACGGGGTTGATGCATGGTGGTGTGACAGCAGTGAACCGTTTACTCCGGAATGGAATCATGTGGAAAGAACAGAACCGGCGAAAATGTATGCCGAGTACTGTGAAACAACGGAAAACCATCTTCCCGCAGAAAAAACAAATGCCTATGCGTTATATCATGCACAGGGAATTTACGAGGGACAAAGAGGGGAGCAGGATAATGAGAAAAGAGTTTTTAATCTTACCAGAAGTGCATGGACCGGGCAGCAGCGTTTTGGAACAGTCCTCTGGTCAGGAGACATAGAGGCTTCATGGGAGACACTCCGAAAACAGATTGCAGCAGGCTTACATTTCAGTGCCAGTGGTCTGCCGTTCTGGACGGTGGATATAGGTGCATTTTTTGTAAAGAATGGTAATCTATGGTTTTGGAAGGGACATTATGATGCGGGAACAGAGGATCTGGGATATCGTGAATTGTTCGTCAGATGGTATCAATGGGCATGCTTCCTTCCGGTATTCCGCGGGCATGGAACAGACTGCAGAAGAGAACTTTGGCATTTTGAAAATACAGAAATCCCTTTTTATGATGTTCTTGTACAAATGAATCATCTGAGATATACACTGATGCCTTATATTTATTCCTGTGCCGGCCTGTGCTGGCTGAAGGATCGCTCCATGATGAAGCTGCTTGCTTTTGCCTATCCGGAAGAAACAGCAGTTTTTCATATTATGGATCAGTATTTGTTCGGAGAAGAACTGATGGTTTGTCCGGTCACAGAACCTATGTATTATGGAGAAAATTCATCAGAACTTACGGATACCGTTAAAACAAGGAGGGTATATCTGCCGGAGGCACACGGCTGGTATGATTACTGGACCAATACCTATTACGAAGGGGGACAGTGGATTGAGGTCTGTGCATCTATTGACCGAATACCATTATTTGTCAAAGAAGGAGGGATCCTCCTGAAGACAGACTTTGCTGGTTCCACAAAGGAGCTTGACGGTAATTGCAGCGTTACGGTTTATACCGGCCGGGATGGCTGCTTCGACTTCTACGAGGATGAAGGTGAGGGGTATGACTATGAAGAGGGAAAATATCGTCTTACCAGACTGACCTGGAAGGAAGCAGACAGGACTCTCAGCACAGAGGTGATGACACCGGAATCCCAGTGGAGCAATATAGACAGGCTTTATCAGATCCAAAAGGTATATATGGTAGAAAAAGAGTAACGATTCTGTACAAGTGGAAGCTTTTGCTTCTGAAACGATAAAAAAATCATTTGATCATGTAAGATCAGAAGAGGAGGAAAAAGAATGCAACATATTAATTTAGATGAAAAATGGTGTTTCAGACGAGGAATGCTGGATTCTGTGGGCATGCTGCAGTGGGATCCGGGAGAACTTGTGAATCTCCCACATGATGGAATGATTCACCTTGATGTGACGAAGGAGGCACCGGCACAGTACGATTCCGGTTATTATCCGGGGGATACCTGCAATTATACCAGATATGTGATGATTCCCAGGGAATGGGAAAAGGATCTGGTAGGACTGCAGTTTGATGGGGTCATGATGCATACCTCTATTGATGTGAACGGCTGTAAGGTGGGGGAACATCATTATGGCTATTCTCCTTTTTATGTTGATTTGACGGATTATGTGACCTTTGGTGAAGAGAACAGAATTACGATTAACGTAAATACCGGCGTGCAGCCCAGTTCAAGATGGTACACCGGTTCCGGTCTGTTCCGGGGAGTGACCCTGTGCCACAGTCCGAGAGTATTTATCCTGCCGGATGGAATTAACGTGGTTACCAGGGAAGTTACGGATCAGATTGCCTTTCTGGAGGCACAGGTGGAGATCGGAAATGAGACACTGGAGAACCATATGGTGGAAGTAAAGGTGGAATTGTGGAAGGAAGGTGAGCCGGAGGAAAAAGCTGTGGCGGAAGCGAGGCGCATGATTGAAGTTGGAAAGAATAACCGGGAAACAGCCAGAATTTCCATTCATCTTTCGGATCCGGTACTCTGGGATGCGGAAAATCCCAATTTGTATATCGTAAAGGCAACCGTAACAGATCAGAGTGTTTTCCGTACCCATAGCAATCCGGTTCCGATACAGACTGTGGATGAAGCACAGACACTGTTTGGAATACGGACCATCACGGTTGACTCCGTAAGGGGACTTAGGATCAACGGAAAGCCTGTCAAGCTTAAGGGAGGCTGTGTTCATCATGACAATGGCCTGCTGGGAGCAGTCAGTTTATATGAGTGTGAGGAAAGAAAGATAAGGAAGCTTAAGGAAACTGGCTTCAATGCAGTCAGAACCGCACACAATCCTCCATCCGGAGCACTTGTGGAGGCCTGTGACAGACTGGGAATGTATATTTTTGACGAGGCTTTTGATGCATGGGGAATGGCGAAACGTACCGGCGATTACAGCCAGTATTTTGCAGCTCTGTGGGAGAAGGATCTGACCGCGTTTATCAAAAGAGACAGGGTTCATCCATCGGTTATCATGTGGTCTACAGGAAATGAAATACCGGAAAGAGGTGGACTGAATCAGGGCTATTCCACTGCCACAAAGCTTGCAGAGTGTATCAGGACCTTAGACCCGACAAGACCGGTCAGCAATGGAATCTGCTCCTTCTGGAGCGGATTGGACGATGCCATGGCAAAGGGGCAGGATCAGACACAAAATGCAGCCACGGAAAAGGAAGCAGATTTCTGGGAAAAACAGACCGAGGCTTTTACCAATGGTCTGGATGTGGTAGGCTACAACTACATGGAGGATCTCTATGAACGGGATCATGAGCTTTACCCGGAACGTGTCATTCTGGGGTCTGAAAATTTTCCGAGGGAAATTGGATTCCGATGGCCGGTAGTAGAAAAGCTTCCTTATGTGATCGGAGACTTTACCTGGACAGCATGGGATTATATCGGAGAAGCCGGAATCGGAAAATCCCTGTTTGTAGAGGAGACGGATCCGCTTGTCAAAAAAGGGCCGTGGGCGGTCATGCCTCCGTCTACTACCTGTTATCCGTGGCGGCTTGCCAATGATGCCGATTTTGATATAACAGGTATCCGGAAGCCCCAGGGAGATTACCGCAGTGTGGTATGGGGAAGTGAAAAGACATATCTGTATTCTATGCAGCCGCAGAATTATGGTAAGGCAGAAGTGATCAGTATGTGGGGGTTTACGGATGCACGTAAATGCTGGAATTATACAGGCTTTGAAGGAAAACCGGTCGAGGTTATAGCTTTTTCAGGTGCAGAGGAAGTGGAACTGCTGTTGAATGGAGTGTCTGTTGGGAAAAAGGAGGTTCAGAAAGATGGAAATTTGCCGAATTCAGTCCGGTTTGTGCTTCCTTATGAAAAGGGTGTACTCGAAGCGGTAAGCTATACGGACGGAATGGAAGTCAGCAGGGACCGGCTGGCAACAACCGGAGAACCGGCAGAAATCCGTCTGATACCGGAGAAGAAGGAGCTTCGTGCGGATGGACATGATGTGGTTTTTGTACAGATTGAGATTCTGGATCAGAATGGTCTGCTGGTAACGGATGCGCAGATTCCTCTGAAGGCAGTTTTATCAGGAGTGGGAGAACTTTCCGGCTTTGGAAGCGCCAATCCTGTGACTGAGGACAACTATACACAGCCTGAAACATATTCCTTCAGGGGAAGAGCCACGGCTGTGATCCGGAGCGGCTATGAACAGGGAAGCGCAGAACTTGTGATAGAGAATGCGCAGCTTGGCAGCTTCCGTACAGAAATCAGAATGCTTCTGTAAAACATATGAAATTATGAATATTGCCGGATAAAAGCTTTCATCTGTTGATCTACAATATCCTGGATGAAGAAAATGCGGTTATACTTCGCAGACTTATGAAGATATATGGTGTACCGGAGAGCGGACAACAGGTTCCGCTTCTTTTTTCCAGGAGCAGTTATCTGTCCGGAGCGGAGAAGATTGTGAACGGTACGGTTGGAATGCTGGAAAGCGGAGAAGCACAGGGATCCTGGAAGGACATAATAGAAGAGCTCGCCGGAGAGAAAGAAAGCGTTAAAATTTCAAAGAGCCGGCTGGCGGTGACGGGATTTTTTAATGGCTTAAACCCATGCGGGATTTCAATGCTGTTGATGGTTCTGTCCATACTTCTTATGTCGAAACGCAGCTTTTACGGGGGAAGTTTCACCTATCTGGCAGGAAACCTGGTAATCTATCTGATTGCAATGTGTGTGCCGATGGTTCTGCTGATGGTACTGGTATCCAGGGGGAAATCCGTGATGTCGGCGTCCCATCTGTCACTGAAGATCCTGCCGATGATCAAACTGGTGTACAGTATTTTTTTCTTTGTTTTGTTTTTTACCTTGTTTTTCTGAGAGAGAGGAGATTCCTATGGAACACAATTATCATATGTATTATGACAACCCTGCAAAAAGATGGGGGAATGCACTGCCGTTGGGAAACGGACGGCTGGGCGCAATGGTTTATGGAGAGACCGATATGGAGCGCATTACACTGAATGATGACTCTTTATGGTATGGTCTTGCCATGGATCGCAATAATCCGGCATACCGGCAAAAACTACCGGAAATCCGCAGATTAATTCTGGATGGGAAAATGCATGAAGCGGAGGAACTGATTGCTCAATATATGGCAGGGGTGCCTTATTCGCAGCGTCCTTATACCTTCCTTGGGCAATTAAGCATGGCTTTGAATCAGAAGATGCCGTTTGCCATGGGGGGAAGATCAGAGTCGCCGAAGCCGGAAAAGTATCGTATGGATCTGGATCTGATGACGGGGATTCTTGAGATAGATCATAAATTGGAAGGTGTTTCCTATCATAGAGAGATGTTCATCAGCAATCCGGCCGGCGTGCTTTGCATCCGACTTACATCCGATGCTTTTCAGGCAATCCGTCTGGAATTGAAACTGGATCGTGTCGTTGTATCCGATGCGTATATTGAGGACGACCGCCGACCAGGCATGAAGACCAAAGGAGGCGGATGGCCGGGAACACGGGTGGACTTTTCAAGAACCATTGATGATCATACGTTTTTAATGGCAGGCAATGATGCAGGAGTGCAGTTTGCGGCGGCATTCCGGGTAGAATGTGACGGAAAACTTATGAATCCGGTATCCCAGCTGACAGCTGATGACTGCAGTGAAGTAATCATTTATCTGACAACTGCCACATCCAACCGTTATGCCGATCCCCGTACCGAGGTAATAAAGGTGCTGGATGCTGCACAGAAAAAAGGATATCAGAGCCTGAAGGAAGAGCATATCAGGGATTTTTCGGCACTTATGGAGAAATGCCAGCTGGATCTGGGAAAACCGGCGCAGGGAAATTTGGAGCAGAGGCTTTGTGCACTGCGGGATGGAAGGGAAGACCCGGCGCTGGCGGCACTGTATTTCCAGTTTGGCCGTTATCTGATTGTATCAGGAAGCAGACAGGATAGTGCACCGTTAAATCTCCAGGGAATCTGGAATGCTGAGTTTATGCCTATGTGGGATAGTAAATATACCATCAATATCAATCTTCAGATGAATTACTGGCTGTCCTGGACAGGAAATCTGACAAGGCTTCACGAGCCGGTTCTGGATTTGCTTGAGACGATGCATGAGCCGGGGAAAAAGACGGCGGAAGTAATGTACGGTATGAGAGGAATGGTTTGCCATCATAACACAGATTATTACGGCGACTGTGCACCGCAGGATGTCTATATGGCATCTACACCATGGGTAATGGGCGGAGCGTGGATGGGAATGCATGTGTGGGAACACTATCTTTACACCGGTGACAAGGATATATTGGAGCGGATGTATCCGGTTCTTAAGGATATAGCTCTGTTCTATGAAGATTTTTTAATAGAGGTTGATGGACAGCTTCTTACCTGTCCGGCAATCTCACCGGAGAACCGCTATTATCTTCCAGATGGTACCGATACGCCGCTGTGTGTAAGTCCGGCAATGGACAACCAGCTGCTGCGTGAATTTTTCGGAGCATGTATTGAAATCCAGAGAATTCTGGAAATTGATCGGGAATATGGAGAAACTTTAAAAGCAATGATAGCAAAACTTCCGAAGGATCAGATCGGTTCTGAGGGGCAGCTTATGGAATGGAAGCAGGATTATAAAGAGCAGTGCCCGGGAATGGGGCATGTGTCTCACCTGTATGCGGTTTATCCGGGCTGTTCCATTAACTGGAAAGACACGAAGGAATTGATGGAGGCGGCAAAAATTTCATTAAAACGACGCAGGGATCATGGAGCAGGACAAAACGGCTGGCCTTTGGCATGGCAGATCTGTCTTGATGCCCGTTTCAAAGATGGAAGGAGTGCAGACCAATATATACGCCGGATGCTGACCGATTCCACTTCCAGCAGCTTATTAAATGCAGGCTATGTTTTCCAGATCGATGGAAATCTGGGCGCTGCTGCAGGAATAGCTGAATGTCTGCTGCAAAGCCATCTGGGATTGGATTTCCTTCCGGCACTGCCGGTATCCTGGAAGAAGGGAAGCTGCAGAGGGCTTCTTGCCAGGGGTGGGCATGAGGTTGATCTGTATTGGGAAAACAGCAGTCTGACCAGTGCCGTGATAAGACCGGGAAGTGACGGCATAATTAACGTGGTCGGAAAGGAACTGTCCGTTATCTGCAAAGGTAAGGCAGTCAAAGTTACCGGAACAGAAACAGGATTTTCTTTTGAAGCTTCTGTAACAGAAGAATATGAACTGAAACCATAGACAGGAGGAAACAGTAATGAAAAAACAAGCATTTAACCCTTATTTACCGTCATGGGAATACATTCCGGACGGAGAACCCTATGTGTTTGGAGACCGTGTTTATATTTATGGTTCCCATGATTTCTATAACGGATATGTTTTCTGTATGGGAGACTATGTCTGCTGGTCGGCACCGGTGGATGATCTTGGCAACTGGCGGTATGAGGGAGTGATCTATCCGAAGACCTCAGATCCGTTAAACCGGGATGGGAAGATGTGCCTGTATGCACCGGATGTTACGGTAGGGCCGGACGGAAGATATTATCTGTATTATGTACTGGATCATGTATCTATAGTTTCGGTTGCAGTCTGTGATACACCGGCAGGAACCTACGAATTCTACGGATATGTACATTATGAAGATGGTACCCGTCTGGGAGAAAAGCCGGGGGATGAACCGCAGTTTGATCCCGGAGTACTGACGGAAGGGGAGGATACCTATCTATATACCGGCTTCTGTGCGCGGGGAGATAAGTCCCGTACCGGAGCTATGGTGACGGTGCTCGGTCCGGATATGCTGACCATTAAAAAGGCGCCACAGCGTGTGGCACCCGGCTGTGAATACAGTGCAGGAACCGGATTTGAGGGACATGAGTTCTTTGAAGCTCCCTCCATACGGAAACGGGATAATACCTATTATTTTATCTATTCATCGATTGTAATGCACGAGCTGTGTTATGCGGTGAGTGACCATCCTACAGGTGGTTTCGTTTATGGAGGAGTAATTGTCAGTAACTGTGACCTGCATATCGACAGCTATAAGCCGGCGGATATGCCTGCGGCCTATGGCGCGAATAATCACGGAAGCATGGTACAGATCGGTGAAGACTGGTATATTTTCTATCATCGCCATACGAATAATACATGGTACAGCCGGCAGGGATGTGCGGAGAAACTTACCATCCGGGAAGACGGAAGCATCGAACAGGCAGAGATTACTTCCTGTGGCTTAAATGGCGGACCTTTGAAGGGAAAGGGAGAGTATCCGGCATATCTGGCTTGTAATCTTTTTACGGATGTGCCGTCTGTATATGTAGGAAAAAGCAATGTCCCAAGAGTCATGCAGGATGGCAGGGACGGAGATGAGGAGCCGGGATATATCGCCAATTTTACGGATTCGGCTACAGCGGGCTTTAAATACTTCCTGTGTGAGGATATCCGTGAGATCAGTATTTGGGTAAGAGGCTATGGAAAGGGCTTCTTTGAGGTGAAAACGTCATGGAACGGAGAGGTACTTGCAAAGCTGCCGGTTCAGAATACGAATGTCTGGGAAAAATATACGGCACCGGTTTCCATACCGGATGGCGTACAGGCAATTTACCTGTCTCTTATACAAATCTCCGAGCCCACGAGACGGACTCCTATCTCGTATGCCG
>ERZ1027229.1486-NODE-1486-length-10553-cov-3.987140_pt1 | contig 10553 bp, 7 predicted proteins | sample MGYA00519245_ERZ1027229 | MGnify/ENA primary metagenome ERZ1027229 (study PRJEB26926, sample SAMN06164466) | human gut metagenome | biome: ENVO:00009003; feature: ENVO:2100002; material: ENVO:00002003 | host: Homo sapiens | place: USA | collected 2012 ...
TCTACACGTAAGGAGTCGTCGGCAGCGTCAGATGTGTATAAGAGACAGAATATTCCCGCGCTGTACGAATGCACATAATAGACGAACGAATCTTCGGGAATATTCCTGAAAAGCGGGCCGCGCAGCCCGGAGATTGTATCCCACCCGGTGTGAGGGATCTTGACACCGGGAGTTTCCGGGAAGCGGGTGACTTTCGGGGTGAATATTCCAAGACATTCCGTGTCGCCCTCCTCGCTTGAAGCGCACATCAGCTGCATTCCGATGCATATTCCTAAAACAGGTTGGGTCAATGACTTTATGACTGGTGCCAAGCCTGTGGACTCCAAGGCTTTCATAGCGGAGGAAGCCTCCCCGACTCCCGGCAGGATCACGTGGTCGGCGCGGCGGATCATCTCCGGATCAGCGGTCAGCACATATTCCGCTCCAAACCTTTTCAGAGCGTTTTCGACCGAGCGTATGTTGCCGGCTTTGTAGTCAATTATCGCTATCATAGGATGCCTTTGCTTGATGGTAGTTCGTAAGGGAACGGGGTCTTGGCGACCGCCATTCTTAAAGCCCTGGCGAAGGCTTTGAAGATTGCCTCGGCCTTGTGATGCTCGTTCACGCCCTCCGCCCAGATGTGCAGGTTGCATTTCGCTCCGGCGCAGACAGACTGGAAGAAATGGCTGAACATCTCGGTCGGGACATCGCCGACCTTCTCACGTTTGAACTCCGCGTTCCATTTGAAATCAATACGCCCTCCGAAGTCCATCAGGACAGCGGCGTCACTGTCGTCCATCGGGAGGACGAAGCCGTAGCGGGCCATGCCGAGTTTCGAGCCGAGCGCGGCGTTGATCGCTTCTCCGAAGACGATTCCGACATCCTCAATCGTGTGATGTTCATCCACTTGCAGATCGCCTTTCGCATTGATTGAAAGTGCCACGCCGCCGTGGTTCGGAATCTGATCAAGCATGTGGTCGAAGAAAGGGAGACCGGTGGAAATGTGTCCGGAGCCTCCAATGGAATCCAGATCCAATTCAAGGGCAATCTTTGTCTCTTTGGTATTACGGACAATTCGGATATGTCTTCCGCCTAATATTTCCATACCGGGGGTGGTCGCTTCGACAGGCTCAGCGACCGAAGAGGACAGCAGCCGAAGCAGTCTGTCATTCTCCACCGGAGTGCCGACTGTGATGCGAAGGCACCCCTCGCAACCTGAGACCTTGGAACGATTCCGCACAATGACCCCTCCCGCAAGCAGCCTCTCGTAAACCTCATCCGGATTCTCAAACCTAACCAACAAAAAGTTAGCGTCACTTGAATATATTCCCTTGACCTCCGGGCATTTGGCCAATTCTTTTTCCAAGCGGAACCGCTGCCCCACAATCTCGGCCACAGCCTTGTCCTTGGCCGCCTCGTCAAGTTTCATCAATGCCATCTTCTGAGCCAGAACATTGATGTTGTACGGATATTTGACTTTGGACATCAAAGCGATGACAGCAGGATCCGCGATCGCCAATCCAATTCTGAGACCTGCCATACCCCAAGCCTTTGAAAGCGTCTGGAGCACAATCAGGTTAGGGTATCTCTTGACCAAAGATGTCAGCGAAGGCCTGACCGAAAAGTCGATGTAAGCCTCATCCAGCACCACCACGCCGCCGAACCTTTCAAGAATATCCTCGATCTGCTCCACCGGGAACGAGTTTCCTGTCGGGTTGTTCGGCGAGCAGATGAACATCAGCCTTGTCTTGGAGTCCGCCGCGGAAAGCATCGCCTCTGTGTCCATTGAGAAATCCGGCCTCAGCTGGACTTTCCGGAATTCAATGTCGTTCATCGCGGCTGCCACCTCGTACATCCCGTAACTCGGAGCGATGGACACGGCATTACTTGCTCCCGGTACGCAGAACACACGGTAAACAAGGTCAATCGCCTCGTCGCTCCCGTTGCCGATGAACAGGCTATCCGCAGAAATTCCTTTGATTTCCGCGACCTTGGCCTTCAAGGCTTTCTGATGTGGGTCCGGATACCGATTGATGCCATTGTTGTAAGGATTCTCGTTGGCATCCAGAAATATTTCCGGCTGGTTCGAGCCACAGTCGTCCCGGGCGGTCGAATATGCCTCAAGACCTAAGATGTTTGGCCTTACGAGTTTAAGAACGTCTTCTATATTCATTACTGATTATTTTTCAAGTCTTACTTCAACCGCGGCGGCGTGAGCGTCAAGCCCTTCGGCCAAAGCCATTGTACGGATTGTATCACCAAGTCCAGACAAACCCTCACGCGAAATCTCCTGAATCGTCATCTTCCTCATAAACGCATCCAGATTCAACCCGCTGAACGAACGCGCCCAACCACTCGTCGGCAAAGTATGATTCGTTCCTGAAGCATAATCACCGGCGCTTTCAGGAGAATAATTTCCAATGAATATGCTCCCGGCGGCTACCACCTTATCCGCCACGCTCCAAGGATCACGCATAGATATGATGAGATGTTCAGGAGCATATTCATTGGCGAAATCGATGATGTCCTCACGGCTCGTAAGGACGACCATCCGACTGTGATCCAACGCTTTGGCAATGATACTTCCCCGACTCAGCCTTGCGGTCTGTCTTGCGACTGCATCCACCACGGATTTTGCGATAGCCTCCGATGTGCAGACCAGAATCGACTGGCTGTCCGGCCCGTGCTCCGACTGGGAGAGGAAGTCAGCTGCGACGAACTCAGGATCAGCGGTCCCGTCAGCCAGCACCATAACCTCTGACGGACCGGCCGGCATATCGATCGCTGCGACCGACAGCCCGACCATCTGCTTGGCCTTCATCACATAACGGTTGCCAGGGCCGAAAATCTTGTCGCATTTGGCGAGCGTCTCCGTTCCATAAGCCATAGCCGCAATGGCCTGAGCGCCACCGATTTTGAATATATTCCTGACTCCACAGACCGAAGCCGCATAGACTATGACAGGATTGGCTTTCCCATCCTTGTCAGGAGGTGTGCAGAGAACGATTTCAGGGCAGCCAGCCACGGAGGCAGGGACGGCCAGCATCAGAACCGTCGAGAACAAAGGCGCGCGCCCGCCAGGAATATACAGTCCGACCCTACGGAGCGGAACGGCCTTCTGGCAGCAGACGACACCGGGTGAAGTCTCAACCTTAACTGTTTGCGGCATCTGCGCGCTATGAAATTTCCTGATGTTTGAATTTGCCTGTGCGATGGCCGCCTTTAACTCTGGTGAAACGGAAGCGGTGGCTTCCGCGATTTCCTTGTCGCTGACTTTCAAGGCTTCAACAGAAGTGAAAACTATGTTGTCATAGCGGGACTCCAGATCCAGAACAGCCTTGTCGCCTTGTGCCCGGACATATTCAAGGGTGGCTCTTACGCTTGCATCGATGTCGGAATCGCTTTCAGCGGCCCTTGAGATCAGTTTCGGCCATTCGATCCGGGGAGGGTTATTGTATATTGGGGTCACTGAGTTTGTCGAAGTGACCGTACAATCAAATTTCCGCATAAAATAACGAATAAATATTCAATACCTACAAAACCATCTTCTCAACCGAGAGCACAAGAATCCCTTCCGCGCCAATCTCCTTCAAACTTTCGATCTTCTCCCACAAAACGCTCTCATCCACAACGGAATGCAGTGAAGACCACCCGCTTTGCGCAAGCGGCAGCACAGTCGGGCTCCTCATCGCCGGAACAATCTGGATGGCATCCTCGATCCGGTCGTCGGGGATATTCATCAACAGGTATTTCTTTCCACGGCTGTCCCGGACAGCGTTAAAACGGAACTTTATCTGTTCCAGAAGTTTAGTCTTTTCATCCGAAAGATTGCCACCCGAAATCAGCACCGCCTCCGAGAACACCACCTTCTCAACCTCCTTGAGCCCGTTGCTCACAAGCGTCCCGCCGGAAGATACGATATCGAAGATAGCATCGCTCATACCAACGGTCGGAGCGATCTCCACAGAGCCTGCGATAACGTTGATCGATGCATCTATTCCTTTATCTTTCAAAAATTTGCTCAAGATGTTCGGGTACGATGTAGCTATCCGCTTACCGTTGAAATATTCCAGTCCGGTATATTCTTCAGACTTGGGGATCGCCAAAGAAATGCGGCACGGTCCAAAGCCCAGACGGTCAACAACCTCCACTGCCTCACCCCTCTCGCAGACTTCATTGTAGCCTACGATACCCAAATCCGTCACGCCTTGAGCGACTGCCTGTGGAATGTCATCGTCTCTCAAATAGAGTATCTCAGCCGGGAAATTACTGGATCTGGACAGGAATTTCCGCTTGGTGTCATCCACCTCGATACCGGCCTCACGCAGCAGTGTGAGGCTTTCTTCACTTAAACGGCCTTTGGCCTGAATCGCGATTCTTAACATTTGTCGTTCGTTTTATAAAAAAGGCCCGCCACCAAAACGGAAGCGAGCCTTGACCTTAATATCCCTCATAAACAGATACCCACGACAAAGTCACCTCCGCTTCTGGCGATGGTGAAGATGTAGGTGGATATGATTGAAACTTCTCATTCTATTAGTTCAACACGGCAAATATCGGAAAAATATTCTAAAAGACAAGATTTTTTGACAAAATATTCACTAAACCATGACACTAAAATGAATATCTCACCACTCCAAGGATTCTATGATTGATGATCAGATGTTCCCCCATATTAGCCAACCCTCTGGCATTCAACTCATTCATCTGTCCATAAATCACGCCTGTGCTATTATATTCAATGGCGCATGTAAGTCTTTCGAGATTGAACGCGACCGCCGGAGCGACACGAAACATGTAGCGGATATTCTTGAAGCCTCCATCAAAGTAATAGATGTTGGCGGTCTTCGCATAACCTGTCTCGTCATCTGTGATCAGGTCATGACCGGCACCCAACGCCGTCATGCCTCCGGCGAACAGGATGAATTGCCATTGCTGGCCATAACTTGCCGAGACGAATCCTGTGACCGACCTTAGAGGGGTGTACTTGTACTTATAATCGTCCGACTTGTCATAGACAGCATAACCTCCCATAAGTCGGAGATGATCTCCACCCGAGGCAAGAACGGCCTTGGCGTTGACTTTGAACATACCCTTGCTGAACTCGAAACAGGCCATCGGACTGATCATGGAAATGCGGTCCTTGACTTTAGTTCCGACATCATGGTAATAGGTCAAATCGGTCGTGCGCCAACGAGGAACCAAACTTATGAAATCCGCTCCGACCCTGGCCTTGATGTACTTTGATGAATATGTCAGGCCAGCGTACAATTCCGGGACAAGGCCATACTTGACATAGTCAGCTGATGGTCCTTGTGGTCCCGTAGGCATGAACTCCATCGGATAAAGAAGCCCCGCCGTGAAAGTGAAGCGATCCATCAGATTAGTCTCAAACATCAACTGAGGGCTTCTTGCGTATGGATTGAACGGGGCACCGGCCTCATAGCCGACACTGTATGGCATGTCCAAGGACATAGGATGCCATGCATGGCCAGCCTTGACAGACACAGACTTGAAAAAGTCACCGAGATTGTCCCAGTTAAACTTGAGGTAAGCCTCTCTGAGACTCAGCGACGCGGAGCCTCCCGTCAACAGATAGAAATCCGTCTCCAGTTTTCCGGTCACATTGAACGATCCGTACCTGAATCCGGTAAGGTTCACTCCAAGACGTGTCGTGATGGCGGACATTTTTATGGAAGGGTTGTACCAGATGTCGTTGCCTTCCAGATTTATCTTCTTGTCGTAAGGAACATAATAAAACAAGTCCTCGGTGTCGGCCTTGGAGTCGCGAGCGTCGAAAATGGCGCTCGCGCGGAAAAAGCCGTATGGTTCAAGATGATTGGTCAACTTCACCAGATGGCTTTGTGCCTCAGATGGTAAAGCGGTAAGTGACAGGGCGATGGCCGATGCCAGTATCTTCTTCATAGCGTCAATCTTTCCGTGCAAGGCCGACAACAGCCTTGACTTGTCAAACAATAATATTAGAAAGTAAACTTGACCAGAGCCTGGATACGATGGTTGGTGATCCAGTGGAGATTGTCCTTGGCAAGGCCGTTGGCGCCGATGTATTTCACACCGTCAATAGTCTTGTAATCACCATATTGTACACTTGTGAGCTCATATTCAAGACCGATCGCGAACTTGCCGATGTTGTGGATCACGGTAGGTGTGAGCCTCCACATCTGGTTCATGTTCGAGAAGCTGTTCTTGCTGAAATAGAGGTTTGCGGCAGGAGCGTAGCCGTCCTTGGCGCCGTAGAGATCGTCTTTCGTTCCGAAATTCTTCACATAGCCAGCAAAGAGAATCCACTGGGTCTTCTTGCCGTACATGAAGCTCGCCCAAGTCGAAGAGTTGCGGGTAGGGGTATATTCATAACTTATACCGTCATCCTTCACACCGGATATACCATAGCCACCATTGAGGTTGAAATGCTCTCCAGCTTCTGCGAAAGTAGTCTTGAACTTTGCAGAGAACAGCCCATGCTTATACTGACCATAGACAAACGGAGTGAAAGTCGTGATACGATCACTTACCTTTTTGGTTCCTTCCGCATTTATAGTTCTTGGTTTGATTGACAGCATATTCACACCCGCCTTGAAAAGGAAGCCCTCACTACTGTAGTTCAATCCGAGATAGAGTTCTGGAGTACAGCTGTACTTGATGTAGTTGGCAGAGGCTCCGTTAGGACCGGCAGAAGTATATTGCATCTGCCAAATAGCAGATCCAGTCAACGAGAGCACATCGCTCAACTTATAGTCGAACTTGACCTGAGGCGTGCGGCTGAACGGTCCGAAAGGAGCTCCGGTGTTGAGGGAGAACACATCCGGCATATCAGCGGCCATCGGATGCCAAGCCTGACCGGCGGTAACCAACCAATCATTCTTTCCGACAGTGACGTATGCCTGACGAAGACGGAGGACGGCCGTTCCGGTGACACCTGAGAGACCGTTGTAGAAGTCAGTCTCGATCTTGGCGCCAAACTTCAAACCATTATATTCATAACCTGTCACATTGAGTCCGATTCTGGAAGTGATGGCGGCGTAGCGGAGAGAGCTCTGCTCATTCAGATCGACATCGCCCTTCTTATTCTCATCCTTAGGAAGATAATAGAAGAAATCCTCTGTTCCCGCTACGCTCTCACGTGTGTCGAAAGCGTAGTAATTGCGGATGAATCCGTAGAGGCTAACCTTTGGAGCCGTTTCCTGCGCCCCGAGAGAGGCACACATTGCCAAAGCGGCAAGTGAAGTGAAAATTTTATTCATTTTAATAACTACTAACTGATTTTTAAGCATTGAGAAGCTGCTTTGGTTCCTTTCCAAAACAGCTTCTCTGATATTACTGTAAAATTACTGTGCGAACGGGAATATCTTGGTGAGCCAGAAGAATCCGAAGATGAATCCAACCACACCGATGATGATACCGATCTTTGCCATGTCCTTGGTCTCGACAAGTCCGGTGGACGCGGCGATGGCGTTCGGAGGAGTGGAGATCGGGAAGAGCATGGCGATTGAGGCGCACACGGCGATGAATATGATCATTGCCTGGGTACCGCCCATAGCCACGAAAGCGGCGTTGTTGGCGGCGGCAGGATCAGCCATACCCTCGGCTACAACGATGAGGATAGGGATGAGAAGCGCCGCGGTGGCGGAGTTGCTGATGAAGTTCGAGAGGAAGTAGCAGACAAGACCGGCAACTACCAGCACAAGGATGACGGACATCGAGCCGAACGGTATCGCCGTAATGAGAACCTTCGCCAGACCGGTGTCCTGAAGGAGGTAGCCCAACGCGAAGCCTCCGGCAACGAGCCAGAGTACCGACCAGTTGATCTCCTTGATCTCCTCCTTGCCGAAGAGTCCTGTGGCCGTGAAGACGGCGAGAGGAATCAGAGCCACGACGTTGGAGCTGATGTGATGGAGTTGCTCCGTGGCCCAGAGAAGGATCGTGATGATGAAGGTAGCCCATACGAGCTTGCTCTTCCAGTCCTTCTTCTTGTCGTTGGCAGGGATCTCAAGCACAAGTTTCTTGGTCTTGAACGGGAAGAACACCAGAAGGAGAATCCACGCGAGGAGGATCATGATGATCACGTAAGGAATCATGTGGACGCACCACTCTCCGAAAGAGACATCGATGCCGGCCTGCTCAAGGTAACCCTTCGCGGTAGCATTAGGAGGGGTTCCGATAGGGGTTCCGATACCACCAAGGTTGGCGGCGACCGGAATCGAGAGCGCGAGGCCGATCTTTCCCTTGTCGTCGCTCGGAAGCTTGTGGAGCACCGGAGCGAGGAAGGCAAGCAGAATGGCGGCGGTGGCGGTGTTGCTCATGAACATCGAGAACACGGAGATGATGATGAGGAATCCCAGCAGCACCATCTTTGGCTTTGTTCCGAATATGCTGAGCAATGATTTTGCGAGGGTTACGTCAAGTCCGAATCTTTCAGCCATGATCGCGAGCACGAATCCGCCAAGGAACAGCATCACGACAGGGTCTGCGAAAGATGACATTATTTTCTTGTAGCTTACCAGCTGACCGAACTCAGGATTGCAGAAGAAACCGAGTCCCTTGTCGGAGACGGTCAGCAAAGCGACCACGATGATCAGGACGGATGTCGCCCAGTTAGGGATGATCTCAAACATCCACATCAACGCGGCGAACACGAAGAGGGCGATCACACGCTGCTGGACAACTGTCAGAGCGTCGATGCCGAAGAATGAGACAGGCACACACCACAAGAAGAGTGTGACCAAAAGAACAATTGGCAGAAGTACACCGTACTTCACATTGAATTTCTTTTCAGCCATTTCAGTAGTATTGATTATTAATTTTGTTATTTCTGGAATTCGAACCTGAGGTCGATCGGAATGTTCTCAAGACGGATGTTCACAAGGTCAGCCTTGAAGTCCTCGGAAAGGACACAGTACTGGTTCTCAAACTGTTCCGCGAACTCGTAGTCACCGGTAGCCTGGGTCTTGAGGGCGATGCCGGCGAACTCTGCCACGAGTGAAAGGGTCTTCTCGTAGTCGATTGAATATTTTCCGCTGTCTCCACGCTTGAAGGCGCCGTTCTGGTTCAGGTAGTTGAAGAGCATCACATAAGCCCTTCCGAGCTGTGAGGCCTCTCCGAAACGCTCTGAGCGGATAAGGTTGGCCACGAATGTGGTGATGGCGTCCTCCTTGGTGATGAGCGCAGGGATCTTATGCTCGTCGAGAAGCTTGCAGACAAGGTAAAGACCGAGGGCGTTGGCCTTGGCGTCCTCCCAAGTGAGAGCCTTGTTGCCAAGAGCCTCATAGACGAAGCCCTTGCCGTTGATGGTCTCCTTTACACCGAGTCCGTGGGAGATCTCACGGAAAGCGATGTTCCAGTAGAAAGCCTCCTCGTCAAGGTGATCCTGCTGGTCAGGAGTCAAAACCACGATGCCAACCGGGTTGACAACCCTGTTGAACTTCTCCATCATAATGTTGCGAAGGAGGGCCGTACGGGTACCGGCCTTTGCCTGAACTTCCTCATTGTAAGGGAGATTCAAAGCAATCAGCTTTATACCTGCGTTAGCGTGACCGGCGCAGTAGATGGCGTCGTAGGCGTAGATGTCGGACTCGTCGCCCGGAACAAAAGTCTTGTACTGCTCCTCGCAAGGGATCTGCTTCTGGAGCTCAGGAAGCATCGACTTGAACTGATCGAGAACCTCGGTACGCTTGAGATCCTTGAGGAGCACATAAGCCTCGTAGGATGTCTTGAGACCATAGAGCTGGTCATCATTGACCTCGTTAGGGCCGATGATGAGGTCCATCTTGCTGTCCGTCATCTCCAGCCAGGCGAGGTCGCTGTCATAATAATAGTCAGTCTTCAGCGCGTCGATCTTCTTGAGAAGATAGTTGCGCACGCTTGGCTTGATGGTGATGTCAGCGGCAGCCTTGAGGTAATTGCAGATCTTATCGATGTTGTACTCGAAAGCGTCATGATACCAGACAGAAGTGAGTTTTCCGTCGGCGCCGCGCCTGATGAGTGAATATGGACTTGTCTTCACCGGATCCGCCAGCGAATCAAACTCGGCGGCAGTCATGTCGGCCGGATAGAAGTTGGCTCCAAGAGGAAGCGCACCGAAACCATCGATGAATGTGGATCCGTCAAGGCGGTCCCAAGGTCCGTAATTGATTTTGGCATAGTCCCTAAGATCGGCATCCTTCAGGTTCTCGATCAAGGTCTTGTCACCAAAATACTGTTTCCAGTAGATACTGTCAGCCTGGTCGGCGGCGAATTTGTAGAGGTTGAGGACTTCCTTGCCGTTGTCCGTGATACCGGAAAGGTCTGGTGACTCGATCTTCACGAGCGCGTACGAATCGACCTTCTTCTGGACAGCGGTCTTCGGCTCCGTGTTGCAGGAAGCCGCAAGAGCGATCAGCATTAATGCCAGAGCGGTTCTTTTCATTTGAAAAAGTGTTATTTAATAATGTTCATATTCATTGTATCTTGCAAATTTAATGAATATAAATGAAAAAAGCACATCAACGAGGTGTTGATGTGCCCATATTCTGTCTCTTATACACATCTCCGAGCCCACGAGACGGACTCCTATCTCG
>ERZ1027229.1495-NODE-1495-length-10523-cov-4.228506_pt1 | contig 10523 bp, 6 predicted proteins | sample MGYA00519245_ERZ1027229 | MGnify/ENA primary metagenome ERZ1027229 (study PRJEB26926, sample SAMN06164466) | human gut metagenome | biome: ENVO:00009003; feature: ENVO:2100002; material: ENVO:00002003 | host: Homo sapiens | place: USA | collected 2012 ...
GCCGCTGCAGTTCACGACCGTGGATGCCTCGTATTTTGACGACGCGCTCTTCATCGGCGACTCGCGCACCGTCGGCATCGCCGAATACGGCAGCCTGAAAAACGCGACGTATTTTGCCGACGTCGGCCTGAATGTCTACGTTGCGCAGACGAAGGCCATCGCCGTGAAAAATGTCGGCACCGTCACGCTGCCGCAGCTGCTGAGTCAGAAGACGTTCGGCAAGGTCTACATCATGCTCGGCATCAACGAGCTTGGCAACGACCTCGACGACATCACGGCCAAGTTCTCCTCGCTCATCGACACCGTGCGCGCCGCGCAGCCGGACGCCATCATCTTCGTCGAGGCGAACCTGCACGTTGGCCCCTCGCGCTCGAGCACGGACGCAACGTTCAATAACCCCCGCATTGACAAGCTCAATGAAAAGCTCGCCGCCCTCGCCGACGGCAAGACGATCTTCTACATCGACATCAACGAGCTCTTCGACGACGAAAACGGCAATCTGCGTGCCGATGCCAGCGGCGACAGCACCCATGTCTACGCCAAGTATGACCTTGACTGGTGCGACTGGCTGTGCACGAAGGCGATCGTTCGCTGAAAAAATAGGACAAAGGCCAGCCGGAAACCGCTTCCGGCTGGCCTTTGTCGTGATAGATCTGGATACATCACTTATGTTCTCCGTTTTTTCTCCCTCGACGCGGTAGCGCGCATCAGCGCTTGAGGATGTACCACACAAACGCGCCGCAGGTAATGATCATACCGCCGCCAACTGCTGCAAAGATCATGTGACTGCCTCCTTTCCCCCGATGTCCCGGCCGGGGTCCGGACGGGATCTGTGAAGATACTTTATTATAAGGAATCTATGCGCTAAGTTTCCGGAAAACAGCGGCCCAAACGCTGCGCAGCTGTTAAGAAGGCGGAAAAGAATGCACCTGAGGCTGCAAAGACCGTCGCGTTTGGACAGACAATGTGCTATGCTGACAGTGGAGCCGAGACGGCTGTTCGGAAAGAGGGGTGCTTATGCAGAAAGCATGGAAGCGCATGCCGCAGTGGTTGCGCGATACGATCATGTTCATTTTCATCATGGGCTGCGCCGTCGGCGTGTGCGAGCTGCTGTCTGCCTGCTATGACGACAACAACCCGTTTGCCACCTCCGTGTTCATTCTGGCGGTGGTGCTCGTCTCGCGCTTTACCACCGGGTACTGGCCCGGCATTCTGGCGTCGGCCGTCGGTGTGGTGAGCGTGAACTATCTGTTTACTTACCCGTTTCACGAATTCAACATGTCGATCGATGGCTACCCGCTGACATTTGCGGTCATGCTGGTCGTGAGCATTCTCGTGAGCACGCTCACGACGCAGATCAAGCGGCAGGAGCAGCTGCGCTACGAGGCGGAACGGGACCGCATGCGCGCCAATCTCCTGCGCAGCGTGTCGCACGATATCCGCACGCCGCTGACGGCCATCATGGGCCTGAGCGCGACCGTGGAGGAAAACGAGGCGCTCACGGACGAGGGGCACGGCATGGTCGAGGAGATCCACCAGAACGCGCAGTGGCTGCTGCACCTGTCGGAGAACATCCTGTCCGTTACGCGCTTTTGCGATGAAGGCGTCGTGATCGAGAAATCGGACGAGGTCGTCGAGGAGATCGTCGGCAGTGCGATCCGGCGCTTTCGCAAAAATTGCAAGACCGATATCCCCATCACGGTCTCGAAGCCGGAGGAGATCCTGCTCGTGCCGATGGACGCCACGCTCATCGAGCAGGTGCTGCTCAACCTGCTGGAGAACGTCGCCAAGCACAGCCCGTCGGCGACGGAGATCTTCATCGAGATCCGCAAAGATGCCCGCCGCATCTGGCTGACCGTGGCCGATAACGGCGACGGCATCCCGCCGCAGCTGCTCGGTGTGCTCTTTGACGGCTATCTGCCGCTCGGCGCTGTGGAGGCGTCCGACCGCAGCCGCCATATGGGCATCGGACTGAGCGTCTGCCGCGCGATCGTGCGCGCGCACGGCGGCGAGATTTATGCAAGAAACAAGATCGACGGCGGCGCGGAGTTCCGCTTCTGGCTGCCGGCGGAGGAGGAATCGAACACATGATCCGTGATAAAATCATCATCGTCGAGGATGATCCCGGCATCAGCAAGTACCTGCAGGCGGCGCTGCGCTCGCACGGATATGATATCCTGCTGGCGCCTGACGGTAAGACCGCGCTGGAGATGATCGCCTCGCACTGCCCGGATGTGCTGCTGCTGGATCTCGGCCTGCCGGATATGGACGGCAGCGAGATCATCCGCTCCGTGCGCACCTGGAGCCGGATGCCGATCATCATCATCTCGGCCCGCAGCGCGGAGATCGACAAGGCGGCCGCGCTCGATATGGGCGCAGACGATTACCTGACCAAGCCTTTCGGCACGGTGGAGCTGCTCGCGCGCATCCGCACGGCGCTGCGCCACACGCGCACCGACGGCACGAGCGACGGTCTGGCCATGACGGGCGAGTACCGTGTCGGCGACCTGTGCATCGACTACAACAAGCACCGCGTCTTTCTCGCCGGCGAGGACACGCACCTGACGCCGAACGAGTACAAGATCGTGGCGCTGCTCGGCCGGCACGCCGGACAGGTGCTCACCTACAAGTCCATGATGAAGGAGCTCTGGGGCCCCGGCGTCGGCGGGGACAACAAGCTCCTGCGTGTGCACATGGCGAACATCCGCCGCAAGATCGAGCCGAACCCGGTCGAGCCGCAGTACATTTTCACCGAGGTCGGCGTCGGCTACCGCATGGCCGACAGCCATTAAGTCCATAACAAAAAGCTCCCGGAGCAGTGCTCCGGGAGCTTTTTTGCAGTTTGCTGCGGCTTAATCCGCCGTGATCGTCACGGTGCGGGAGATGGACTTTGCCATGTCGTTGCCGCCGAAGATATAGGCGGTCTGGCGGTAGGTGCCGGCCTCGGTGGGCGCCTTGCTGCTGACATACAGCTTGTGCGCGGCCGTGAAGCCGATGTAGCGGTAGTGCACGCCGTCCTGATTGTCGGCGGCGCTGTCACCGCGCATGAGCGTGGCATTGAGGGTATCGGCCTTGAGCGCGCTGGCGGCATAGGTCGTCTCGCTGTTGTTCCAGCTCAGGCTTGCGCCGGAGATGTGCATCTTCACGACGAGCACGCCGGTGCCGACGCCGGGGTTGTAATTCGGGTTCGAGGCGATGGCCGTCACGAGGTACATGCCCGCGCGGTTCGGCGAACCGAAGGCCACGCGCGTGCTGTCAAACACGCTGGGCAGGCTGTTGAGAGTGTCGACCAGCTTCGTGAACGCAGTGATATCCACGCCGATGAGCTTCAGAAAATCGGCCGCGCCATCCAGCAGTTTTTGATTGTCCTTCAGGAATGCACGCAGTTCGCCGACGGTCGTGCCGTCGCGCAGCGCTTCGGCGAGCGTTTTGCCGAGAATGGGCTTGACGATCGGGTCGAGCATTTTCAGCGCGGTCTCGGATACCATACTCTCCGGGAGCTGCACGTAGACGATGCCGGACAGGCCGCTCGTCACGCCGCTGTAGACCTTGAAGATGGCGAAGGTGTCCTCGGGGTTCGTGGTCACATACTGCTGCGTGGTCAGGGTCTCACCGGCGGAGATGGCGGCTGCCTGCACCTTGACGCGCACATTGGCCTTGTCGACCGTGAGCGTGCCCTCGGCTGCGTCACAGCCGTGGTAGTCCGCCGTGGTCGGGAAGCTCGCGCGCACCTGCTGGTTTTCACCGGCGCCGAGGCTCGACGCGGTGTAGGTGAGGGCCCCGGAGCTCGCACTGCCGCCCTCGATCGGGAACCAGAGTTCCGGGGAGAGTTTGTTCGTGCTTATGTTCGGCAGGTAGCCTTTGGTCTTATATTCGATGACCATGCTCTTGGCTGCGGCTTCCTTGCTCACGGTGGTCTGCGACCAGTCGACGAGCTTGTCGAGGATCTGCGTGCGCATGGCGGCAGCGTCCTTTGTGTAGGTGACGGACACGCCCTCCTTGAGCACGATCTTTGCGTTCGCGCGCGCGTCGGTCAGCGTCACGGTGACGATCGTGTCGGTGCCGCCCGCAGTGAGCTTCACCTGATAGGTGCCTACGCCGATGGCCGGGAATTCACGCAGTATGGGTTTGCTGTCCCAGCCGCCTTCCAGCACGACATAGCGCGGTTCGTGCGGAGGGAGTATTGCCTTCGACTCATAGGTCACGGTCACGGACGCGGCGTCCGCGTCGGGCAGCACGGCGGCGACGATGGCGGCGCGCAGCGCATCGAAGTCGATGGCGCCGTTCGCCGTGTAGGGGATGTTGACCTGATAGGTCTCGCCAGAAGTCTCCGGTGTGTCGGCCGGTTCCTCCGGCGTGTCAGCCGGGGTGGTGTCCGGGGTCTGCGCCGGCGTATCGGCCGGGGTATCCGTGTCCGCATCCGCGGGCTGCGCCAGCTTCGTGAACGTGTAGACCTCCGTCGTGCCCTTCAGGCGCACGGCGTAGTCCTGCGCGGGGGACTGGCTGTCCAGCGCGGGATAGCTCACGCCGAGCACATCCAGCGCGGGGAAGCCCGCCTTGCCCGCCGTGAGCGCGGGGATGATGCCGGCGGTGGTGCCGGTCACGGGCACCCATTTGGTCGCGCCGCCGGACAGCGTGCTGGTCGCTTTGTACTCCCATTCCTGTGTGCCGACATCGCTGTAGTTGCTCAGCAGCGTCTGGCTGAGCAGCTCATTGACGTCCGCGTCGTCGGGGATGTAGGCCGCACCGTCGTGCACGTCTGGCACGACGTCCGCGGCAAAGGCCGGGATCTGGAACGCGGCGAGCTGGCCGAACAGCAGTACGGCCAACAGGACCGCAAGGATCCGTGTTATGTTTTTGTGGGTTGTCATTGCAAAAAACCTCCTGTTTGTGGTCTTTGAGGACAGCCTGTATTATAGGACGTATTTCGACAAATTTCAACATTTCTGATAAAAATGTGACACATTATCTTACCTGTATAAAAAATCCTCGCCCGCAAGCGTGCGGACGAGGAAAATGCTTGACATTTCAGGATTATTTGCCCAGCTCGGCGAGCATTTTGCTCCGGATGCCCTCGGTGAGGTCGGTCGTTTTCGTGGCCTTGACGGTCTCGGCCGGGATGACCTCGCGGATGCGCACATACACGTGCGAGCGCCGCCAGGGGACGTTGTGCGCGATGCGCTCCGTGCCCTCGATCGTTGCGACGACGATGGGGACGCCTGCCTTCTGTGCGATCTTGAGCGAGCCCGCGTGCCAGGGCAGCAGCTCGCCGCTTTTGCTGCGCGTGCCCTCGGGATAGATGGCAAACGAGCACTCATGCGCGCGGATGAGGTCTGCCGCGGCATTGATCGTGGTCAGGGCGTTGCGCGCGTTCTCACGGTCGATCGGCAGAAAGCAGCACCGGCGCACGAACGGGCCGATGACGAACTTGCGCATGTTCGACGGCTTGGACACGAACGCGAGCCGCCAGCGCCGCAGCACCCACCACTGCACCATGGGGTCAAAGTTCGAGCGGTGGTTGCTCACGAACAGATATTCCGTGTCCGTCGGCACCTTCTCGAGCCCCTCCACGTGGATCTTCACGCGGCAGAGCGCGAGGATCCATCCGTCGAGCGCCATGGTCAGTGCGTGATAAAACGGGCTGATGTGCGCATACATTTTATTCGGGCCGGCAAACCACGTGCAGACAAACATCAGCAGCACGTACACGAGGTTCGCTGCCACGAAGCAGCCGATTAAAACCGGCAGCAGCCACCAGCAGCTCAGCGCCGGGGACAAAAAATAAATCCACGCTGTGCTGAGCACGGCGGGAATCCACAGCAGGTAATAAAGCACGAACGGACACCTTCAAGCATATTAAATATTAAAATATTGCCAATAGTCATTGACGATAAAGTTCCAAATCTATTATAATTGCATCGGAATACCGTGTCAATGAACGAGATGTAAACTTGCACGGATTCCGAAAACATTCTGATTGGAGATAGGATGGGATAAGATGATTGTATTAAAATGGGTGTTCCCGGTGTTCCTGGCGGTGCTCGCCATCGTGCACCTCATCAGCTGCTGGCGCGGCGATGACGACCTGCGCAAGCCGACCAAGGTCGCGCTGATGCCGGTCGTCGCGCTGACCTACCTCGCCTTTTCCTGCACGCCGTCGCTTTGGGTGGTCGCCGGCCTGCTGTTTGGCTGCCTGGGCGATCTGTTTCTGCTCTGGCCGCTCAAGAAAAAGTTCTTTGTCCTCGGCACGTCCTCGTTCTTCCTGGGTCACGTGTGCTACCTGATTTTTATCTACACGCACTATGTCATTCGCGTCGGCTGGGTCTGGATCGTCGTGATCAGCGCGGTCTACGCCGCCGGTGCCGCGTTTGTGTACGCCAACAGCCGCAGAAACATTCCGCGCGCGCTGCGTCCGCTGTCGCTGGCATATATGCTCATGCTCTGCGTGCTGAGCGTGAGCCTCATCCTGCCACTGCTGACGGCGTTCTGGTGGGGCAAGCTCGTGGCGTTTTTCGGCGCGACGTTCTTCCTCGCGTCCGACGGCGCGCTGTGCGACATGCTCTTTGTCAAGAAGGCCGAGCCCACGAAGCAGAACTTCGTCATCATGCTCACGTACATCCTCGCGCAGACGCTGCTGGCCGTCGGTTTCGCAGCCTGCCCATAATCACCTGAAAAGCTAGATACTTCAAGGGTAACGGGGCACTCCGATACGGAGTGTCCCGTTTTTTGTACAGTGATGGGAAAATCTTAAAAATTTTGTTATTTTCTCTTTACACCGGGCGGAAAATGCAATACAATGCGTGCATCTACAGGAGGTCTCGGGGGGGAAAAAGAGAACATGACGAAAGAGAAGGAAACGGAAAACAGATCGGAACGAGAACAGTTTCTGGACCGGATGCTCAAGGAGATCCTCAGCGGACAGCGCAAGCCGGGCGACCGGCTGCCGACGGAGAGTGAACTGGCCGAGCAGTACGGTCTGCGCAAGACGAACGTGCATCTCGGTCTGCAGGAGCTGGAGCGGCTGGGTTTTTTGCGGGTCGTGCCCCGGCACGCGACCTATGTCGCGCCCTACTGGGAGCGGGCGAATCTGGAGACGCTGGCCGCCATCATGACGCACGGCGGCAAGCCGCAGCCGGAACTGGTGGATGCGTTTCTGGAGCTGCGCGAAATGGTCGCGCTCGGCTGGTTCCGCTGGACGGGCCGCAACCCCAAAACGGAGCAGATGCGGCACCTGTACGGGCTGCTCGAGCGGATGGAGGCCATCGCCTACGCACCGGACGGCGAGAAGGACAAGCCGGAATTTCTGGACCTGGTCAATCAGTTTCTGGTGTGCATGTTTGCCGAGTCGGACAACATGATCTTCCGCGTCCTGCTGCGCTCGTCGCGCGAGCTTGCACACGTGACGTATTACATCGTGGCGTACACGCTGGACACGCGCGAGCTGTGCAGGACGTACCGCACGGTGCTCGACGGGTTGACAAGCGGGCACGCATCGGAGGCGATCGACTACTGGTGCGGCTGGAGCGACAAGGTCACGGTGCAGTACCGCGAGGCCCTGCTGCGGCTCGAAAGTGAATAAGCAATGCCATACCCCGGCGGGACGAAGAACCCCGCCGGGGTATGGCGCTATTTGTGAACTTTTCGCGCCGCGGTTGCGCTCCCCGTGCGCTTGTGTTAAAATCAGGGAAAGAAAACCGGAAGGAGCGAGCCCATGAAGCTGACATTTATCCGCGCCGACCACGAGGTGACCGGCAGCTGCACTCTGCTTGAGATCGGCGGGCACTATGGCCTGATCGACTGCGGCATGGAGCAGGGACGCGACCTGTTTGAGAACATCGCCATCCCCGTCCCGGCGGCGCAGATCGAGTTCGTGCTCGTCACGCACGCGCACATGGATCACACCGGCCACCTGCCGCTGCTGTATAAGCAGGGCTTTCGCGGCACGGTCTACGCCACGGAGGCGACATGCGACCTGTGCGGCATCATGCTGCGCGATGCGGCGCACATCCAGATGTCCGAGGCCGAGTGGAAGGGACGCAAGGCCGCCCGCGCCGGCCAGCCGGCGCCCGAGCCGCTGTATACGCTCGAGGACGTGGAGGGCGTGCTGCGTCTGCTGCGCCCGTGCGGCTACGGCAAGCGCATTCAGGTCGGGGAGAACATCATCATCCGCTTCACGGATGTCGGCCATCTGCTCGGCAGCGCGTGCATCGAGGCATGGCTCACCGAGGGCGGCGCGGAAAAGAAGATCGTCTTTTCCGGCGACATTGGCAACACCGACCAGCCCATCATCCGCGACCCGCAGACCGTCTCGGGCGCGGACTACGTGCTCATCGAGTCGACCTACGGCGACCGCAGTCACGGCCCGCGCGTGGACTATCTGACCGCACTCGCGGACTGCATCCAGCGCACGCTCGACCGCGGCGGCAACGTCGTCATCCCGTCGTTTGCCGTCGGCCGCACGCAGGAGCTGCTGTATTTCATCCGCCAGATCAAGGACGCCGGCATGGTGCACGGGCACCCGCACTTCCCCGTGTATGTGGACAGTCCGCTCGCCAACGAGGCCACGCGCGTTTTCCTGCAGACGGACACGAGCTTTCTCGACGACGAGGCCTGCGCGCTCATCCGCAGCGGCGTCAACCCGCTGTATTTTGACGACCTGCACACCGCCGTCACGAAAGAGGACTCCATGGCGCTCAACACCGACAAGACGCCCAAGGTCATCCTCTCCTCGAGCGGCATGTGTGACGCCGGCCGCATCCGTCACCATCTGAAGTATAACCTCTGGCGGCCGGAGTGCACGGTGCTGTTCGTGGGCTATCAGGCGGTCGGCACGCTCGGCCGCAAGCTGCACGACGGCGCCGAGAGCGTGAAGATCTTCGGCGACGAGATCGCCGTGCACGCGGAGATCACCGTCCTGCCCGGCGTGAGCGGCCATGCGGATAAGCAGGGGCTGCTCAATTGGATCAACGCCATGGAGCAAAAGCCTGCGCACGTGTTCGTCAACCACGGTGACGACGATGCCTGCACGGCGTTCGCCGCCTGTCTGCGCAGCGAGTATGGCTATGACGCGGACGCGCCCTACAGCGGCAGCGAGTTTGACCTCGCCGCGGGGGCCTATACGTATGTAGCCCCGCCGCGGCCCATCCATCATGACGAGGCGCGCCAGGCCGCCGCTGCCGGCAAGCGCCGCGAGAGTCCGGCTTACGCGCGGCTGCAGCGCGCGCTCGGCGAGCTCACGGCCCTTGTGCGCCGCTGCGCCGGCTGCCCGAACAAGGGGCTGAACGCCTTTTCCGAGGAGCTCGAGCGGCTCACCGCCCGCTGGCGCGACCGCCTCGCCCCGTGAGCATGCAATCCATATAGACCAGACATGTAGCGACCGCCCTGCCGGACACCTGGCAGGGCGGTCTTGCACTCAAATTTTCCCGCGCGCCCGGCCGACCAGATACATCCCGACTGTGCCGATGCCAAGCAGGACGATGTTTACGACCGGCACGACATCTGTCTGCAGCGCGTCGGTCTCAAACGCGTTCTGCGCCAGAAACAGCGCGCCCGCTCCGGCCGCTGCCGCACACAGGAGCACAAGCGCGGGCGGGTTTTTCTGCGCGAACAGCCGCCCGTCGTGCGTTCCCGCCGCGCGCAGACAGTTGACTGCCAGCGTCAGCAGCATCGACACGAGCACAAAGTCCGGCAGCACCCACAGCCCGATCACGAGCGCGCCGAAGCGTTCGACCGCGTGAAACAGGCTCACGTTGCGCAGCATGGTGAAAAACGGGTGGTTGAGCTTGGCCGTCAGCTCCGCGCCGAGAATGTCGATCGTGAACGCGCTCAGCAGCGTCACGAGCACGCAGATGCGCACGCACCACCACACGGCCGCGCGTCCCCGCCCGGGCGCGGGCGGGGTGCGCCCGCCAGTGAACGCGCCGAAAAACAGCACCGCCGCCCCGATGCCGAACACCGTCAGCCCGCTGCGCGCAACGCCGGGGAGCTCCTGCACCGTCACGGGCAGCAGATTCTTCACGTTCAGCCCCGGTGCCGCGAATACCAGCACCAGTACCAGCACGAGCATCAGCAGCGGCAGAAAGATCTCCGAGGCGCGGAAAAGCGCCTTCGTGCGCCCGAGCGCGCCGCAGACCGCCATGGCCAAGATCGTCACCACGAACGGCCACGGCCGGCTCAGCGGGAACACTGTCTCGATGAACCGCTCTGCCCCGATGCGCAGCGCAAACGCGCTGTAGAGCAGAAACCACAGCGCGTAGATGCCCAGCAGCACGCGCCCCGCGACCGGGCCGAGTGCGCGCAGCGTGATCTCGCCGATGCCCTCGCCCGGCCGCCCGCGGTGCAGAATGCCCTCAAGCATCCACGCGAACAGCAGCAGCGGCACCAGCGCCGCCAGCGCACACAGCCAGCCGCAGCAGCCGGCCTCTGCGGTCGTCTTGCGCGGCACGAGGTGCAGCAGCGGCGAGAGCAGCACCATCGTGCACCTGTCTCTTATACACATCTCCGAGCCCACGAGACGGACTCCT
>ERZ1027229.1502-NODE-1502-length-10475-cov-5.799424_pt1 | contig 10475 bp, 8 predicted proteins | sample MGYA00519245_ERZ1027229 | MGnify/ENA primary metagenome ERZ1027229 (study PRJEB26926, sample SAMN06164466) | human gut metagenome | biome: ENVO:00009003; feature: ENVO:2100002; material: ENVO:00002003 | host: Homo sapiens | place: USA | collected 2012 ...
CACGTAATGAGTCGTCGGCAGCGTCAGATGTGTATAAGAGACAGGGAATATGTTTGTCTTTATTAGTAATATATTTTACATTAAAATGAGTGACCTATGAAAAGAAAATTACGCTTTCTGGCAGGTGCCTGTCTATTTACCGCAACCGCCTTGTTCTCTGGCTGTAGCTCGGACGATGACTTTTTGATGGACCCGGTTGATTCCGGAACTTCGCAAACCCGTGCTGTGACAAATTCGGACGGTACTTTAACTATCACTTTCGATGATTTCGATCCCGGCATGTTAGCAGGACCTACCTCGGCCGGAGAAAATCTTTATTCGTACCAAGGGTATCCTCAAGTAACCACCATTTACGACAATACTCCGGAAGAATATCTCTTCCTTTCAATGTTTAATACTGTAGGTGGAAGCACAGAGTATTCCAGCGGCGGCATCGCACTTTCCAACTGGAACATCCGCTCCAATCAGTCGGGAAATACCGGAGACTGGTGGTATTCTTATCTAAACCAATGTTCTGTCTATAACACTGCGGTGGAAGCGGAAGGACAGAATAAGGAAGCCGGGCACAGCGGTTCCAATTTCGGTGTCGTTTACGGATATGTGGATGCTTACAATCAGGCATGGATGGCTAAACCAGAATTTTATTTCAATGTTCCCCGGAAATTGGTCGGCCTGTGGATCTGCAACACCTCATACACTTATGGTGTCATTACTTATGGTAATCAGTTCGGTTCTACGGGGGTAGCGACTCCTCTGAAAGAGATGAAAGGGTATTTCCAAGTGAATCTGGAGTGTTATGATGCGGATGGCGGTCTGATCCGCACTTACAAACGTCTTTTAGCCGATTATCGTAACGGCCAACAACAGGTTGATCCTATCACGACATGGGATTATTGGGAAATCAATGCCGAAGGGGTGCAAAGTGTGAAATTCAACTTCGAGGGTTCGGATTCGGGAGCATACGGTTTGAATACTCCGGCTTATATCTGTATCGATGATATCACCATACAATAAAAAGAATACAGGGATATCCCTTCTGTCGGGGGTATCCCTGTTATTTTTCTAAAATCCACACATCATGCATCGTTTTCACTATTTTATTATTTCTGCCTGTATGCTGTTCACCTCCTGCAACAAGGATGAAGTCATTACCGAAGAAGTAGGAGGACAACCTATAATAGAACTTGACAGCGAGACCGGTATTTACACTGTCAAGGTCGATCACGAATTGACTATCGCCCCGACATACCAGAATGTTGAAGATGCTCTTTTTGCTTGGACGATAGACGGTACGCTGATTTCTTCGGGTCCGTCTCTTCAACGTACATGGAATGAATGCGGGGATTTTTACGTCAAACTAAGAGTAGACAATGCGGAAGGCTATGCCGAAGAGGAACTGAAAGTAGAAGTGAAAGAACTCACCCCTCCGGTCATCTCACTGGCACTACCTTCGCAGGGGCTAAAAGTCGTCCGGAATACCGATTACACATTTACTCCCGATATTCAGCATTCGGATGTAGAAGGATTCAAAATCGAATGGGTACGGGAAGGAAAAATCGTTTCCACCGAGAATACTTATACTTTCAATGAAAAAGAACTCGGTGTTTATACGGTGACAATCAACGCTTCCAATATAGATGGGACAACAACGAAAGACGTAAGCGTAGAGGTCGTGGAAACGATGCCCTACGTTGTCAAATTCCCGACCCCGTCTTACCTGCAAACATCCACGGACAGGTACACTTTTGCCGACCGTCCTGTTTTCCTGCGTCCGTTGTTGGAGTATTTCGACAATCCCCGTTTTGAGTGGAGTGTGGACGGTCAGGTCATGGAAGGAGAAGTGGAACGCATGTTCAAGTTCACGCCGTCCGCACCCGGAGAATACACCGTTTCCTGTACTGTTTCGGAAGACACACCGACGGAAAAAATAAGTAGGAATATCGACAAAGGAAAGACGGCTGTCACTGCCACTGTAAAAGTCGTCTGTGTGGACAAAAAAGAGCAGGACGGATTCTTGGCTTCGGGAAGTTCCAAGCTCTGGAATAAAGTCTATGAATATACCCCAGCTCCCGGCCAATTTATCAACGAGACGAGCACGATAGGTGGTATGACCGGCAACGAAACATCCCCTGAAGCGGCTGTCGCATGGGCAACACAGCGTTTGAAAGACAAACTGCACGTCTCTTTAGGTTCTTTCGGGGGTTATATCATCGTCGGCTTCGACCACAGTATTCCCAATTCGGGTAACCAATATGATTTCTGTGTTCAGGGGAACGCCTTTGACGGCAGTTCCGAACCGGGTATCGTATGGGTCATGCAAGATATAAACGGAAACGGATTGCCGGATGACGAGTGGTACGAACTGAAAGGATCTGAAGCAGGCAAGGAAGAAACAATACAGAATTTTGAAGTGACCTATTACCGTCCGGAAGGCAAAAAAATGGATGTCCAATGGATCAGTTCCGACGGTAGAAACGGCTGGGTAGACTATCTGTCCGCTTATCATACACAGGACTATTATTATCCGGCTTGGATTTCGGAAAACAGTTATACCCTGACAGGCACTTGTCTGGCCGCCCGCAACACCCAAGATTCACAAACCGGTTATTGGGATAATCAGAGTTATGACTGGGGGTACGTGGATAATTTCGGAAACGACCAGATAGAAGGCGGCAGTACGGTAGATGGAAGCGGGCAAAGGAACGGTTTCAAAATTTCCAATGCCATCCATGCCGATGGAACGGAAGCCAATCTGCAATATATTGATTTTATCAAAGTGCAATGCGGTGTCTTGGCCAAAAGCGGCTGGTTGGGCGAAGTTTCAACGGAAGTATTTTCTTTTGAGGATTTAACAAAATAACAATAAATACAAGTATGAAAAATTATTTTCTTCCCATGCTCCTATCCTTGTTCTTTTTGGGAGCGTGTGACAAAAACGATGAAATTATACCTGAAGATGCAGATGAGAATTTCATCACGTCAGTTGTAATGACCGTGGACGGGAAATCGTACACGGCCGACATTGCGGACAATACAGTAACAATAACCGTTCCCTATACGGTATCGCTGAACAACGCCGAAGTGGAATTCAAGTACACAACTTCTGCAACAATCATACCTGATCCTGAAACGGTAACGGACTGGGATAACGAACGAACCTTCCGGGTGACATCCTATAACGGAGATGCCCGCGAATATACCTATAAGGTCGTGAAAAGCGAGATAGAATCTGACGGAGATGTGGAGTTGAAGACCACCGAGGAGGTAGCTTCTTTTGCCGCAACCAAAACAACCGTTGTCAAAGGGAACCTGATTATCGGCTCTGATGCGGAAGAGGCAGAAAAAATCACAGACATATCTGCATTGGCATCTTTGAAAGAGGTTACTGGCAACATTGTCATTCGTAACAGTTACAACGGTGCAGACTTGACAGGGTTGGATAATATCGTTTCTGCCGGAGGTTTACAGGTAGGTTCGACCGATGTCGCCTCGAAAGCTACGGAACTTCACATGATTTCCATGAAAGCATTGGAAACGCTCTCCGGAGACATATCGGTATATAACGACCAAGTGACGTATGTCCTATTCGAGAAACTGGCAACTATTGAAGGAAGCGTGATGTTCAATGCGCCATCGTTACAGAGCTTTGGATTTCCGGTTCTGACTACTGTAGGTCAGGATCTGAATCTTCAAGGACTCAATGAAGAGAACACAGCAGCCGGTTCGATTGCGTCTTTGGAAATACCGGAACTGACAAGTGTCGGAGGGGTCTTGTCCGTAAACAATCTTGCCAAGCTGACTTCCATGAGCTTCCTTAAGCTGAAAGAGACCGGTGGCCTTGATTTCCATACCGTCCCCGTGATGTTGGAAACCATCAACCTTCCGGAAATCGAAACAGTAAACGGAAGTATTATTATGGAAGCCAATATGGAAGCTCCTCCTACCGGTAGTTTTGTTCCCCAACGAAATGACGTGCTTCAGGCTTTCGGTGGAATGGACAAACTGACAACGATAAAGGGACAGATAAAGATAAAGAATTTCACGGCACTCAAACAACTTCCCGACTGGAGCAAGATCACCACACTTGGAAGCATCACGCTGGATTATCTTGAAGATGTGAGCGGAACACTGCTGTTGCCGAACGCCCGATTTGAAACCTTCGGAGAAACAGCGCCCCAGATTGAAATTATAAACAAGGTGCAGCTCTCCAAAATTGAAACAGCCGAAGATTTGTCAAATGTAAATTTTGTCATCACCAGTCTCACGAATAATAAGTTCCCTGAAATCACGTTCAAGAATATCAAAGACTTCACTTGTAAGCCAACCACCAACAATACCGATTATACCATATCGACAATTCAACATGTATATGGAAATCTAAATGTGACAGGCCAAATGCGAAGCAATGCCAAATTTCCCGACTTGGAAATCATAGATGGATATGGATACATCCAAATACCCATGTTTGCTTCAATCACAATGCCAGTCTTGAAAGAAGTGGGAGGACAGTTCTATTTATCTGGAAATTTTACCAGTTGTAACTTGCCCTTACTATCCAAAGTTTGTTGTTCAGCTTCTCCTGTATATTATAAAGAGGGAGAGGGTTCGTTAGCAATATCTTTACAAAGTAAATCGCTGAATCTTCCAGAATTGCTTCACGTAGGAGGTGAAGGGTTGTTCGTTAATAAAGCAACAGGCATTACTTGTGATAAATTACAGACTATAGACGGTACGCTACAGATAAAAAGTGCGACGTCTCTTTCTCAGGAAACATTTTCCATGGAGAAGTTGGAGACCTTGCATGGGGTTGTTTTTGACGGTTTGACGAAATTTACCGACTACACTTTCTTCGGCAAGTTTATAGAAAACGGAATGATTACGGGGGAAAGTTGGAGCGTGACGAAATGTGGGTATAACCCAACCTTCCAAAATATGAAGGACAAACAATATACGCAGCAGGATTAAACCTTATACCTTAACCAGAGTACCCGTAATGATTCGGGTACTCTTTTTTATCCGAATGACAATGAGCAGAACAATACAACGGATTTGCCTTTTTCTTTTCTGCCTGCCAGTTTTCGGCAGTTGCATGAAATGGGATTACGGAGAGATGGAAGATTTCTCTGTATCGGCCTCTGGTCTTTTCATTACCAACGAGGGGAATTTCCAGTACAGCAATGCCACGCTTTCCTACTACGATCCCGCCACGTGCGAAGTGGAGAATGAAGTGTTTTACCGTGCCAACGGGTTCAAGTTGGGCGATGTGGCCCAGTCTATGGTTATCCGGGACGGTATAGGCTGGATCGTGGTGAACAACTCGCATGTGATTTTCGCCATCGACATCAATACTTTCAAGGAAGTGGGCCGTATCACAGGTTTCACCTCACCCCGGTATATCCATTTTCTGTCGGATGAGAAAGCCTATGTGACGCAGATATGGGACTACCGTATCTTCATCATCAACCCCAAGACATACGAGATTACCGGCTATATCGAATGTCCAGACATGGACATGGAATCGGGTTCCACCGAACAAATGGTACAATACGGCAAGTACGTCTATGTGAACTGCTGGTCGTACCAGAACCGCATCCTGAAAATCGACACGGAAACGGACAAGGTTGTGGACGAACTGACCATCGGCATACAGCCTACTTCGCTGGTCATGGACAAATACAACAAGATGTGGACCATCACGGATGGCGGTTACGAGGGCAGCCCATACGGTTACGAGGCACCGTCTCTCTACCGTATAGATGCCAAGACTTTCACCGTAGAGAAACAGTTCAAGTTCAAGTTGGGCGACTGGCCTTCGGAAGTCCAGCTCAACGGTACACGGGATACGCTTTACTGGATCAACAACGATATTTGGCGGATGCCGGTGGAAGCCGACCGTGTTCCCGTCCGGCCTTTTCTGGAGTTTCGGGACACCAAATACTACGGTCTTACGGTCAATCCCAACAACGGGGAGGTATATGTGGCCGACGCTATTGATTACCAGCAACAAGGTATCGTGTATCGCTATTCGCCGCAAGGCAAGCTGATCGATGAATTTTACGTGGGAATCATTCCGGGAGCTTTCTGCTGGAAATAACGAGGAAGGAGGACAAAAATGAAAAGACATCTTATTCTATTGTTCGTGGGGGTAAGCCTGCCCTTTCTGCTTGCCGCCCAGCAGAAAAATTCCGTCAGCATTACCAAAAGGGTACTACGTATTCCGGAGGTTACGGTGGTGGGCAAACGACCTATGAAGGATATAGGCGTGCAACGAACCCGTTTCGATTCCATCGCCATGAAAGAGAACATCGCCTTGTCTATGGCCGATGTGCTGACATTCAACTCATCCGTTTTTGTCAAGAACTACGGACGCGCCACGTTATCCACCGTGGCTTTCCGGGGTACCTCTCCCTCGCATACCCAAGTGACGTGGAATGGTATGCGCATTAACAACCCGATGCTGGGCATGACGGATTTTTCCACCATCCCTTCTTACTTTATCGATGATGCCTCGCTGCTGCACGGAACGTCATCGGTAAACGAAACGGGCGGCGGCTTGGGTGGTCTGGTCAGGCTCTCCACTTCTCCGGCCAACCATGAAGGGTTCGGGTTGCAGTACGTGCAGGGAGTGGGGTCGTTCAGCACGTTCGACGAGTTTCTCCGCCTGACCTACGGTGACAAACACTGGCAGTCCTCCACCCGTGTGGTGTATTCCTCTTCCCCCAACGACTACAAATACCGAAACCGGGACAAGAAGGAAAACATCTATGACGAGGACAAGAACATCATCGGTTCCTATTACCCGACGGAACGCAACCGCAGCGGGGCTTATAAGGATCTGCACGTCTTGCAGGAAATTTATTATAACACGGGCGAAGGCGACAAGTTCGGGCTAAACGCCTGGTATATCAATTCCAACCGGGAACTGGCGATGCTCAGCACGGATTACGGGAACGACATGGACTTCGAGAACCGCCAAAGGGAGCAGACGTTTCGCGGCGTCCTCTCGTGGGATCGCGTGCGGGAGAAATGGAAGGTCGGTGTAAAAGGCGGCTATATACACACATGGATGGCCTATGATTACAAGCGGGACAAGGGAAACGGCGAAATGGCTTCGATGACCCGCTCACGCAGTAAGATTAACACGTTCTACGGAAGTGCGGACGGGGATTATGCTCCTTCAGAGAAATGGCTGTTCACGGCCGGTGTTTCCGTACACCAGCATTTGGTGGAAAGCGCGGACAAAAATATCATCTCGCAGGAAGGTAACAAGGCTGTTGTCGGGTATGACAAGGGACGTGTCGAGTTTTCCGGTTCCGTTTCTGCGAAATGGCGGCCTGTCGATCGTTTTGCCGCCTCGCTTGTCCTTCGCGAGGATATGTTCGGTACGGAATGGGCCCCGGTTATCCCGGCTTTCTTCATCGACGGGGTACTGTCGAAAAAAGGCAATATCGTGGCGAAAGCATCCATCTCCCGGAACTACCGTTTTCCCACGCTGAACGACCTCTATTTTCTGCCGGGCGGTAATCCCGACCTGAAAAGCGAGCACGGCTTCACATACGACGTGGGGTTGTCGTTCTCGGTGGGGAAAGAAAATGTATATGCTTTGAGCGGTGGTATCAACTGGTTCGATTCGCACATCGACGACTGGATCATCTGGCTACCCACAACCAAGGGATTCTTCTCCCCCAGAAACCTCAAAAAGGTACATGCTTACGGGGCAGAGACCAACGCCCACCTTGATATAATGCTCGGAAAGGACTGGAAACTGGATATGAACGGAACTTTCTCGTGGACTCCCTCGATCAACGAGAGCGAACCGATGAGTCCGGCAGACCAATCCGTCGGCAAACAGTTGCCATACGTGCCGGAGTTTTCCGCAACGGTGACCGGACGTCTGTCATGGCGGACATGGAGCCTGCTTTACAAATGGTGTTATTACAGCCAGCGTTATACCATGTCGAGTAATGACTATACCCTGACGGGCTATCTGCCCCCTTACTTCATGAATAACGTGACACTGGAAAAACAGCTCTCTTTCCGATGGGCCGATCTGTCGCTAAAGGGCAGCATCAACAACCTGTTCGATGAAGAATACCTTTCCGTATTGTCCCGTCCCATGCCGGGCATCAATTTCGAGATATTCATCGGCATAACACCCAAGTTCGGAAAAAACAAAAATAGTAAACGATAATCTGCATCAATATGAACGCATTAAAGAATTTAAGCCTGATTTTGTTGCTTTCTCTGGCATTTACAGGCTGCCACAACAAAAGCTCAAAAATCAATGATTTCAACCTGCTGCTTTATGCTCCCGAATATGCCTCCGGCTTCGACATCAAAGGGGCGGGCGGGAAGGAAAGCGTACTGATAACCGTCAGGAATCCCTGGCAGGGAGCGGACAGTGTAACCACATGGCTGTTTATCGTCCGCAACGGTGAAGAGGTTCCCGAAGGGTTTGCAGGACAGGTACTCAAAGGAGACGCCAAACGCATCGTGGCGATGTCTTCCACTCATATCGCCATGCTTGACGCAATCGGTGAAGTCCGGTGTATAACCGGCGTTTCGGGAATCGACTACATTTCCAACCCAGACATCCAAGCCCGCCGCGACAGTATTGGCGATGTCGGCTATGAAGGGAACATCAACTACGAGTTGCTGCTCTCGCTCGATCCCGACCTCGTTCTGCTCTATGGGGTGAACGGCGCAAGCGCAATGGAAAGCAAACTCGAAGAACTCGACATACCGTTCATGTATGTCGGCGATTATCTTGAAGAGTCGCCTCTCGGCAAGGCCGAATGGATGGTAGTGCTTTCAGAAGTCACAGGAAAACGTGAGAAGGGTGAAAAAGCCTTTGCCGCAATCCCGGTCAAATACAACGCCTTGAAAAAGAAAGTGGCCGACAGTACCCTCGGCACTCCTTCGGTTATGCTTAATGTTCCCTATGGCGACTCGTGGTTCATGCCTTCAACCCAAAGTTATGTAGCCCGCTTGATTACTGATGCGGGAGGCCGCTATATCTACCAGAAGAACACGGGAAACGCTTCTATCCCCATTGACTTAGAAGAAGCATATCTGCTCGCGTCGGATGCGGACATGTGGCTGAACGTGGGAATGGCGAACTCCCTTGACGACTTGAAGGCATCATGTCCGAAATTCACCGATACCCGATGTTTCAAAAATGGAGAGGTGTATAACAACAACGCCCGTACCAACACAGCCGGGGGTAACGACTATTACGAGTCTGCCGTCGTGAATCCTGACATCGTGCTCCGCGACCTCGTGAAGATATTCCATCCTGAACTGGTGCAGGAAGAGTGTGTGTATTACAAGCAACTGAAATAGATGCGTTCCCGTTCGACTATATTATTCTCCATATTGATTACGCTCACGGTCGGTCTTTTTTTACTGGACTTGGCCGTGGGAGCTGTCAACATTCCGATCCGCGATGTATGGGCAGCACTGACCGGGGGAAATTGTTCCCGTGCCACGGAAAAAATCGTACTCAACATACGCCTCATAAAAGCTATAGTGGCACTGTTGGCCGGGGCTGCCTTATCGGTCAGCGGTCTTCAGATGCAGACCCTCTTCCGTAATCCTCTTGCCGGTCCCTATGTCCTTGGCATCAGTTCCGGTGCAAGTCTCGGTGTGGCACTTGTGGTACTTGCCGGGATCGGTTCATCAATAGGCATTGCCGGAGCAGCGTGGGTGGGTGCGGCTGTCGTGTTGCTCGTGATAACTGCCGTCGGACAGCGAATAAAAGACATCATGGTAATCCTGATTCTGGGCATGATGTTCTCATCGGGCGTAGGTGCTGTCGTGCAGATATTGCAGTACCTCAGCAAAGAGGAATCGCTGAAAGCCTTTGTCATTTGGACGATGGGGGCTTTGGGTGACGTCACCTCCGGACAACTTCTGATTCTTGTTCCATCGGTGTTTGCCGGACTGCTGTTGGCGGTACTGACCATCAAACCGCTTAACCTCCTGCTGTTCGGAGAGGAATATGCCGTAACAATGGGACTGAATATTCGGCGTTCACGCAGCCTGTTGTTTCTCTCGACAACGCTGCTCGCCGGAACGATAACCGCTTTTTGCGGTCCGATAGGTTTCATAGGTCTCGCTATGCCTCATGTCACAAGAATGCTTTTCCAAAATAGCGATCATCATGTCCTTCTGCCCGGAACAATTCTTTCGGGAGCATCGATATTGCTTCTTTGCGACATCATTTCTAAAATATTCACCTTGCCGATCAACGCCATTACAGCTCTATTGGGAATCCCAATCGTCGTATGGGTGGTTTTACGCAACAAATCCATCACCGCATGATAGAATTACAGCATTTTTCCATAGGTTACAAAGAAAACTCGTTGCTCCACGAGGTAAATGCCACGATAAAAAAAGGTCAACTGACAGCCCTTATCGGAAGAAACGGGCTGTCTCTTATACACATCTGACGCTGCCGACGACTCCTTACGTGT
>ERZ1027229.1508-NODE-1508-length-10432-cov-3.831743_pt1 | contig 10432 bp, 10 predicted proteins | sample MGYA00519245_ERZ1027229 | MGnify/ENA primary metagenome ERZ1027229 (study PRJEB26926, sample SAMN06164466) | human gut metagenome | biome: ENVO:00009003; feature: ENVO:2100002; material: ENVO:00002003 | host: Homo sapiens | place: USA | collected 2012 ...
CATTTGCTTCACCATAACAAAAATAAGGACAGCTTTTTAGCCTCTGATTAGACCAAAAAACTGTCCTTATTTGATATTTTTATTTTTGATGTGTTATGCGATAAGATCTCGGTGTCATACCAAATCTTTTTTTAAATTGCCTGAAAAAATAACTCTGATTCTCATATCCTACATCAAGTGAAATATCTTCGATTGACAGATCCGTTTCCTCAAGAAGTTTGACCGCAGCCTGAAATCGCCTCTGTTGCAGTAAATCCTGAAAATTTGCCCCTGTCTTTTGCTTGATCAGCTTACTTAATACGGTAACTGACTGATGTGTATCTGCTGCAATCTTTGTCAAATTTGCATTTTTACAATCACTGTTGATATATTCAAGAACCGACTGCACAATAGTCTCCTTGTAATCCATAGAAGAATTATGGCTCAAATTCTCCAAATGATTTAACAAATACAAAAAGACAAGTCCCATGGAATACTGATTGATAACATCTTCATTCATATATTCATAAAGCATGGATTCTATCATATTCTCCATCAGATTTTCAATCTGGGGATTCTCCTTTAAACGAAAAATCAGATAATGAGGAACCGGACTCTTCTGCCGGAATGCCCCTGCAATGAACTCCGCTAAAACATTTTTTTCCTGAAGCATTCCAAGCGGAATTTCAAAAAATTCCGGCAAAGCAATAAAATTGATTCCAATGTCTTCAAATTCAGCTCTGTGAATCGCATGTTCCACATACTGATTGAGCATCAGTAAATCTCCTTTATAAAGTGTTAATTCTTTTCCGTCAATTACATGTGTAATCTCCCCCTGTACCACATACATAAATTCCACATAATTATGCCGGTGCAACGGAAATTCCACAAATCTGCTGTGACGTCTTACAGTAATCAGTTTTCCCCTTCTGAGCAGTTTTTGACGATCAATCTCCTGTATGGACGCTTCGCTGTATAACTGTTCCTCAATCGCGGCCTGTCCTGCCTTATATTTACTTTCCTCTTCTGATATCTGCATAAGTTCATCAAGAAGTTGTTGTCTCATTCCTTCTTCTCCATTAAATACCCGGTCAAAGTCTGCATCACCAGATTTTGACTTAAAAGGGGGCATGATTCAAAGAATCATACCCCACTATTTACATGCCATTACCAATAAACAGCTTACTATTGATTTCTCAATGTCCTTCCCACAGAAACCGTATAATTAGATACAACCGTTGTCTTATCGGAAAGTGTTGTGGTTGCCTGTACAACAACGGAATTGATATTGACAGACATTCCTGAAGTAACGGAATAACTTGCGCCCGGTACACTCGATCCGGTGACGGTACAGTCTGCAATCACTCCGCCATCCATTCCCTGAATGCTCAGGCAGTTCTTTGCCAGATCCAGTGCCGTCTTACAGTTTACGGTAGATACGGTGCGATCTACACTGATCACTGGATTTGCCTGACTGTCGGTAACTTCCAGATATCCCGTAGTTGTAGCCAGTGATGTGCTCTGTCCATCACTTGGATAGAACTTCAGTTCCAGCAGATAAGTACCTGTCTGTGCCTTTGTCACAACATTTCCATTCAGTGAAACCGCAGAAATCGGAATTTCTGATCCACTGCCAATTGCTGCAGGTTCTGTTGAAGATCCACCCTTTGACAGATCACTTTCATAATATTGTCCGCCCTTACTGATCCTTACAGATGCAATATTCACATACCGATAGAATACGCCTCCGCGATACTCTGCCAGACGCAATGTTGTCACTTTTGATGCAAGCAGATCCGATGCAGATGCTCCGGAAGTAATTGCCAGATCAATGACCGGTTTGCTGATATCAACCTTATAGGAAGATGCTCCATTATAAGGAGGAGTCTGTACAACAACGGTAACATTAACGGATGCCTTATGTCCGTTCATTGTCAGGGTCAGGGTATAATTGTAAACACCTGCTGCCCTTCCGGATGCGTCAAATACCATACGGTCGGTTGCCGGATCATAGGTAGCCATAGATACTTTATTGGTACTGTTTTCTACGATCTGGTATGTCTCGTTTTCAAGTTTCATACTCTGACCATACTGATCCCGTCCATCGATATTGACGTATTCCTTATACCCTGTTGCATAAGCGTTTGACATCGTAATCTGCGTATTATCTGCAGTCAGTGTTGCAAGGTATGCCGGTTCCGCCACCGTAATCTCGTATACATAAGTGTATTCCTGCTTTGCATAGGTTGCGGTAACGATAATATTTGCGGTACCTGTCTTGATTGCTGTTGCATAAGCAACATTGTTCTTTCCTGGATTTACAAGCAATGTGTCCGGATCGGAAGACTCAAACTTGATGCTGTCATACTTCATCTCGGTATTGTCTGTATCCAATGCCCGGAAATGTACATAATAATTGCTGCCGGATGCTACATTATGATTGTCCTTGTAACTGGATGCACTGTAATTTGGCACTGCTTCCGAAGAGGTAAGTGTAAGGTTTGTGTTGTTTGACACACTGGCTGCCTTACATACAAAGGTTCCGCTTCCGGTCAGTACCAGATTCGGATCGCTTGCACATTTATAAGTCAGTGTAACCGTTCCGGTATCCCCAACTCTGGTCATATAAATCTTATTATCCTTTGTACGGTAACCATTTGTAATCCGTTCCGTATAAGTAATATCTCCCGGATATGCTGTCTTGACATCAATTCCGTTTGCATCAAGAATCTCGTATTCGATTGGTGTCTCTTTCCCGACGGTCACTTCTGTTGTCACAACTCTAAGGCTGACCGGTCTTCCCACGGATGCGGTAAAGTCATATGTTGACTGTCCATCGGTAACCGTATAGGTTGCACCGTCTTTCAGCTGATTATAGGTTGTAAGAAATACCTGTGTTCCGTCATCGGAAAATACAGCCGACTTGATTTCCATCTTTGCACCTGCCTGGGTCCGGATAGAAAAATCTCCTGTTTTCACAAGATTTTTGGCATTTCCGGAATATACAGCCGCTACCTTGTTTGCTGCCATCTGTGCAATTCCGGTCATGGAAGTTGCGACAGTAATAACCTTGCTGTCGGAAACCACTTTATTTCCCGCTTTGGCCTGCACGGTGATGGTATAAGTACCTTCTTTTGCCGGAGTAAATGCACCGGTCTTTGTAATCATGGACGAAACATCATTTCCGTTTCCATCCACAGCGGTCCAGACATTGGTGCTGATGGCATTTGCCGGAGTAATACGGAACCGGAACTGATAGGTCTGTCCCACCTGATATTTCAAGACTCCGTTATCTACAATGGAAATTGTTTTCGGCAGTATTTTAATCTTGGCAGACTTTGTCTTGATCGTGCTCACGCACTTCTTCCCTTTGTAAACTTTTGCAGTTACAATTACGGTTTTATTCTTTGCGGCTGCCTTTCCCCGGGTGCGGATTGTCAGACTGTTTGCAGATGTCTTTCCGCTCACGGATGTCGTTGTTTTCTTCAGCTTTGCATAACTTTTTCCGGTGCCGGAAAGGCTCCATTTTACCCTCTGACCTTTGGTAAGATTGGTTACGGTATATGTATACACACCCTTACCGTGCTGTTTTCATAAAGAACCGTATAATTCTTTACAAATTTCGGTTTTGCTGCCGCATCTGCCTGTACTGGAAATACAGAAATAATCATTGCCAGCGCACACAATACAGCAATCAGTTTTTTGCTTTGCAAACGCATAATCTCTCCTCCTTATCTGGTTCATTCGCTACTTAAGAACAACGTCCTTTTGTCTTATATTAGCACACCCTCTGTGCTTTCGCAATTGTTCAGACAGAGGGTGTTTCTTAAGATTTTTTTAATCCAGGGCGATCGCTTCTTCTTCCCGTCTCCGGAGAATATCATATTCATCCGGTTCCATCCCCAGATCCACATAAAAGATCTGCTGCGGATGCGGACAGGATTCCATCGGCTCTCCCTTTTCATCCATCAGTCCCCGCACCGTAACGGTCACATTGCGTCCGTCCGGTTTCATCACTTCGATCTGTTCTCCGACAGAAAATTTATTCTTTTGTTCCACCCGGTACATTCCCTTTTCATTTTTCGGACCGACAATTCCCAGATAGGTATATCCCTTTTCATACGTGTTGTTATCGTAAATCTGTGTCTCCTCCGAAGGTTTTCCGTAGAAAAATCCCGTGGTAAACTGGCGGTATGTGCAGCTTTTGATCTGTTCGAGATACCATGGCATATTTTCCTGATATTTCTCCGGAGATTCCAGATAATCGTCAATCGCCTTACGGTAAGTACGCGCCACCGTTGCCACATAAAGTGCGGTCTTCATACGTCCCTCAATCTTAAAACTGTCAATTCCTGCTTCCAGAAGATCCGGAATATGCTCAATCATACACAGATCTTTGGAATTGAAAATATAGGTTCCGCGCTCATTCTCATATACCGGAAAATACTCACCCGGACGCTTCTCTTCAACCACAGAATATTTCCACCGGCACGGATGTGTACATGCCCCGCGGTTGGCATCCCTTCCTGTAAAATAATTGGACAGCAGACATCTTCCAGAATAGGAAATACACATAGCGCCATGTACAAATGTCTCTATCTCCAGATCATCGGAAATGTGTTCCCGGATCTGCCGGATCTCCCGCAGGGAAAGTTCTCTTGCCGTTACCACACGGGTAGCACCGAGTTTCTCCCAGAACTGAAATGTTCCGTAATTGGTGTTGTTTGCCTGTGTACTGATATGGCGGTCAATATCCGGGCATACTTCTCCGGCGATCGTAAAGATTGCCGGATCTGCAATGATCAGAGCATCCGGCCGGTCCGGCTTCATGTTCTGCAGTTCCGTAAGATATTCCCGCGCACCGTCAAGATCATAATTATGTGCCAGAATATTTGTCGTCACATAAACTTTAACTCCCCGTGCATGTGCAAATGCAATTCCCTCTGCCATCTCTTCCATGGTAAAGTTTTTTGCCTTGGCTCTGAGTCCGAATGCCTCTCCCCCGATGTAGACCGCATCGGCTCCATAAATAACTGCAATTTTTAATACTTCCAGACTGCTTGCCGGAACAAGCAACTCATTCTTTCTCATCGTTTTCTACCTCTACTTTTGTACTGACTGTAATTCCATCTCCCACCGGCAGCACCGCTGTTACCAGATCTTTCCGGTGCGTTAACTCATACAAATATTCCCGCATCCGTTTGTAAATCGTCCGGTTTCTGCGGATCACCGCATAATGGGACTCAATAATGTCCCCATCCTGCAGCACATTATCCGAGACAAGTGTCCCTCCGGTTTTCAGCAGACGCAGAATATCCGGCATAAAATGAATATACTGTCCTTTTGCGGCATCCATAAAGATCAGATCAAACGGCTCGGTGAGTGTCGGAAGGATTTCCGCTGCATCCCCTTCAAGCAGTGTAATCTGCTCTTCTTTCCCTGCTCTCTTAAAATTTTCCCGGGCAATCGGGATTCGCTTTTCATAATTTTCAATCGTGACAATCTCACACGGTACCGGATCATATTCTGCCATCAGAATGGAAGAAAACCCTACCGCAGTACCGACTTCCAGAATTCTTTTTGGTTTTGTCATCGCCAGCAAAAGCTTCAAAAAGCTCTGCATCTCCTTCCGAATAATCGGAACATAGGAATCCAGAGCTTCTCGTTCGACAGCATCCAAAATTCTGGTATTTCCCGTATCCAGGGAATTGATATATGTTACCAGTCGTTCATCTACTATCATATTTATTTCTATTGTGCCTCCGTGCTTTCCACATCCTGCGTATCCGGTACCATCTGCTTTTCTGCAAAGAAACGATACCCGTAATCATAACAGGTCCTGCATAAATGAACGGTTCCATATAAAATCAGCAGGATCAGCATAATAACAAACGCAATTTTAATGAAAGTGAACAAAGCTTTATTCATAATACCCCTATACTTCCATGATAATCGGCATGATCATCGGACGTCTCTTGGTCTCTTTCCAGACGAAATCACCCAGAGCATCTTTTACTTCATTTTTGATCTTGCCCCAATCGGTAATGTTGTGATCCATACAATAATCCATGGTCTTATCGAGAACTGTTTTTGCTTCATCCATCAGACTCTCGGAATTACGTACATAGACGAAACCTCTCGATACGATATCCGGTCCTGCAAGTACCTGTCCGGTTCCGTTTTCGAGTGTCATGACGACAATAATAATTCCGTCTTCTGCCAGACGCTGACGATCCCGAAGAACGATATTTCCGACATCTCCGACACCAAGTCCGTCTACCATTACATTGCCAACCGGCACATGTCCGGTCACTTCTGCACCATTCTCATCGATCTCAAGCACATCTCCGGAAGAAAGGATTTTGATATGATCACTGTCATATCCAAGCTCTTCCGCAATCTTCGCCTGTGCAATCAGATGCTTGTATTCTCCATGCACCGGAATCGCGTACAGCGGATTTACCAGAGAATAAATCAGCTTGATATCTTCCTTGCACGCATGTCCGCTGACATGTACATCTTCGAAAATCACATCTGCACCCTTGCGCATCAGTTCATTGATCACACCGGTAACCGATTTCTCATTTCCCGGAATCGGATGGGAACTGAATACAATGGTATCATTTGGCTTAATGGTAACTTTACGGTGCATGCCGGATGCCATGCGGGACAATGCGGCCATGGACTCTCCCTGGCTTCCCGTTGTAATGATAACCGTCTTTTCATCCGGATAATTTTTCAGCTGATCCACATCAATCAGAATGTTATCCGGCAGGGAAATATATCCCAGTTCCGAAGCGATGGATACAATATTGACCATGCTTCGTCCCTCAATCGCAACTTTTCTTCCAAACTTGTCTGCAGAATTGATTATCTGCTGCACGCGATCCACATTGGATGCAAATGTCGCAATAATAATTCTTGTATTTTTATGCTCGGAAAAAATGTTATCCAGCGTTTTTCCTACTGACTTTTCGGAATCTGTAAATCCCGGGCGCTCCGCATTGGTACTGTCACAAAGCAGTGCTAACACTCCTTTTTTACCGATCTCGCCGAAACGCTGCAGATCAATGGCATCTCCAAATACCGGTGTATAATCAACCTTAAAATCTCCTGTATGCAGGACAATTCCTGCCGGGGAATAAATCGCAAGTGCCGCCGCATCCTGAATACTGTGATTCGTGCGGATAAACTCTACACGGAAACATCCAAGATTGATGTGCTGTCCGTATTTGACAACTTTTCTTTTTACTTTTTTGAGCATATCATGCTCTTCGAGTTTGTGCTCGATCAGGGCATTGGTCAGTCTGGTCGAATAAATCGGCACATTGACATCTTTTAAAACATATGGGATGGCACCAATATGATCCTCATGTCCGTGCGTAATAAAAAATCCTTTGACACGATCAATATTTTCCTTTAAATAAGTGACATCCGGAATCACCAGATCCACTCCGTACATGTCATCTTCCGGGAATGCGAGACCGCAATCCACCACAATAATACTGTCTTCGTATTCAAAGGCAGTAATATTCATACCAATCTGCTCAAGACCTCCCAACGGTATAATCTTAAGCTTACTGTTATTCTGTTTTTCCTGTTTTTTCATAAATCCTCCAAATATAATATTCCGCTCTAATATAAAAGCTGTGTTTCTTCATCCGCAAGTTCAGCAAATATTTTCGCGAGTGCAGCAAACTCTGTATCATCATCTACCATCTCGTAAAATACTTCCTCATCCTGTGTCTTTATTTCTTTTAATATATATGCTTCACTGTCCCCGTTTTCATTGCCATCAGAGACAAGTAAGTATCTGATTCCATTCAGCTGTGTCTGTTCTTCCACAGCAAATTCCACCACCTCATTGGTGTCCGGATCTGTAAACTGAATTTTTTCCATTTATTTTTTCCTTGTATTTTTATTTTTCTTCTGGATGATTTGAAAGATAATCCAGATATCCCTGTAATATAAAAATAGCCGCAATTTCATCTACATATTCCTTGCGGTTTTCTCTTCGAATTCCTGTTTCCATCATCGAACGGTCTGCTGCAACTGTTGTCAGCCGTTCATCCCATAAAATAACAGGGAGACCACAGCGTTTTTCAAGCATTTCCTTGAATTCTTTTGTTTTCTCGCAGCGCTCCCCTTCTGTACTGTTCATATTTTTCGGGTAACCGAGCACAATTTTTTCCACCTCGTACTCGCTTACCAACTGTTCGATCCGCGCCAGTGTCTGCCTGAGTTTCGTTGGAGCTTTCCTTCGGATAATTTCCACTCCCTGCGCTGTAATTAACAGCGCATCACTCACTGCAACACCCACTGTCTTTGAACCGAAATCCAATCCTAAAATCCGCATAATTCTCCCGTACCGGATTATTCCCAGGAATTGTTTTTGATGTATGCACGTAAAACTTCTTCTACAAGTTCGTCCCGCTCTACCTTCATGATCAGACTTCTCGCATTGTTATGACTGGTAATATATGTCGGATCTCCGGACATAATATATCCTACAATCTGATTCACCGGATTGTATCCTTTCTCACTCAATGCACGGAATACGATCTCTAAAACATCTCTTACCTGTAATTCCGGTTCCTTTTGTACTGTAAAATATTGTGTATTATTTAAATTCTCCATATTCGCCGTCCCTGCCCTTGTTCATTCCAACAAGTCCTGTCCCATCTATTGTATACGAAATTGAGGAAAAATACAAGCGCTATAGTTTCATACGGTAAATCTCATCGGTCAGAGCCGCTTCCACTCTTCCCCTTTTCATCACATTATCAAGCGGTTCTGCCGTTTTTGCCGCGATCTTTACATACTCTTTGGTATATCCAGTATACCACGTTTCTCCGTCAACTTCCATTGGTTCCTCAAAGAGTACTTCTTCCTCTTTTCCCACATAATATGCGCGGAATTCCCTCGACATACTTTCCGCAAGTGCCAGCAGCTGGGCACTGCGCTTCGTCTTGATTTCCTCCGGCACCTGATGTTCCATCACTGCCGCACGGGTTCCCTGCCGTCGGGAATATTTAAAAATATGCATCTCATAAAAATGAATGCGTTTTAAATATTCCTTTGTCTGTGCAAATTCTTCTTCTGTCTCTCCAGGAAATCCAACAATAACATCCGTTGTGATTGCCGGATGCGTAAAGTTTTTCCGTAAAATATTGCATGCATTTTCGTATTCTTCCGTCGTATATTTCCGGTTCATCCGTTTCAAAGTTTCATTACATGCACTCTGCAAGGACAAGTGAAAATGCGGACAAAGCTTACCACTTTTGGATACTTTCTGAATGAATTCCGCAGTAACAATCCTTGGCTCTAATGAACCGATCCGGATCCGTTCCACTTCCGGAATCTCACCGATCCGTTCGATCAGATCTCCCAAATCCATATCCTGTTCCGTAAAATCAACCCCATAGGAGGAAATGTGAATCCCGGTCAGAACAAATTCCTTTACTCCGGTCTGTGCCAGTTCCTGTATCTCGTCTAAAATGCGCTCCGGGTCTCTGCTTCGCACCCTTCCTCTTGTATACGGAATGATACAATAAGAACAAAACTGGTTGCATCCGTCCTGAATCTTAACATACGCCCGCTGGTGATCCAAATGTGCTGCATTCAGTCTTCCCATCTCTTCGTATTCTTGTGTCTTCCCAATCTCAATATAATTATCTCCGCGAGCGGAATTCTTCAGATATTCCTGTATCACCTCTACAATATCTTTTTTGCAGTTGTTCCCTACAACGATATCCACAAATTTCTCATTTTTCAATGTATCATGTTCTGCATTCACATAACAACCTGCGGCAATGATGATTGCTTCCGGATTCCACTTCTTAGCACGTCGCAGCATCTGTCTGGATTTCTTCTGTGCCATATTGGTAACGGAACAGGTATTGACCACATAGACATCCGCATATTCTGTGAATGGGACAATCTCATAACCTGCATTTTCTAATATCTGCTGCATTGCCTCTGTTTCATATGCATTTACCTTGCAGCCAAGATTGTGAAGCGCTGCTTTTCTCATATTCAACTGCATTGAGTAAGAATCATCCATTAATAAAACATCCAGTCCATTGTCTCCTCTGCTCCGGCAAGAGCCGCATTACGTGGAGTAACGGATTGATCTGTAAATCCTAAAACCAAAGTATACCCTTTCGGTAAGAGCAACTTATGAGTACCGGCAGGAAAATGATAACTGTGTACATTTGCCAAAGGCATACCTTTTATGCGAATGGCATTTGTCAATTTGGGCTCGGCTTGTCCATAATCATTGGCAGATGCATCCGTTTCCAGTTTCGGTGCTTTAGCATACTTTTTTTGATCATCACGGAAATAACCTACCAGTAGATTAACCGCATCATCAGAAGTAAACTCGATAGCCGTCCCTTCCTGACGCTGGTTTTCTGCATTCAGGCAGAAGGCAGTCATTCCCTCCAGTTCCGGT
>ERZ1027229.1518-NODE-1518-length-10392-cov-7.703783_pt1 | contig 10392 bp, 10 predicted proteins | sample MGYA00519245_ERZ1027229 | MGnify/ENA primary metagenome ERZ1027229 (study PRJEB26926, sample SAMN06164466) | human gut metagenome | biome: ENVO:00009003; feature: ENVO:2100002; material: ENVO:00002003 | host: Homo sapiens | place: USA | collected 2012 ...
CCCTGCAAGTGCTGTCCGATGCTGACAGGGCCTACTCCCACAGGTGTACCCGTAAACAGCAAGTCACCGATTTTCAAGGTCATGAAGCGGCTGACATAAGCAATGATTTCATCTACCTGAAAAAGCATATCCGATGTATGACCGCGTTGCACCTCCTTATCATCAATCGTCAAATAGAAGTCCAAATTCTGTACATTGCCGCCCACTTGTTCCAAAGGGACAAAGGTGCCGATAGCTGCCGAATTGTCGAACCCTTTGCAAAGCTCCCACGGATTACCCGCCTCACGGAACTTACGTTGCAAGTCGCGTGCCGTGAAGTCGATGCCCACCGTCACCGCATCGTAATAGCGATGGGCAAAGCGGGGAGCAATATTCTTGCCCAAACGGCAGATGCGCACCACCACTTCCGTCTCATAATGCACTTCGTTGGAAAAGTCGGGGATAAAGAAAGGTTTGCCATCTTTCAGTATAGCCGAATCGGGTTTCAAGAAAATAACCGGTTCCTTATTCTCGTGTGTATGTCCCAGCTCTTTGTTGTGCAGAGCATAGTTCATTCCTACAGCAATAATCTTCATTACTTGATTTCGTTAAAGTTCAGTCTGTTAAACATCACGGCCAGATGGGCATAAAGGGAAGTGTTCTGCACGACAATGTTCTCGGGAACACGGATACGGAACGGGGTGAAGTTCCATACGGCCTTGATACCGCCCTCCACCATGGAATCCGTTATCTGCTGGGCTATTTCGATAGGTACCGTCAGCACGCCTATATTGACATCGTACTCCTGCATCTTCTGCTTGAACTTGTCCGAGTGATAGATGGGGATGCCGCTCAGTGTCGTACCCACCAGTTCGGGCTTCACATCGAAAGCAGCTACTATCTCCAAACCGAAATGGCTCAGACCCGAGTCGCGCAGCAAGGCACCTCCCAAGCTTCCAACACCGAACAGAAAGGCTTTGTGTATATTGGTAAATCCCAAGAAATCCTCCAGTACAGCTATTAGTGTGTCCACCTCATAGCCCACACGCGTACGTCCGGAGATGTTGACATACGAAAGGTCTTTGGCAATTTGTGAAGCATCAATATTGATTTCCTTGGAAATCTGGGTGGATGATACGAATCGTTCCCCCTTTTGTTTCAGCAACTTTACATTAGAAAGGTACCACGGAAGTCGGCGCAAGGTAGGCTCTGGCACCTTCATGGTTTCTTTTTTCTGTAACGGACTGCTCATAGTTTCTTATTTAAGTTCTCAATATTGCGATTGACAAAAGTAGTGCTTTTTTTCTAATCAATAATACGGATGCAACAAAAGCTTAACATAATTTCTAATTGCATAATTCCACATAATATCGTACTTTTGGGAAGTCTAAAAGAAAGAAGTATGAAGAATAATGATTGGAAAGAACGGTTGAATATAGTCTATTCCACCAACCCGGACTACAACTATGAGATGAATGACGATGAGGAGCAAGCTACCCTCCCCCCTGCACAACAACGCCTGCGTGTACAGCTGGACCGCAAGAACCGGGGTGGCAAAGTCGTCACTCTTGTCACCGGTTTCGTGGGCACCGACAATGACCTAAAAGAACTGGGCAAATTGCTGAAAAGCAAATGCGGAGTGGGTGGAAGTGCCAAAGATGGAGAAATCATTGTGCAGGGCGACTTCAAACAGCGTGTCATCGACCTGCTGAAAGCCGAAGGATACACGCAAACTAAGCCCGTGGGATAAACTAAACCATCATCCGTCTCACTGCAATTGTAGAGACATAAAAAAAGTGACCGTTTAGGAATTCACCTCCATATACGGCCACTTCTTTTTATAGAATCGTTTCTAAGCGGAATTATTCAGCGCGCAAAGTAAAACGTTTGAAGTCAACAACCTTCAATTCAGGATCAGCTTCTTTCAAGACTTCTCTAACTGTCTTCTTGCCGTCCATGATGTCTTCCTGGTTCAGCAAGCAAACTTCTTTCAAGAACTTGCCAAGACGGCCCTTAGCAATATTCTGAATCATTTGTTCAGGCAGATGTGCAGCTTTCTCGGCAGAAACAGTAGCAATGATTTCCTTTGCCTTTGCCACGTCTTCAGCAGTAATCCAGCCTTTGGCCATGTTGCTTTCCATGTGGTCTTCGCTGTCCACGTGAGCCGGGTTGATACCAGCCTTCTTCAAAGCGGCCTCAACAGCCTTCTGTACCTGTTCAGCTTTTGTCTTCTCGATAGCAACATCTATTTCCTTCTGCTTGATTTCTTCAGATACGCCATCTTCGTCTACTGCAATCGGGTTCATGGCAGCAATCTGCATGGCAATCTGCTTAGCCAGTCCTTCTTCAACAGCCTTGTTGAAAGCAACAATAGTGCAGAGGCCATTTCTGTTCATGTGGTTATAAACCACAGTGCTTGCACCTTCTACAGTCATGTAACCATCCAACTCCATCTTCTCGCCAGTGATACCGCTACGGTCTGTTACAGCATCCTGTACAGTACCGTTGCCCATCGGCAGAGCTTTTACTTCGTCCAGAGTCTTGCACTTGTTAGCCACGGCAAGGTCCAGAATGTCCTGAGTCAATTTCACGAAATCAGCATTCTGAGCCACGAAGTCAGTTTCGCACTTCAGAGCGATGATAACGGCAAAGTCACCCGTAGTCTTAGCCAGCACACAGCCTTCAGAAGCCTCGCGATCTGAACGCTTAGCTGCAACAGCTTGTCCCTTCTTACGGATAATTTCCATTGCCTTGTCGAAATCGCCTTCAGCTTCAGTCAAAGCATTTTTGCAATCCATCATACCAGCACCGGTCATCTTGCGGAGCTTGGTTATATCAGCCATACTTACAGCCATAATATCTTTTTATTTTAATTGTTAATAATATCCTTATAAAGTAATTGAGAGTTGAGAATAGAGAATTGAGAATTGCCGTAAAGTAACTCTCAACTTTCAATTCTCAACTCTCAACAGTATGATTAAGCCTCTTCTTCCTTCATGAAAGCAGCAGCCTTAGCGGCATTGATTGCTTCCTCGTCGGACTTGTCGAGTCTTGCTTTTGTAGCTTTCTTCTTACCTTTGTTGGCAGGAGCTTCACCGGCAGCTTCCATGTCTACCTTTTCGGCCTTACGTTCTTCCAGACCTTCCTGCATAGCAGCGCAGCAAGCATCAAGAATAACTTCTACTGACTTAGTAGCGTCATCATTTGCCGGGATTACGAAATCGATATTCGTAGGATCGGAGTTTGTATCAACGATACCGAATACGGGAATCCCCAGACGGTTAGCTTCACGAACTGCGATGTTTTCCTTCATTACGTCGATAACGAACAGAGCAGACGGCAGACGAGTCAGGTCAGCGATAGAGCCCAAAGTCTTGTCCAACTTTGCACGTTGACGTGAAATCTGAAGAATTTCTCTCTTGGAGAGGTTTGAATAGGTACCGTCGCTTGTCAACTTGTCGATGGTAGCCATCTTCTTGACAGCCTTACGGATAGTCGGGAAGTTAGTCAACATACCACCCGGCCAACGCTCGATTACATAAGGCATATTTACAGATGCAGCCTTATCGGCAACCACCTGCTTAGCTTGTTTTTTAGTAGCAACAAACAGGACTTTCTTTCCTGATTTAGCGATTTGCTTCAAAGCTTCAGCAGCTTCGTCAATTTTAGCAACCGTCTTGTTGAGGTCAATGATGTGAATACCATTGCGCTCCATGAAGATGTAAGGAGCCATTGCAGGGTTCCACTTTCTTTTCAAGTGACCGAAGTGGCAACCGGCTTCCAATAATGTATCAAAATTTGTTCTAGACATTTTCTTTTAAATTAATCGTTTACTTTCTTTTTTGTTTCTTCTAAACCAACCGCCGGGTAGTCTGAATCTGAAGAGTCCCGGTAGTTTAGATACTAAACGCTTTTTCAGTTGAGAGTTGAGAGGTGAAAGTCGAGAATTAAGCAACTTGTCCGCCCCAACCGTTCTCCAACTCTTAACGTTTACTGAACTGGAATCTACGACGTGCTTTCGGTTGTCCCGGTTTCTTACGTTCAACAGAACGAGGATCACGAGTCATGAAACCTTCAGAACGGAGAGCAGCCTTGTCCTCAGCATTGATTTTCACCAGTGCGCGGGCAATTGCCAAACGCAAAGCCTGAGACTGGCCGGTGAAACCGCCACCGCAGAGATTAACTTTGATGTCGTACTTTTCAGCAACACCCAGCTTATTCAACGGCTGTTTAACTACATACTGAAGAATGCTTGATGGAAAGTACTCTGCGAGGTCTCTCTTATTAATAGTAATCTTTCCAGTACCTTCGCTTACGAAAATACGTGCAATTGCACTTTTACGTCTGCCTAATGCATTTACTACTTCCATTATCTCTTATTTAAGTACGTTAATATCAATCATTTTCGGGTTCTGAGCATCGTGTTTGTGCTCGCTGCCGGCATATACATACATATTGCCCAGCAATTTTGCGCCCAACTTGTTCTTAGGCAACATACCCTTTACTACTTTTCTCAGTAACTTGTCATCACCGTTCGGTTTTGCCTGCAAACGGGCAGGAGTGATTTCTCTCTGGCCGCCGGGATAACCTGTATATGACAGATATACCTTGTCATTCCACTTGTTACCGGTTAATTTTACTTTGTCGGCGTTGATAATGATTACATTATCGCCACAATCTACGTGAGGGGTAAAGTTTGGTTTATACTTTCCTCTCAACAGTTTCGCAACTTTTGCGCCCAGACGGCCCAATACCTGGTCTGTAGCGTCAACAATGACCCATTCTTTAGTCACTGTAGCTTTGTTTGCAGAAATGGTCTTGTAACTTAAAGTATCCACTCTTAATTGTTTTTTAAAATGTTACTACTAAAATGTTTTTCTTCACCGCAAGCCAGTCATCCCGGACAATGGAAGATTAACTCGCTATGAATTAAATGCTTATCCTTTTGAGATAATAATCGGCTTGCAAAGGTACGGTTTTTCTTAGAACTGGCAAAAGTTTTCCACTTTTTTTTAGAGAGCCACTTGGCTGATATACAACAGACAAAGTTATCCTGCGGAGAAACGAAAGAATCTCCGCTAGAACAACTCTTTATGATGCGGCCTTCATCGGCCAATGCCGTCATAGAAGACCTTCAAAGCTGCATTGAGAAAGAAACGGGAAAGAGAAAGAAATATCAACGGACAAGGTCTTCGGGAAATTTTGCAGGCATGCCCACCCGCTTCCATGTTTCATGGAACCATGTATTCAGTTCATTCCCATTCAAGTCCTTAGCTATAAAATACTTCAGGTACATTACCCCGTCGTCCCCTATTTCAAACTCCAGTATATTGTCTTTATGGTCCAACATGGGCAAATGGATGTTTTTCTCAATGCTTTCCTTATAGGAATTATCCGTCAGCTGCTGATAAGTCCCATATCCAGTGATGATGGCATCTTTGCCTGGAATAATTGTAAAATTGACAATACGGCCGTCATCACTCAGCACTTTAAAGGTGTTACTCGGTTTCAATATCCCGGGAACATCCGGGATTTCAGACACATAATGACATAACTGCCAAATTCCTGCCAGTTCCGCAGGCCTAAACTCTGCGCTCTCCTGCGCATTGGCTCCCGCTACCGCAAGCAGCACCGCTGCCAGCATGGTAAAGAAATAGTTCCGTTTCATATTCGTATGATGTTGGTTAACGTTATGTCGTTCCGCTAGACACAAATATAAAGATTTATTTTGAGATTATAACATTTTTGGGTATAAAAAAACCGCACAAACAACAGAATGTTTGTGCGGATGATTTTATCCAGTTTGTATATTCCGAAACTTAGAACTCGGCGTTGCGCGGCGTACGCGGGAACGGTATGACATCACGGATATTCGTCATGCCCGTAACGAACAGCAGCAAGCGCTCAAAGCCCAAACCGAACCCGGAGTGGGGACATGTACCGAACTTACGGGTATCGAGATACCACCACATATCCTTCATCGGGATGTGAAGTTCGTCAATGCGCGTCATCAGCTTGTTGTAATCCGATTCACGTTCGGAACCGCCAATGATTTCTCCAATCTTCGGGAAGAGTACATCCATGGCACGCACGGTCTTGCCGTCTTCGTTCTGCTTCATATAGAACGCTTTGATTTCCTTCGGATAGTCAGTCAGGATAACCGGACGCTTGAAGTGGTCTTCCACCAGATAGCGCTCGTGTTCGGAAGCCAAGTCAACTCCCCAGTACACCGGGAATTCAAACTTATGCCCTTTGGCAACAGCCTCTTCCAATATCTTGATACCTTCCGTATAAGGCAGGCGCACGAAGCTTTCTTTCAAGACACCTTGCAGACGTTCAATCAAGCCCTTATCAAACATGTCATTGAGGAACTTCACATCGTCGGCACAGTTGTCCAAAGCCCACTGTACACAATATTTGATGAAATCTTCCGCCAGGTCCATATTGTCCGTAATATCATTGAACGCCACTTCCGGCTCAATCATCCAGAACTCTGCCAAGTGGCGGGGAGTATTGGAATTCTCGGCACGGAACGTAGGACCGAATGTATAGATGGCTCCCAATGCAGTAGCGGCAAGTTCGCCTTCCAACTGTCCGGAAACAGTCAGGCTGGCCTGCTTTCCGAAGAAGTCATCATCGTAAATAATGGAACCGTTCTCATCTTTCTTCAAGTCGTAAAGGTTCTTCGTAGTCACCTGGAACATCTGGCCTGCGCCTTCGCAGTCGGAAGCCGTGATAATCGGAGTATGAAAATAGAAGAATCCTCTGTCATGGAAGAACTTGTGGATGGCAATCGCCATATTATGACGAATACGGAACACAGCTCCGAACGTATTGGTACGGGGACGCAGATGGGCTATCTCACGGAGGAACTCCATAGAATGACCTTTCTTCTGCAACGGATACGTGTTATCGCAAGTTCCCAGCACTTCGATTTCGCGGGCCTGCACTTCGGCCTTCTGACCGGAACCGACAGATTCCGTCAGCACACCGTTTACGCTCAAACAAGCACCGGTAGTAATCTCTTTCAGCATCTCCTCATCGAAGTTACCCAAGTCTACTACAATCTGCACATTATTTATTGTAGAACCGTCATTCAGCGCGATAAAGTTTACTTGCTTACTACCTCTGCGGGTACGAACCCAGCCCTTCACGTTGACCATAGCGCCAAAATCTTCACGCTTCAGCAGGTCAACAATCTTTGTTCTACTAATCTTTTCCATAAAACAGTTATTATACCTTATTATATATATTACTCAAAAGAACCCATGCGCAGGAAGTTCACCTCTTGTTCCGTGAGGTAACGCCATTCGCCGCGGCGCAAGCCTTTCTTGGTTAAACCGGCAAAATACACACGGTCCAGTTTCATCACCTTGTATCCCAGCGATTCGAAGATACGACGCACGATACGGTTCTTGCCGGAGTGGATTTCAATACCGACATCATCTTTCTTGAAGTCATCCGTATAGCTGATGGCATCTGCATGGATTTCCCCGTCATCCAGTTGAATACCGGCTGCAATCTGCTCCATATCGGCTTTTGTCAGGTTCTTGTCCAAATGCACATGATATATCTTCTTCTTCAGATACTTGGGATGCGTCAGCTTGGAAGCCAGGTCACCATCGTTTGTCAGCAGCAATACACCTGTAGTATTGCGGTCCAGACGACCTACCGGATAAATACGTTCGTCGCATGCGCCCTTCACCAAATCCATCACCGTGCGACGTGCCTGGGGATCATCCGAAGTAGTCACTGTATCTTTCGGCTTGTTCAGCAGGACGTAAATCTTACGTTCGATGCTGACCGTCTGGTCGTGGAACTTCACTTCATCGCCACGCTTAATCTTGGTTCCCAATTCCGTTACCACCTCTCCGTTTACAGAAACGACTCCAGCAGTGATGAATTCATCAGCCTCGCGACGGGAGCAAACACCGGCATTGGCCAGGAATTTGTTCAGGCGGATAGGCTCGTTCGGGTCCACAAACTGCTCCTTATATTCTATCTGTTTCTTCTTGCTGTACTTAGCATTGGGGTCATAATCGGCCGAACGACGGACTGGACGGCTATAGCTGTCTCTGTTGCCGTATCCGCCAGGTCTTCCACCACCCGAATTGAAGCGTGGACGATAAGGACGGTCACCACCCTCATTATTGTAGCGAGGACGCTGCGGACGGTCGCCATCTTCGCTGTTGTAGCGCGGACGATAGGGACGGTCCGTATTATAAGAACGGTCGCTGTTGTAGGAGCGGTCGCCGTTATAAGGACGTTGCGGACGGTCACTATTATAAGGGCGTTGCGGACGGTCGCCACCTTCGCTGTTATAGCGCGGACGGTAAGGACGGTCACCCGAATTGTTTCCATAAGGGCGTTGCGGACGGTCGCCGCCTTCGCTGTTATAGCGCGGACGATAGGGACGGTCGCCATTATCGTTATTGTAACGAGGACGCTGCGGACGGTCACCATTGTCCGCACCAGGATTAAAGCGCGGGCGATAAGGGCGGTCACTGTTATAAGGACGCTGCGGGCGGTCCCCGTTTTCACTGTTAAATCTGGGGCGATAAGGACGGTCGCCATTATCACGGTTGTAAGACGGACGGCTGTAGCCACCTTCCTTGTTAAATTGGTTACCATCGCGGCCGGCACCTGAGTTCTCCTCTGCGGAAGAAGCATCACGCCAAGTTTCGTTTTCTGTACTCATTGTTTTTTATTCGAATAAAATTAAACCTTGGCCTCACGGCCATTCATTGTCTCTATTATACCTTGAATTTTATATGTTTCTATAACAATTGCCGGAGTAAAAAGTTGAAATTCCTCCGGTACACTTCTGTGGTTGCTTAAATTCCCGTATAAGTATGGGGGGTAATCACCCGCAATTCTTTCTTTATCTCTTCACTTACATTCAGTCCCTCTATAAATTCCTTGATAGACGCTTCCGTAATGGCCTGATTGGTACGGGTCAACGCTTTCAACGCTTCATAAGGATGCGGATAGGCCTCGCGGCGCAGAATGGTCTGGATAGCCTCGGCCACCACGCTCCAGCAATTGTCCAGGTCACGGTAGATGGCCGGTTCGTTCAACAGCAACTTACGCAAACCCTTCAAAGAACTTTGTATGGCAATAATGATATGCCCGAACGGCATACCCACATTGCGGAGCACGGTAGAGTCCGTCAAGTCACGCTGCAAACGGGAAACCGGCAGTTTTACCGCCAAGTGCTCAAGAATAGCATTCGCCATGCCCAGGTTTCCTTCCGCATTTTCAAAGTCAATCGGGTTCACCTTGTGCGGCATCGCGCTGGAGCCCACCTCACCGGCTTTAATCTTCTGCTTGAAATATTCCATAGAGATATATTGCCAGAAGTCACGGTTCATATCAATCATCACCGTATTGATGCGCTTCATGGCATCAAAGATGGCAGACAGATTATCGTAATTGGATATCTGGGTAGTATACTCCTCGCGTTCCAAGCCAAGCTTTTCGGAAACGAACTTATTGCCGAATGCCTTCCAGTCATATTCCGGATAAGCCACATGATGGGCATTGTAATTACCCGTAGCGCCACCGAACTTTGCTGTCACCGGACAAGCCTTCAGCGTTGCCAACTGGCGTTCCAGACGGTAGACAAACACCATTACCTCCTTGCCCAAACGGGTAGGCGAAGCCGGTTGTCCGTGTGTCTTGGCAAGCATGGGGATAGCGGCCCACTCTTCCGCATAAGCACGGAGCTGCGCTATCAGTTCCTCTATTTGAGGATAGTACACCTGCTCCAACGCCTCCTTTACAGACAAAGGAACAGACGTATTGTTGATATCTTGTGAAGTCAGGCCAAAATGGATGAACTCCTTATAGTCGTCCATACCACCCAACTTGTCAAACTCTTCTTTTAAGAAATACTCCACAGCCTTCACATCATGGTTCGTCACGCTCTCAATATCCTTGATGCGTTGCGCGTCGGCTTCGGAGAAGTTACGGTAAATGTTTCTCAAGGTTTCGAAAACGCCCTTATCCACCCCTTTCAGTTGCGGCAAAGGCAGCTCACACAGCGTGATAAAGTATTCTATTTCAACTTGTACACGGTATTTAATCAGTGCAAATTCTGAAAAATAGGCAGCCAAAACATCCGTTTTGCCTCTGTATCGACCGTCAATCGGAGAGATTGCGGTAAGTAAATCAAGTTTCATACGTCGTATTTATGATGATAATTATCGGACTGCAAAATTACTGCTTTTTTCTGAGTAACAAGACATAAAGGATAAAGATTTTAAGAAAAGGAAGTTAACGGATAAAAAAATGGCCTTACAATCACTTGCAAGACCACCTTCGAATGAAAATTTCCAGTGGGCGTTGACGGATTCGAACCGCCGACCCTCTGCTTGTAAGGCAGATGCTCTGAACCAGCTGAGCTAAACGCCC
>ERZ1027229.1525-NODE-1525-length-10348-cov-12.657437_pt1 | contig 10348 bp, 7 predicted proteins | sample MGYA00519245_ERZ1027229 | MGnify/ENA primary metagenome ERZ1027229 (study PRJEB26926, sample SAMN06164466) | human gut metagenome | biome: ENVO:00009003; feature: ENVO:2100002; material: ENVO:00002003 | host: Homo sapiens | place: USA | collected 2012 ...
ACCACATGATGAACCATCAGAATGGATATAAGGTCAAGCCCCAGTTCTATGTCATCAACTTTGACGATCCTCGCAGAAGTCATCGCTGCAATCCTATTCACCCAGATTTTATGAGTGACATCTCCGATGCTTACGAAAGTGCATATACAATAATGCTCAACCTCAATAAGACTTGGGTGCAGAAGCAGGGCGACTTCTTTGTGGAGAGTCCGATAATCCTCTTTGCTGCCATCATATGGTACCTAAGAATATACAAGAACGGAAAGTTTTGTACCTTTCCCCATGCCATCGAATTGCTCAACCGCAGATACGAGGATGTCTTTCCGATACTAACGAGCTATCCCGAATTGGAAAACTATCTTTCTCCATTCATGGACGCCTGGCAAGGTGGGGCGATGGAGCAGTTGGCGGGTCAGATTGCAAGCGCAAAGATTCCGCTGTCACGAATGATCTCACCACAACTCTACTGGGTGATGTCCGCAAGCGAGTTTACACTCGACATCAACAATCCCGAAGAACCGAAGATTCTATGTGTCGGCAACAACCCCGACCGTCAGAACATTTATGGTGCTGCACTCGGCTTGTACAACAGCCGCATCGTGAAACTCATCAACAAGAAGGGACAACTCAAATCATCCGTTATCATTGACGAGTTACCAACTATCTATTTCAAAGGCTTGGATAATCTGATTGCTACGGCACGAAGCAACAAGGTTGCCGTCTGCTTGGGCTTCCAAGACTTCTCGCAGTTGGTTCGCGATTATGGAGACAAGGAGGCAAAGGTGGTTATCAATACCGTTGGTAATATCTTCAGCGGACAGGTCGTTGGCGAGACCGCCAAGACTTTATCCGAGCGTTTCGGCAAGGTGCTCCAAAAGCGCCAGTCCATTTCCATCAATCGTCAGGATGTCTCTACATCTATCAATACCCAGATGGACAGTCTCATTCCGCCGAGCAAGATTAGCGGACTCACCCAAGGTATGTTTGTCGGCTCTGTTTCCGACAACTTCACCGAGCGCATAGAGCAGAAGATCTTCCACGCCGAGATTGTCGTTGACACCGACAAGGTAAAGCGAGAGGAAAGCCATTATCAGCCTACCCCTATCATTAACGATTTCAAGGATACCAATGGCAACGACTGCATGAAGCAAGCTATTCAGGACAACTACAATCAGATAAAGGAGGACGTCAAACAGATTGTCAAGGATGAACTGGATCGCATCGCTGCTGACGAGAATTTGAAGCACTTGATACAGAAATAGAAATGACAAAGGCAGTGGAACAAATCACCACTGCCTTTGTCGTCTTTCTATTTTAATAATGCCTTGCCTTTTTCTGTAAGCATATATTTTTGTCCCGGATGCTTTGGATTTTTAGGGTATTTCATTGAAATTAGACCTTCTTCCAAAGCAGGGGTAAGGTAAGTTTTCAAGAAATTAACCCTATCCTTCAATTTTAAGAGAGACATGATTTCTTTTACTGAATATTCATTGGTATTTACAACAGAAATCAGCTCCTGAACAAATTTTGTAGCTTGTTGGGTAGCTTGTTGGGTAGCTTGTTGGGTAGCTTGTTGGGTAGCTTGTTGGGGGTTTACCACACTGCTCCTATTATACTTAAATACGACCCACACAAAATTGCCATCAGTATTGAATTCTGGAGCAGGCAAGCCTACACGTTTGCATTCATCGACCATTGTACCTATTCCACGTCCCCAACTCTCCAATATCTTGCTCTTATAGAGTACGTTGGCGATAATTGGATTCTGTGGTTTGGAGTCATGTTCCTGCATAAGACGTTCTATAGGCAAGTCGGCAGGAAAAGATCCCGTATTTCGTATTTCAACACGGTCATCGTAGATAGCGATGCTTACAGAGCTACCCGGTTGATGATACGAGCGATGGCAAAGTGAGTTGATGCAGCTCTCTCTTAAAGCCTTGTACGGAATGCTCAACTCTTCCTCACGATAAAGACCGTTTATCTTACCAGACAGTGAGAGATGCTTAAAGAAAAATGCCATTGAGGCATCAAGCAATTCATAAATGTTACCTTCAGCACGTTGGTTGTCTATAAACTCTTCTTTTGTTGTTCCTTTGAAACGAGCCATACGCACAAGACATTGTGGGTATCCATACAAATCCTTGCCAAACAACACGGCGGCTGCATTGTTCAGTTTACCATCATGGAACAAGCCGAACTTTTTCAAGATTACAGGTATCTCCTCGCGAATAGTTGTTTCTGGAAGTCTTCCGTTTCGTATTCCCTCACGGACAGCACCGAGAATGGCATTCTCATCCAAGTCACTTATCTCCAAATCAGAGTTAATCATTGCCTCCCACCCATATTTGCCGCCTCTTTCCATTAAGAGATGGTTATACCGTTCCTGTGGCATAAAGGTTGTGGTACTTTCAATGCGCATATAAGCCCTTCCCTTATAAGTGAAAGGACGCATGAATCGTTGACATTCCGCATGAATGGCTATCACATATTTGTCAGTCTCAAGAATAGGAACATACGAGATTTCCAACTCTACAAAAGGCTCAATTCTATTGACCGCCTCAGCAATAGAGCGTTTAGTATTGTCAGATACCTCTTGACCTATAATTTTACCATTATCCTTTACACCATAAAGAATAGTACCACCTTCACAGTTGAGAAACGCACATAGAGTCTCCATCGAACGGTCTAATTGACCTGTCGATTCCTTAAACTCCAAATTGTTGCTTTCCTTTAAGGAAGCAAGTTTTTCTATATCTTGATAATTCATACTTGTTGCAATTTTTTACGAACCCATGCTGGAGCCAGCAAAATGTCTTTTTGAAAATCTCCCGTTGGGACATTTTTCAAATGACCTTTGATGATGTTCATCTGTAGTTCTGTTATATTTTCATCACCGATTTCACGGAGAGCCATTACTATCAACAGCATAAGCTTTGACCGATAAGCAAATGTTCTCATCTCAGATGTATGCTTGAAAAGGATTCCGTTACCTTTGCCTACAGAAACCTTGCGAGAAGACCCATCTGTAAAGAACACCACATTTGCCGGTACTTGTTTTGACAGTCCTAATACATTCAACACATACGCACCCGTCGGAACAATTCTAACTTTATCACGTTTAGCAATGCCATTGGCAATGTCTTCAATGGATGGCGGTACAACTCCGCTTCCGCATTTTGTGTCAATCTTTGGATAGCAATAGATGCCTTGTGCCACTCTTATAATGTCTCCATCTTTGCACAAACGCACCAAGGCTGACCTTATTGCATCGGATGATGCCATTTGAGCGAATGAATCGGGAAAGAACAATGTTCCCCGTTTGGAAGACATTATTTTCCTTTTTATCTCGTTATAAGCGCTATTCGTTGCCATTCCTCTTTATTTTGCCACAAAACTACAATATTTTTGTGGCAATACCAAAAGTTTTTAATCTTTTTCAGAAATAACATAAGAAACACCTCGATTATCGTCTCATTCTTTCCAATTCATCATCCTTTCGCATCTTGTCGTTCAACTTCTCCTGCATTCTGTCAAGGAAGTAAGTACGGCTATGGTTCTTGCGTCTTCTGATGTCGGTGTAGAAACGATAGCAGTCCTTGGCTTTGATGCCGAAGAACTGGTACATGGCTTGCGCCAAGTCCTTGAACTTCACATCGCCATCATTCACGCTTCCCATGACGCAGATGCCATATACCATTTCTACAAGGTCAACGGCATTGCCAGTCCATTTCACTAATGGCTTTGATTCTGATGATACTGGCGGAGAGGCTTCTGAAGTGGATGTGGTCACATGAAGATGATATGTTGCTGCCACATGCTCTTGCATCCTTCGGACAAATGCAATAGCCTTGCGCACATACAAGCCTACGGTTCCCAAACAATCCTTTATATGGGGCATTGACAGATGAAAGTCAAGCTCGGTTTCTGCGTATGACAGTGCAAAGACCGCTTGCTTCACGTTGGTGCTGCATAAATCAACCACAACTTTGATAAACTCACGATATGAGTTCTCCAAAGCGTTACCACCTTTGTTCTTATGACCAGCATTCAGCAAGTTGAAAAAATCAGTCTCTATCAATATGTTGTATTCCATGTTTCTGTCTCTTTTATGGGTTTGTACTAATTTGATGTTTCTGTGCGCACATCATTTATTAGTCCAATACCTATGCCATTCCAAGACAGTCTAAACAATTGGATGATGATATTTCCTGATAATCAGCAACTTTATCAAGAGAATAAGATTTTCACAAGGAAATTGCAAGCAGAAATAGTGTAAGGAAAACCGGACACTCGTCCAATCTTCCTTACACGGTTCTTATACCGTTACAACTTGTTCGTAGAAATGCCATACTCTTTCATACGGGCATAGAATGTAGTATGGCTCATTTCCAACATTTTTGCCGCATCACGCTTGATGCCATTGCATTGCTTCAAAGCCCATAAGATACGCTCTCGATTGATTTTACGTTCTTGTTCATCAAAGTCCAAAGCCTCTTCTGTCAATGTCGATTGTGACAACTGCAAGTCCTCGACATCTATTATCTCATTCTCGCATAACAGCATAGCTCGCATGATACATGATTTCAACTCACGCACATTGCCTGGCCATGTATGGCTTACAAGTGCCTTTTGCGCTTCCTTACTGATACATTTTATTTCTTTGTCCGTATGCCTATCATATAGTTTCAGGAAGAAGTTAGCTAATGGCATAATATCTTCCTTGCAATCCCGCAACCGTGGAATCTCAATAACCGCTTCGTGAAGTCGATAATACAGGTCGCTTCTGAATCGTCCTTCCCGAACTGCGTCTTGCAGATTCTCGTTGGTGGCGGCAATAATGCGCACATCAGCCACTTTGTCTTTTGTAGCTCCCAATGGTCGGTAGCTCTTGGATTGCAACACACGCAGCAGCATCGCCTGTACGTCTTTCGGCAGGTTGCCTATCTCGTCCAAGAACAGCGTACCTCCAGCAGCCAATTCAAAGTAACCTTTTCTTGCTGCCTCCGCACTTGTGAATGCCCCTTTCTCATGCCCGAAGAGAGCGGAAACGGCAAGTTCCGCAGAAAGCGTACCGCAATCTACTACCTCAAAAGGCTTGTCGGCTCTTTTGCTTTGCAGATGTATCTTTTCCGCTATATGTTCTTTGCCAGTTCCGTTGTCGCCCAATATCATAACAGCCATGTCGCTTTTGGCAAACAATTCTGCCATTTTGTATATACGGCGAAACTTCTCACTTTTGCGGTAAACAATCTTGTTATTCAACTCTACGAGTCGTTTCTGCTTGTCTATGATTTCTTCCAAACGTTCATAAACTACATCAAGCAACAATTTCTTCGGTATATAGTCTTCCGCTCCCAATTTCATAGTCCTCACGGCACTCATGCTTTCATCGTAAGATGTCATGATGATAAATGGATTCTGGTAGCCGTTACTACGCATCCATTCCAACAGGTCGATGCCGTTGTCATTCCCCAAGCGCATATCCGAAATGACAACATCTCATTCAGAGGATTCCATCACAGCTTTCAGACCATCTCTGTAATTGTAGCATAAGATTGTTTTCCATCCCTTCGCTTCCAACTTCTTGCCCAACATATTGCAAAATGTCGGGCTGTCTTCAATGATTATTACTTTCTTCATGCTGTTACCTCCTCAATTTTCTTTTGTGCGGCTTTGATGATTTCCTCACCATGTGCGAAAACATCCTCAACCGCTTGGTTGATAACATCGTCTGATGATGTAGAATCTTCTATCAGGTCAAAGAGATGGTTCAAAGACTCGTCAGATTGTACCATCATCCACGAGCTTCTTGCGTGGTGAATGGCATCGGACATTTTCTTGCGGTTCTCCTCTTGGGCTGCATTACGGATACTGCCCAATGTATCAGTCATTTCCTTTACGAAATTCTCCAAAGTTTCTTTTTCATTGCCGTAGGTCAGCAACATAGAAAAGTCTATTTGTTTTTCTGCTATCTTACCATTCACACACTTTCTGGCAGTGTTTATCAAATCCTTGTCAGACATCGGCTTGAACAGACAAGCGACAAATCCTGCGTCAAGCAGTTCTTGCTCACTCACATTTGGTGCTGCTGTCATAACGACAACAGGAATGGTCTTGGAGTTACGCACGTTCACCATACGCATCATTTCCAGAATCTCGATACCATTCACTTCAGCCATCTTCAAATCCGTTATCAGCAGATCATAAGATTTTTTGCGCATCATATCCAACAAATCCGTGGCATTATTACAAGTGTCACATACGATGCCGTTTGATGCAAACGCCTCACGGATGGTACTCAGTTGCACATGGCTATCATCAATGGCAATGACAGTAAACGAATCTTGTCGTTTCGTTCTATACTGAGTTTGTTCCACATTCTGCTTTTCGGCTGCAGCCATAGGAAGACTAATGGTAAAAATACTTCCAAGCCCTTGGTGACTGGACACATCGATTTTTCCTTTCATAAGTGAAACGAGGTTCTTGACAATGGAAAGTCCCAAGCCAAATCCCGGTTGGGTGACCGCATTTCCCAATCTTGCAAATTCCTTGAAGATTTGTTTTTGTTGCTTGTCATCCAATCCTGTTCCCGTATCCTTAACCTTTAGCATGAACACACCATCTTTATAGGTTGTGGACAATACTATCTCACCCTTTCCCGTATATTTGATGGCGTTGGAAAGCAGATTGCGTCCTATTGTAAGTACCTTTTCCTTGTCTCCATTGACAACACCATCTGCCTTATTGCTGACGCTCAATTCCAGTTGCTTCTTCGCTACAAATGGTTCATACTCCATCTTTAATTGCTCGGCAATGTCCATCATACGGAAAGGGCGTTCCTTGACGGTCGCCTTTCCATTCGCTAATTTGGAGTAAACCAGGAAACTGTCAATCATAGAAGTCAAGCCTTTCGATGTGTCAACAATCAAGTCGGCATATCGTTTGCTTTCATTCGTAGCATCATCAAGTCCGCTAATCTTGCGAGCATAATCCTTGATGGCAGACAAGGGACTGCGCATCTCATGCGTTACTGTCAGCATCACCTTTCTTGTTTCTTCCTTGCTCTTACGTGTCTTGAATGCGAATCGCCACACCAATAGAAATAATACGAAAAATACCAATATCAACAATCCTATCATCCCTATATAATAATAGGTATAATTGCCTTCCAAGTCTGCGATTTGTCGCTCACGAACTTTTATGCCTTTATCCACATTCTCATCAGCTATGCTGATTACTCTTTGCAACTGCTTATTGATACCTTCATTTCTGTTTCCCAGACTATCCAATATCTCCACTACCTTACGGCTTTGCTGGTGATGTTTAGCAACAACCATTTGGTTTAGGTTGGTGAGCATCTTTTCTGTTTGGGTTAAACGGCTGCCTGTTGTTACTCCATTTTCTTTCTTGCCGAACAATCTGCTGAAGAAACCTCGCTTCTTTGGCTTTGCCTGCTGTGGCATAGATGAAAATCTTTTGCTTTCAGTCTTATTCTGCTCTACAATTCTTGGAACTTCTGCGGTCAGCTTTTCTTGAGTGGCATTCAGCTCCTGCATGGCATCCTTTATATCCAGAAGGAGCTGTTCCTTTTCTGCAAGAAGACGGCAGATCGTATCAGAATCTTCTTTCGGACAAATACCTGCGATGCCTTCAAGCATACTGTCCACTTCCAATCGAAGCGAATGATACTCATTTACATCTGTTGAGTCCCAATCCGCAACCATTTCACCAAGCAGTGACAATTCCGTTATGTGCAAGTTTAAGTCATGCACATTCTTTCGCCACTGATGCAGTTCTGCATTTCTACACTCAATCTCCTTTCTGTCGCGCCATTCAAATAGGCCGATTACAATGGTACATCCTACGATGACGATGGCAGTCATGATGCCTAAAGCCATCCATCTACAGATATGCCCGGTCTGTTCTTTGCGTTCCATGTTGTTTACTTTTTACGTTTCTATTACTTCATTATTGCTTTGCACTAACATTTTTAATCGGCAAAGATAATGGTAGGAAGCATTAAAGACGAATATTTATATATATTATAATAACTTTTATGTAATTTCTTGGTAAAAACAGCATATTGTTAGAAATGAGAGTCGTTATCGGACAATAACAATCAACAACAATGCCAAAAGTTAACAAAATGTAGGCTGTGAAACTAAATCGAAAAAGGATGGCAAGCGTAGCAATCTTACCATCCTTTATATTTATAGAGAGTTCTTGTGTTTTTCCTATCTACTGTGATAAGGTTTACCTAACTCTTACACCTTTACCATTCAGAACTTCACCTCTAATATCATCAGTTTTGCATAAATACAAGTCGTAACCAATGACTGTAATATCGCAATATCTTGGAGGAGTAATGACTTTTCCACTTGGTGACATCAACCCATACCAACCAAGTTCTACTTCATATTTTTTGCAATTTGCAGTCTTTTGATAAGGTGTTGGTTGGCAGGAGAACAAATAGAGACTCAAAAACTATTAATACTTCAATGAAAATAGAAATTGATTTTGATATGGGTTACGAGACGAATATTCCTTGGATTGAGGCAATCTGAGGCTTTGTTGCTAGGCAATTCAAAATGATTCGTTTAAAACGATACGAGTCAGTTTGAGTTAATATAGGTGAATAAGATGGAAAATATCGTAAAAAAATAACGCGAAATAGCTATTGTTGGCAAAAAATCACTAACTTAACAACAAAAAATTTGTTAAGCAATGAACATAAGTATAAATAAATTATCACATATAATATTCATATTTATCACGTTGGCCTCACTGACTATCATGATTTCATGTTCGAGTGAAGAAGAAATTGTTGTTCCAAAGGAAGAAAATGAACAAACAGTCATAATGTTTTTCCCTTGGAGTTCAAATTTGTTACCTTATTTTCAACAAAACATAAAAGATTTTTCTAAAAGTATAGAAGAAAGAGGCTCACAAAATGCACGAGTCATGGTCTATTTAGCTACAACGCCAAATACTGCGGATCTCATGGAATTAAAGTATGATAATGGAAGTTGTATCGTTGAGAATATTAGAACTTATGACAATCAAAGATTTACTTCGCAAGAGGGTATTTCTAATATATTGAAGGCTATAAAAGAATATGCGCCTGGAAAGAAATATGGATTAATTATCGGCTGCCATGGAATGGGATGGTTGCCAGTAATTCATACAAAATCCAATGAAACTCAAGAGATATTTCATTATAATGTAAGTAATGGTCCAATGACAAGATATTTCGGTGGATTAACACAGGAATATCAAATAGAAACGTCTGTCTTGGCTCAAGCAATTTTAGAGTCCGGAATTACTATGGAATATATACTATTTGATGATTGCTATATGTCTTCAATCGAGGTTGCATATGATTTAAAAGATGTCACGAAATATTTAATAGCTAGTCCCACTTAAGTAATGGCATATGGATTCCCATATCATGAATGTGGAAAATATCTTATAGGAAATGTTGATTATGAGGGAGTTATTCAAGCATTTTATGAGTTTTATAGTCAATATACATATCCATATGGTACAGCAGCCGTTACGAATTGTCAAGAATTAGAACAATTGGCAAATATTGTGAAAAGAATTAATATCGAAAATCAAAATAATAATATATCAGCAAATAGTATCCAGGTAATGGATGGATATACTCCGACTATTTTCTTTGATTTTGAAGACTATATTAATAAGATTTGTAATGATACTGTGATTCTTGATGAATTTTCAAATCAATTGAGGAAAACAATATTATTCAAATGTCATACTCCACAATACTATTCTGCTTTTAAAGGAATATTGCCCATTAATCATTATTCTGGTATTACTACTTCTGATCCTAGTAGTAATAGACTTTCAAATCCAAAAATATATACACGATGGTACAAAGCCACCCATTAATTTGTATGAATTGGGATTCGATAAAGTCTATATTAAAATTATCAATTCCTCTAATTATATCTCAATTAGGCTTGTTTTTTGTCCAACTGTCAGATACTGTAATGGTTGGACAAATAGGTTCTCGTGATTTGGCTGCAATTTCTTTTGGTGGGAATGTTTATTTTTTTATTTATATATTTGGAATTGGCATCGTAAGTGGTTTAGTCCCAATTATAGGAGAAGTTTATTCGAAATTTCATTTATCTAGGACGTTATTGCACAATGCAATAGTTCTATTTACGATATTGGGATTTATATTTATGGGATTTCAAATATCGTTAATACCTTTTTTTGAATACTTAGGCCAACCTAAGGATGTGATAAATATCGCGATACGATACTATATATATACTGTCTCTTATACACATCTGACGCTGCCGACGACTCCTTACGTGTA
>ERZ1027229.1532-NODE-1532-length-10299-cov-5.663413_pt1 | contig 10299 bp, 8 predicted proteins | sample MGYA00519245_ERZ1027229 | MGnify/ENA primary metagenome ERZ1027229 (study PRJEB26926, sample SAMN06164466) | human gut metagenome | biome: ENVO:00009003; feature: ENVO:2100002; material: ENVO:00002003 | host: Homo sapiens | place: USA | collected 2012 ...
CTGACCTGCGATATGGCGCTGGGCTGCTCCACCAATACCGTTCTGCACCTGCTGGCCATCGCCTACGAGGCCGGTGTGCCGATCGACCTGAAGCTTTTCAATGAGATCAGCGCCAAGACCCCGAACCTCTGCCATCTGGCCCCCGCAGGCCCCACCCACATGCCCGACCTCTACGCCGCCGGCGGCATCCCCGCCGTGCAGGCAGAGCTGGCCAAGAAGGGCCTGCTGGACCTCGATGTCCCCACCGTCACCGGCAAGACCCTCGGAGAGAACATCAAGGGCGCTCACATCCTGAACGACAAGGCCATCCGTCCCATCGACAACCCCTACTCTCAGACCGGCGGCCTGCAGATCCTGTGGGGCAACATTGCACCGGACGGCTGTGTGGTCAAGCGCAGCGCCGTGGCCCCCGAGATGCAGCAGCACTCCGGCCCGGCCCGCGTCTTCAACAGTGAGGAAACGGCCATCGCCGCCATCTATGCGGGCAAGATCGTCCCGGGCGACGTGGTGGTCATCCGCTACGAAGGCCCCAAGGGCGGCCCCGGTATGCGTGAGATGCTCAACCCCACCTCCGCTCTGGCCGGCATGAAGCTGGACAAGACCGTGGCCCTCATCACCGATGGCCGCTTCTCCGGCGCTTCCCGCGGCGCTGCCATTGGCCACGTCAGCCCGGAGGCCGCTTCCGGCGGCCCCATTGGCCTTGTTGAAGAAGGCGATACCATCCACATCGACATCCCCAACGCCAGCATCACGCTGGAAGTTTCGGATGAGGTGCTGGCGGAGCGCAAGGCAAAGTATGTCGCTCCCGAGCCCAACATCAAGACCGGCTGGCTGAGCCGCTACGCCCGTATGGTCACCAGCGCAAACCTCGGCGCAGTGTTGAAGTAAGATAATATAAAGAACAGGAGCTGCATCCTTTCGGGACGCAGCTCCTGTTCTTTTTGGTGAGTCCAAATGGAATCTTTTTACGCCCCAAGCTGAAACTCAAATGTATATCCATCCTCGCCGTAGTGCTCATTGCCTACCCAGAGAACAGACTTATCAGTCAAATCGTAGACCACGCTGTGGATGGTGTTGCTGTTGGAGTCGTCGTTGTTCCAGGTGCGGCGGCCCACCGAGGCCAGCAGGTCCATGGCAGCGCTCTTGTCAGCTACGACGCCGTTGGTCTGGCGCAGGGCAGCCGCAAGGTGCTCGTAGCGGTCGAGGCCCTTCATCTCGACGGCAGTGCCGTCGTAGTAGCCGGGCGCCTTGATAAAGTTGGTCACCACCTGCCAGTCGGAGGAATCGGAGAGGGCGTCGGTGTCGTTCCAGAGGACGTTCAGCTGACGCTGAGAGCCGTCGGCGTCGTGGTCGGCATCAGCACCCACCCACTCGAGGACGGCGCTGCGGCCGGTGGAGTCGGCCACCATGTAGTGGAAGCAGCTGCTTGCCGAGTCGTGAAGGTCGTACTGCTGGGCCAGCGCCACAGCGTCCTCCACCGAGTCGGCGTAGTCGAGGATGAGCCGGAGCAGGGTGGTGGAGGTGAGGTCGGGCTTGTCGGTCTGGGTGTCGGTGGGGGTGCCTTTGCCCTCGCCCTGATAGGACATGAAGATGCCGCAGGCCACACCGGCGTCATTGACGCCGTCCAGCGGCACATAGGGGGCCGCGAGGGTCAGGATCTTCTGGCCGAGGCTCTCTACGTCCTTGTCCTTGTCGAGGCCGAGGAAGCTCAGGTCGATGGTGGAGTAGGAGGCGTGACGACCCTTACCGGGGTTCGTGTAGACAATGGCGGTGTTGGTGGCCGAGAAGTCATAGTTGCGGCCAAAGACCCGGTCGCCGCTCTGGGTGTCTGCGGTAAAGGCCGAGCAGGCAATGGTGCTGGTCTTGATGTTCATGGGGATGATGCCCTTGGTGATGCTCTGGGTGATGAAGGAGATGAGCTCAGAGTCAGTGGATGCGCCGCCCTGGGCCAGGAAATCGTCGAAGTAGTAGCCGCCCGAGACATTGAGCTGGTAGACTGCACCGTCGCGGTGGGCTTCGTCGCGGTCAGAGAGCTTTTTGAGAGACGAGAGGGTGGCCAGCTCGTTGTGCCAGAGGGCGAACACGGCAACGGCCAGCGCGATGACCAGCGCCGCCAGCACGCAGGCAAGGCGCTTGAGGACTTTGGAGAGAGAATGATGCTTCATGGGACCTCCTGAAAAAGTCAAAAGAATATAGATAAAATACTTGAATATTCTATCACGACTTCTGTCGTGTTACAAGACTTTTGGAGATTTGGCCGGAAAATAAAAACAGGCGCTGAACGACAGCGCCTGTTCTGAGAGAGACTTAACCAAACAGTTTTTTCGTATTGTGCATATACACCGACAGCACCAGCCCCACGCAGATATACAGCATGAGCACCGAGCTGCCGCCCGCCGAATAGAAGGGCAGGGTGACGCCGATGACCGGCAGGAGGCGGAGGTTCATGCCGACATTGACGAATATCTGGGCCATGAACGCGCCGCCGATGCCGGCGCAGATGAAGGAGCCCAGCATATCCTCGCTGCACGCTCCGGTGGCGAAGGTCTTGATGATGATGGCCAGCAGCACGCCCAGCACCACGCAGCAGCCCACGAAGCCCGCCGCGTTGCCGATCCAGCAAAGGATGAAGTCGTTGTGGGCGTTGGGGACGCTGTAGTAGCGGCCCTCGAAAAAACCGTTGCCGAAGATGCCGCCTGAGCCGATGGCGATCTCGCCCCGCTGCTGCTGGTAGATGATGTTCTTCCAGACCGTCTCGCTGGGCGCCCAGCCCGTCTCGTTGTTGGGGTCGATGACCGCAAGGATGCGGTACCACTGGTAGCCCTTGCCGATCTTGTCGCTGAAGAAGGCGAAGGCCGCCGCTGCCGCCGCTGCGAGGGCAGCGAAGGCCCCGATGATATACTTCCAGCTCAGCCCGGCGGCAAAGAGCATACAGCAGCCGATGATGCCGTAGATGATGGCCGTACCGTCGTCACCCTGGATATGGATGATGCCGATCGGCACGAAGAGATGGAGCAGCAGCTTGCCCAGCTCTTTCGGCTCATTGAGGCGGCTGCGGACATTGTTCAGATGCATGGCGAAGGTAAGGATGAAGCTTATCTTTGCCAGCTCGGTAGGCTGGAAGGTGAAGCCGCCCAGCTTGTACCAGGAATAGTTGTCGGTGTCGCCCGCGTTGTAGCCGATGGTCAGCGGGCCGATGGTCACATTGCGGATGACCAGCGTGGGCAGCACGAGGCCCCATGTGAGCACCACATGGACAGGCCAGACATTGACGAGGCTGCGGTAGTCGATGTTGGACAGAAGGATGGCCACCAGGATGCCGATGGCCGCTGCGCCCGCCTGCACCACGGCCCGGCGGTAGTCGCCGATGCCGGTGAGCTGGCCGGTGAGCTCATCCACGGCAAAGCCGCTGCCCTGCTTCGCCGCCCACGACGACAGCGCCAGTACCGCCATCGCGCTGCTGAACAGGCAGAGCAGCAGGTACATCTTGTCTGTCCGTTTCCAATATCGCTGAATGCTTTCCAAAAAAGCACCACCTTTCTGTATCTTTGGGAAGCCGTTTTCTAAGCATTGCACTCCGCTTACGAAAACAGCTTCCTCGAAACCCCGCCTCACAGCCGGGCATAATCCCCCAATATACCTTATTATACAGCAGGGGAGAGAGGCGCGCAAGATGGCCGGTTGTGACAGCTTTGCAAAATCGGCGCAGAACGCTTGACAAAGGCCGATATGCCCTCTAAAATGAAACGTACCGGGGCGGTAAATGGCCGGTCCCCGGCGTTCTTGGAGGAACAGTTTTTACATGAAGGAACAACGCCATCGAATTTTGTGCGCGGTCTGCGCACTGGCACTGGTGCTGACGGCTGTGCTGGCTCCTGCCGCATGGGCGGCAGACGGAGCGGGCGAGGTGCAGGATACGGCAAAGTCTACCCTCACCACGGACGATGCCGCCGAGATGCAGCAGGCAGACGCCGCTGTGACGGCCCTGACCGGCAGCGACGAATACGAGCAGATGTCCCGGGAAGAAAGGCTCACCTCGGCCCTTGCGGAGCTGGATGAGCTGGCCCGGAAGGGGCTGGTGCGCCGGGACTCCATCCGCACCGACGAGGAGAACGGGATAGTCAGCTTTACCTACCGCTGCGGCGTGCTGGGCGGCATCCTGCTCACTCTGCCCGACGAGCTGGACGAGATGACCTTTGACGCCGGAGACAACGGCCTGCGCGCCCCGAGGGACATTGCTCAATGCACTCCCCGCACCGCCGAGATGCCCCTGACCGACGATGTCCGGCAGGCTGCGGAGGCCCGGCGGTACCGGGAAAACGCTCTGCCTGAGACGATCGGCCGTGCCGCTATTTATTATGCCTTCGATAATACGGTGAACAGCTCCCGCTTTCCGTATTATTCCTATATGCAGGGCTTCTGGGAAGGCATGGGCCTGCGCACGACGATGAACACCCGGGTGACCCTGTCGGACCTGCGCCGGATGAACAAATACGATTTGTGCATCCTGAGCGCCCACGGTGCCTACTATACTTACAGCTACGGTACTTTCCGGAAGCACACCCGGACCGAGCCCATCATCCTGCTGACAGAAGCGTCCACGCTGTATAAAGACATCATCTACGGCTTTGACCTGCTGGCTCACCGCATCATCAAGCTCAACGGCCTTTACTGCGTCACAGCGGATTTCTTCCGCAATGCGTACCGCTCGGGCCAGCTCAGCAATACCATCATCTACTCCGAGACCTGTGAGTTCCTGGGCGTCACGAACAGCGTGGATGAGTCGATGGCCGAAGCGCTGCTGGCGGGCGGCGCACGGACTGTGCTGGGCTATGTGAACAACGTCTACACGGTCTACTCCCGCAGTATGCTCTGGGATACCGTCAACCATCTTGCGATGGGACAGACCATCGGCAGGGCGCTGGCCCATGCGAAGGATACCTACGGCGAGAACGACATCATCTGGTATACGGAGCAGGGCGGACGCCGCCCCCACGCCGCCGCAGCGTGTCTGGTGCTCTACGGTGACGAGAACGCCCGGCTGAATGTGCCGGAAAACTTCTCGCTCGAGGAACGCGCGGAGGCCGCGGAAGATATGCTGGCCGATGTGCTCGAAAGCGCGGCCTGAGCGTTGCACTTTTGACAGAAATAGTTTATACTAAGGGACGGCAGAACAGGACGGCAGGACTCTGCCGTCCCTTTTTTATAGAAACGCATATGAGGTAGGATACCCATGTCTGAATTTATCACCCACTCCCGCGAGGAGACGGTGGCACTGGGGGCGCAGGTGGCGCAACATCTTGCGCCCGGGGCGCTCATCGCCTTTACCGGCGGGCTTGGCGCGGGCAAGACGGCCTTCTGCGAGGGCATTGCCAGGGGCCTCGGCTGCACTGACCCGGTCAGCAGCCCGACGTTTGCCATCGTGAACTATTACCGCGGGCCGCGGCCTTTCGCGCACTTTGATTTGTACCGCATCTCCACGGAGAACGATTTGTGCGCGGCAGGGTTCTACGACTATCTGGATGAGGGCGCTGTGGTGGCGGCAGAGTGGAGCGAGAACTTCGCTGACCTGCTGGCGCTGGAAGACCCCATCCACATCAACATCGAGCGGGTGGACGACACCACCCGCCGCATCACCATCGAGGGGGTGGAAGTATGAACATCTTAGCCGTGGATACGGCGGGCAAGACCGTGGGCGTGGCCCTTCTGCAGGATGACCGCCTGCTCTACGAGTGCTATCTCGATGCGGGCATGACCCACAGCGAGACCCTGATGCCCCTCATCGACAACTGTCTCAAGCTCTGCGGCATGGGCTGCAAGGACATCGACCTCTACGGCGTCAATGCCGGCCCCGGCAGCTTTACCGGCCTGCGCATCGGGCTGGCGGCGGTGAAGGGTCTGGCCTTCCCCCGGGAGACGCTCTGCGCCCCGGTGTCCACGCTGGAAGCGCTGGCGGCGGCCCACACCGGCTGCGGCACCGTGCTCTGCGCGCTGGATGCCCGCCGTGCGCAGGTGTACAGCGCGGCTTTCGACCTTGAGACCCACGAGCGTCTGATGGACGACGATGCCCGTGCCGTGGCCGACCTGGCCGAGTTTGTAGAAAATTGCAAAAAGCCTCTGTTTTTTGTTGGTGATGGCGCGGCTCTGTGCTATAATAAATATGACAATGTCCCGGGCGTGCTCTGTGTACCGCCAGCTCTCCGCAATGGCCGTGCCGCTGCGGTGGCCTATGTGGCAAAGCAGATGGCCCAGCGGGGCGAAGCCGTTCTGCCCGAGGCTCTGCTGCCGGATTATCACCGGCTGAGCCAGGCCGAGCGGGAGCGGGCCGAGCGTCTGGCCGCAGAAGCTGCCCGTACCGAAATACCGGAAGATACTGCAAAGGGAAAGGATCAACACCAATGACGAAACCCATCGCACTTGCCGCCGACCACGGCGGATTTGAACTGAAAGAGGCCGTTAAGGCTCATCTGGACGAGCTGGGGTTGGAGTACATCGACTTCGGCACCCACAGCACCGCCAGCGTGGACTACCCTGACATGGCTCTGCCTGCCTGCGACGCCGTGGTGAGCGGCCAGTGCAGCAAGGCGCTGCTGTTCTGCGGCACCGGTGTGGGCATCAGCATGGCCGCAAACAAGGTCAAGGGCATCCGTGCCTGCTGCTGCTCTGACAGCTTCAGCTGCGAGTATACCCGCCGCCACAACGACGCCAACGCCCTGTGCATGGGCGGCCGTGTCGTCGGCCCCGGCCTCGCCTGCCAGCTGGTGGACATCTTCCTCAACACCGAGTTCGAGGGCGGCCGCCACGAGAAGCGCATCGCAAAGCTGATGGAGATCGAGAATCGGTAAACCTTAGGATTCCAATATCTATTCACAATATAAGGAGAGTGTATTATGACCCCTATGATCGTTGAGCATCCGCTGCTGCAGCACAAACTGAGCATTCTGCGCAACAAGCAGACCGGCACCAAGGAGTTCCGTGACCTCGTGGGCGAGATCGCCACTCTGCTGTGCTATGAGGCTACCCGTGACCTGCCTCTGGAAGAGGTGGAGATCGAGACTCCCATCACCATGGCAAAGACCAAGGTGCTGGCAGGCCGCAAGCTGGCGCTGGTGCCGATCCTCCGCGCCGGCATGGGTATGCTGGATGGTATGCTGACCCTGCTGCCCGCCGCTAAGGTCGGCTTCATCGGCCTGTACCGCGACGAGGAGACCCTGCAGCCCGTGGAGTATTTCTGCAAGCTGCCGAAGGACATCGCTGAGCGCGACGTTCTGGTGCTTGACCCGATGCTGGCTACCGGCGGCAGCGCCATCGACGCCATCACCCAGATCAAGAAGCACGGCGCAAAGCACATCAAGTTCATCGGCCTCATCGCTGCTCCGGAAGGCATCAAGGCCCTGCACGAGGCACACCCCGATGTGGACATCTACCTCGGCGCACAGGATGACCACCTGAACGAGAACGGCTACATCGTCCCCGGCCTGGGCGACGCAGGCGACCGTATCTACGGCACCAAGTAAATCTCTGTATAACGGAAAAGTGCTCTGCCGGCCGGCAGAGCACTTTTTGCGTGGTACAGTAATATTTACAGCATTGTAAATTTTCTGCGAGGCGCTTGACTTTTTTAGAAAACTGCGTATACTTATAAACGAGAAAATCAAATGCTGTTCATTTGGAATCGCAAATAATAAGACCCCTTCTCGGAGGTGCTAGCTCCGGGAAGGGGTCTTATTATTTAGTGCTTACAGTCCTTGTTGAACCATCTGCCAAGCCACTTGTAGATGTAGTTTGCAACCACACCTGCTGCGACAGACAGCATAAATGAGAAAATACTGTTCATTCGGAATCACCTCCCTTCCAAACGGAATGGAGTGGTAAGGACGGCGATTCGATTATATCATATTTTTCGACAGAAGAACAGAACTTCTTTCAGCACGATCACTTGCTCTTTCGTGCTAAAATCTCATCCAGAATGGCGTCCGCTACATCATCCTTGCTCATCAGGGGCAGCTCGCGGGCGCCGTCCGGCGTGATGAAGGTGACAACATTGGTATCCACACCAAACCCGGCACCGGCTACCTTCAGATTGTTGGCCACCACCATGTCGAGGTTCTTTTTCTCGAGCTTGGCCGAGGAGTTGGCCAGCATATCCCGCGTCTCCATCGAGAAGCCGCAAAGGAACTGGCCCTTCTTCTTGGGGCCGATGGTGCCGAGGATGTCGGGCGTCCGCTCCACGGCAATGGAGAGGTCGCCGCCCTTCTTCTTTATCTTGTCGTCGGCCACGGCGGCGGGGCGGTAATCGGCCACGGCAGCGGCCATGACCAGAACGTCCATCTCGTCGAAGCGGCTGGTCACGGCCTCGTACATCTGCTGGGCTGTCGTGATGGAGACATCCTCGGTGAACCGCACCGGCTGCAGGGCCGTCGGGCCGTGGATGAGGGTGACTTCGGCACCGCGCATCGCGGCGGCACGGGCCACGGCATAGCCCATCTTGCCGGTGGAGTGGTTGGTCAGGTAGCGCACAGGGTCCAGCGGCTCCTGAGTGGGGCCGGCCGTGACGGCAATGCGCAGACCGGTGAGGTCCTTCGGCTTTGCGATGGCGCGGAAGATGTAGTCCAGCAGGACATCCTCTTTCGGCAGGCGTCCGCTGCCCACGTCCTTGCAGGCCAGTACGCCGCTCTCCGAGGGGATGACCGTGAAGCCGTACTTTTCCAGTGTGGCGATGTTGTCCTGGGTGATGGGGTTCTCCAGCATCCCGGTGTTCATGGCAGGGGAGACGAGCTTGGGACACTTGGCCGCGAGAACGACGGTGGTAAGCATATCGTCGGCGATGCCGTGAGCCATCTTGGCAATGACGTTGGCGGTGGCCGGGGCCACGAGGATGACGTCGGCCTTCTTTGCCAGCGAGATATGGGTGACTTCGAACTTGAAATCCCGGTCGAAGGTGTCCACCATGCACTTGTGGCCCGTCAGGGTCTCGAACGTGATAGGGGTGATGAACTGGGTGGCGTTTTTGGTCATGATGACCTCCACGTCGGCCCCCAGCTTGCGCAGTGCGCTGGCCACATTGGCCATTTTATAGGCGGCAATGCCGCCGCTGACGCCCAGAAGGACGCATTTTCCCTTCAGATCCATCCCAAATACCTCCTATAAATAGGGATAATATAACTACAGTATAATGCAAAACGGCCCAGAGCACAACAAAATCTTTGATGGGGGTTGTATCTTGGCCCAAAATGCGGTAAAATACAGCTTGACTTATACAAAAAAGCTCTCTGTCAAGCCTGCGGCTCACGGGCAGGCCCGTCTCCATACAACCTCTCAGGCGCTTCGCGCCAGCTCCCCTGGTAGGGGAGCCTCTGGCGAAGAGATGGGGCTTTACGATATGCCAAGGCCTCCCCTCGGTAGGAGAGGCGGCATCACACAGCGGTGACGGAGAGGTCCGACCCTGCGAGGAACTGAATTATGATTTTAGCCATTGACATAGGCAACACCACCGTCGCCCTCGGGGGCATCCGGGACGGACGTGTATGCTTTGTGGCCCACATGGACACGGTGCGCACCCGCACAGCGGCGGAGTACCGTGCCGAGATGGAAAAGGTGTTCTCTCATCGGAGACACCCGGAAAAGCCCATCCGCTTCGAGGGCGCTGTCCTCACCAGCGTCGTCCCCCAGATCACGGGGGCGCTGGCCGAGTGCGCCCGCCACTACACCGGCAAAAAGCCGGTCATCGTCTCGCCCGACATCCGCACCGGCCTCACGATGGGGGTGCCTGACCCTCACGCCGTCGGCAAAGACCGCCTTGTGGATGCGGCCTACGCGGCGGCGAACTTCCCCCTGCCGGTGGTCACGGTAGACCTCGGCACCGCCACCACGTTCAACGTGGTAGATGAGAATAAGGTCTTCCGGGGCGGTGTCATCTGCCCCGGACTTTCCACCGGTCTGCGGGCGCTGGGGGAGCGGTGCGCCCAGCTGCCGCAGGTACATCTTTCTTCGCCCAAAAGCGCGATCGGCGTCGATACCGAGAAGTGTATGCTCTCCGGCTCTGTGCTGGGGACGGCTGTCCTGCTGGACGGCATCACTCAGCGCATCGAGGAAGAACTGGGCCGTCCGGCCACGCTGGTGGTCACTGGCGGTCTGGCAAAGTATGTCATCCCGCTCTGCCGTCACCCGCTCACCTATGACCCCGAGCTGCTGCTGAAGGGACTGGCTCTCCTTTACCAGCTCAATGCGCCGCAGCATGAGCGTCACCACCTGTCTCTTATACACATCTCCGAGCCCACGAGACGGACTCCTATCTCG
>ERZ1027229.1534-NODE-1534-length-10291-cov-5.053146_pt1 | contig 10291 bp, 8 predicted proteins | sample MGYA00519245_ERZ1027229 | MGnify/ENA primary metagenome ERZ1027229 (study PRJEB26926, sample SAMN06164466) | human gut metagenome | biome: ENVO:00009003; feature: ENVO:2100002; material: ENVO:00002003 | host: Homo sapiens | place: USA | collected 2012 ...
AGATAGGAGTCCGTCTCGTGGGCTCGGAGATGTGTATAAGAGACAGATCATATTGTTGAAATTGCATTGGACGGTATAGAGAACGAGGAATTAAGAGATCCCAAGATGCGTTTTTGATTTCCAAGGCAAGCCGTTACGACATTAAGGGAGGGATTTGCATGAAAAGAAATTACTGGGCGTTATTAGTTTTTGTGTTAATAATAGTATTGCAGTGGATTGGATTAGGATTTTATGGTCAAATAAGGTTTATTTTTTTGATAATTATATTAGTTCTAATTGTTTTATTTGCAATATTAGTGCGAAAATAGCAAAAGTGATTTGTGAATAGTGAGGTAAAGGAACAAGGTGAAGCCGATACACTTAGGGCAGTCCTTTACGGAACGGACACAGCCAGTACCGCAATGATACATAAGAGGGCTTGAGAGGGTGTAAAAATTCTTGTGTCTATGGAAAGTAAATCTTTCTGATAAGAAATAGATATGTAAAATTTTGCTGTCGAATTAATGATTATGCGGCTGTCGAATATATCTTTGTACTTACAGTATTGCCATGTAGGAAAATTATATACATCATTTTCGATTTTTTTGCATGACAAGTAAGGCATCATGATTATTGCCTTTTGTGGGCTCTGCCCACACCCGACCTCTGGAATAGGATCGGAAATTTCTGGCAATAATATAAATGCCGAAGGAATAGACAGAGAGCAGGAATGAGGGGCTTAAAAGAGCTTCCCCATTCCTGCTTTTCTTTTCTCTTACAGATAAGCAGTGAGCCGTTCTCCGTAAAGGACTATCAGCTGATTCAATACCTGATCCCAGTTCCGGTATCTCTGCGTCCACTTTTTGACTACGTTCTCGCTGGCAAGATACAGCATCTTTTCCAATGCAGAATCGCTTGGGAATACACTTTTCGTTTTCGTGACTTTCCGATACTGGCGGTTCAATCCTTCTATGATATTTGTCGTGTACATAATGCGTCTGATATCATTAGAAAACTGGAAAAAGGAACTTACATCTTCCCAATTATTTTCCCAGTTACTGATCGCGTACGGATATTTCTTCCCCCATTTTTCTTTCATGTTCTCCAGCTCTGTTAAAGCGGCTGTTTCGTTCGGAGCATTGTACACTTCTTTGAAATCCGAGGAAAACTTTTTCAGATCATTATAATTTACATATTTGAAAGAATTGCGTAGCATATGGATCACACATCTCTGGATCTCTGCCTGCGGATAAACTGCCTGAACAGCTTCTTTAAAACCCGGAAGACCATCCACGCAGAAGAAAAGGACATCTTTTACTCCGCGGTTCTTAAGATCATTAAGCATTCCAAGCCAGGACTTACTGGTTTCATTTGTGCCTACTGTGATGCTGAGGATATCTTTGTATCCCTCCACTGTAACGCCAAGAACTACATACGCAGCACGACTCAGGATTCTGCCATCCTCACGTACTTTATAATGAATACAGTCCATAAAGACAAACGGATAAACCGGGTTCAGAGGACGGGACTGCCATTCCTTAACCTGAGGAAGTATCTTGTCTGTGATCTTGCTGACCATTTCAGCTGACAGCTCAATTCCATAAAGATCCTTGAGCTGGTCGTGGATGTCACGTGTACTCATACCACGGGCATATAAAGAGATCACTTTTTCCTCAATCCCTGAAATATCTCTCTGGTATTTAGGGATAAGTTTTGGTTCAAACTCACCGTTACGGTCTCTTGGTACGTCGATTTGAAATTCACCGTATTGACTCTTTAAGTTTTTTGTAGAATGACCATTTCTTTTATTGTCTGTTTGTAGATCTCCCTTATGGTTTTTCTCGTAGCCAAGAGTTACATCCAGTTCTGCCTCCATCAGCTCCTGCAGGATATCCTTGAAACTGTCTTTCAGAAGCGTGTATATATCTGCAACGCTATTAATGTTGTTTTCTGAGATGATCTGTCGAATTTGTTCTTTTGCAACTGCCATAAAAAATACAAACTATTTTACACTACCCATTCTGCAGCTCTTAATCTTGTCATCCGGTTATCTTTTCGCACCTTCTATGATCTGGATCAGGTTTTTATCCAGCTGGATCGTCCGGTTCCATGGATTGATGATGACTCCTGCGATTTCCGGTACGGTCAGAGCGGATGCAAACAATTTATCGATATTTGCCAGGAAGGTGGATTTTACGCTTCCGCCGCCTTTTAATTCTTCTTCAAAGCTTGTAAATGCTGCCCACCACGCTTTTCCGTCAGCGGTCTTTATCGCCTGCACCCGGATCTGACCGTCTCCGGTCGGCGGTTCTACTGCCACGATAAACTGTCCGTTTTCCTGCATACGCCTGCGGATTACCGTCAGGGTATGTGCCAGCATTTCCTGTGTCGGTTCCTGCTGAAGTGCCGCGATGGCTTCTTCTATTTTTTCGTTTCCACACAGTCCGGCATCGACTGTTTCGTTCTGTTTTTTATTTTTATGATCTGCCATATATTCCTCTTTTCATTTGTGCCAAGCGGATATTCGCAATCCACCAATACTTATATCAAATCAGATAGGCGATTGAATCCCGCCACTGATACAAACTTGTTACTCGCCGTCTACGGAGGCGGAAGTCATCTTACATTTGATATATTCTGCCTGCAATTCCTGCATTTTCAGACTTCTGACTTTGAAGTCATATGATACTTTTCCATGTTTTCTTTATTGCGATATTCATGTTTCTCATAATATCCGATCAGTTTTTTATCTGCATCACGAAGTGCCACCATATATACATCTTTGTTCTGTTTTTCATTATGAGATGTATATATGAGATTGTTTTCTTCGCTTTTGGCAAACCATGCAACGACTTCTTTGATTCTTTCGTTGGAATGTGCCCCGTGGCAGTCCAGAAGGCTTTTGCCAAGCAGTTCTGCTCCGCCATACTTATGATAATTGGCAGCTGCCGCCGGATTCATATAAATGATTTTGTGATCCAGGCTGCAGATCACAACAGCTGCACGATCCTGATCGATAATACTTTTAAAATATGCCCCTAATTCCATAATATCATCCTTTCTCATCCAATCTCCTGCTACGCAGATACACCAGAATCCCCACCGCATCCGCAAGGAACCATCCGATCGGAATGGATACCCAGATTCCTGTCACACCAAGCCACGAGATTTTGGAGAGGGTGTAAGACAGCAGCACTCTTGTTCCAAGGGAAATGACCGTGAGCACCACCGACATGTTCGGGCGGTTCACAGCACGGTAATAGCCATAGAGCATAAACAAAATGCCAATTCCGATATAACAGGCTCCTTCGATTCTTAAATACTGCACGCCGACTGCAATAATCTCCCTGCTCGTCTCGGAAACAAACAGCTGCATCAGCGGCTGTGCCAGAACAAAGACACCGCAGCTGATCACAATGCAGAACAGGATCACGCTGATCACTGACTGGCGGATCCCCTGACGGATACGTTCTTTCTTTCCGGCTCCGTAGTTCTGGGCTACAAAGACGGAAAATGCATTTCCGAAATCACCGACCGGCATATATGCGATCGTGTCGATCTTGACTGCCACGGCAAATGCTGCCATAACGGTCGCTCCGAAGCTGTTGACAATTCCCTGCACGACCAGAATACCGAAATTCATCACGGACTGCTGCAGACAGGTAAAACCGGAAAGTGACATGATCTGTTTTAAGTTTTCACGGTTCCATTTCATATCTTTTCTGCTGATATGGTATTCCGGATAACGCACCAGAAAATACAGCAGAATACCGACTCCGGAAACATACTGTGCGATCACGGTCGCAACGGCCGCACCTTTGATCCCCATGTGCAGAACCAGCACAAAGTATAAATCCAGAAAAATATTTAAGATCACGGAAATTCCAAGGAAAAAAAGCGGTGTGACGGAATTTCCGATTCCACGCAGTACGTTTGCAACATAATTATATAAAAAAGTGGCAAAAAATCCGATAAAGACATAAAAAAGATATTCCCGCATCGCCGCTGTCGTTTCCTGCGGCACCTGAAGCAGACGGATCATCGGATTCATCCAGATATAAATGATCCCGGTCAGAATCACCGCCAGTGAACCGATCACAACCGCAGAAATAAAAATGCCGTTTCGGATCAGATTCTGATTTTTTTTGCCATAAGCCATCGATAAAAATGCACTGCTTCCAAGACAAAGCCCGATGACGATCGATGTCAGGAAGGTCATTAACGTGTAAGACGAACCGACGGCTGCCAGTGCATTATCTCCGATATAATGGCCGACCACCCAGGTATCGACCAGGTTGTAGAGCTGCTGAAGCACATTTCCAAGCATCAGCGGAACCGCAAATTTCCACAGGCTCGAGGTGATGTTTCCGACCGTTAGATCTATATTTTTTGTTTTCCTCTGTTTTCCCATTTCTTACTTTTCTTTTCTCAGCTGCCAGAATGCTACGGCACTTGCAGCTGCCACATTTAAAGAATCCACGCCATGCGACATTGGTATTTTGACGGTGTAATCGCAGTCTGCGATCGTCCGGGATGTCAGACCGTCTCCTTCTGTTCCAAGGAGGATAGCAAGCTTTTCTTCTTTCTGCAAAATCGGATCATCGATGCGGATCGAATCACCGCTTAAGGCAAGTGCCGCCATTTTAAATCCCATTTTGTGTAAAAGCTGAATCCCTCCTTCCGGCCAGGAAACGGAGTTATCCACAAAAGTCCACGGAATCTGGAAAACTGTCCCCATACTGACGCGGATCGCCCGCCGGTAAAGTGGATTGCTGCATGCCGGTGTCAGCAGAACCGCATCCATGTGCATTGCTGCCGCTGAGCGAAAAATCGCCCCGATATTAGTCGGATTGACCACTTCTTCCAGCACCGCAATGCGTTTTGCATTTTCACAGATTTCCCTCATGGACGGAAGTTTCCGGCGATGCATCGCACAGAGCATGCCACGCGTCAGTTTAAAACCGGTGATCTTTGTGAGCACATCAAATTCTGCCGTATACACCGGGATCTGCCCGCAACGTTTTATGATCTGTTTTGCTTCTCCTTCGACGTGTTTCTTTTCCACCAGAATAGAAATCGGCTCGTACCCCGCATCCAGTGCCCGCTCCACTACTTTCGGGCTTTCTGCAATAAAAATCCCGTCTTCTGGATTTGCACGATTTAAAAGCTGGATTTCTTTTATTCTTGCATATACGTCCAGTTTCGGATCTTCAAAATCCGTAATTTCTATGATATCTGACAATTTTGCGGTCTCCTTTATCAAGAATGGCTCCGATATTCTTGCTGCGGGGTGCACGTCATGGATCGCATGATATATTCTTCTGTGCACCTCTGCAATCTGCCGGAGGCTATATCAGATGGGAGTTTTCTCACATCTGATGTATCTTTTTCCTTACAAAATAAAAGCAGATCACCTGCATAATGATCGTGAACAGCCAGGAACCCGGATACGAAATAAACAGCACATACAAAGAACGATAATGCGGAAAGATTCCAAAAATCCATACCACTCGCATACCTACGGTACCGATAATCGAAAGAATCATCGGTACGGCAGAATAGCCCATGCCTCTGAGTGCTCCCGGAAACAGATCCATGATACCGCACAAAAAATACGGCACAGTCGTGATCGATAAAATTTCCATTCCGCAGCGGATAACTTTCTCTTCTTCTGTGTAGATCCGAAGAATCTCCGGTCCGAGAAGATAAGAACCGCATCCAAGCACTCCGGCAACAACAACCGTCAGGATCAGGCAGTCGATCAACACTTTATCCATACGTTTGTATTTGCCGACACCATAATTCTGGCTTGTGAAACTCATGCATGCCTGCGTGATCGAATTGACTGCCGCATAGAGAAATCCCAGTATATTATTGGCCGCCGTATAACCTGCCATGGCGGTAGAACCAAAGGAATTGACCGATGACTGCAAAAGTACGTTAGAAAAATTGATGATCATGCTCTGGATCCCTGCCGGGATTCCGACCTGAAAAATCTGCTTCAGATAAACGCCTTTGATCTGCAGTTTTGAAAAACGGAGCTGGTAGCTGCCTTCCGATTTATACAAGCACCATAATACCAGGATGCAGGAGATCAGCTGTGAGATCACCGTAGCGATCGCAACGCCTTCCACTGCCATGTGACAGTAAATAACGAGCAGCATATTCAATGCTGCGTTGATCAGTCCGGAGATGATCAGAAAAAGAAGCGGCCGCTTCGTATCTCCGATTGCTCGAAGGATCGCCGCCCCGTAGTTATAGAGCATAAAAAACGGCATGCCCATAAAATAAATCCGCATATACAGCGTAGACTGATCAATGACATCATCCGGCGTTCCCATCAATTCCAGTGCACCTCTCGCAAACAGAACACCGACAAATGCCATGATCACACCGCTGACCATCGCCAGCGTGATCGAAGTATGTACTGTTTCCGACATTTCTTTTGATTTGCCCATCGCATAAAACCTTGCCGCCAGTACATTTGCCCCAAGCGAAATACCGATAAAAAGATTGGTAAAAACATTGATCAGGGCGGTGGTTGAACCAACCGCCGCCAATGCCTGTTTCCCACTGAATCTTCCCACTACGATGATGTCCACTGCATTGAACATCAGCTGCAGAATACCGGATAACATCAGCGGGAGTGAAAACGAAATTAATTTGTCCATGATACTTCCATTGCACATATCAATTTCATATTTACTGTTTTTCAAAACAAAAACCTTCCTTCTTTACTGCTCATATTACTTTGTCATTTCTTTTTTACTGCGGACCATCTTCCTTTTGTTGTTCCGTTTACACCACGCACACGAACATAGTATTTCTTATTTTTCTTTAATCCTTTGATCGTATATTTCAGTTTTGTGGTCGTTTTGGATTTTGCTTTTTTAAATTTCTTGTTGGTCGCATACTGAATCTGATATTTCTTCGCATTTTTTACTTTTTTAAACTGAACCTGAATCTTCGTTTTAGATCTCTTTAAGCTAATCTTTGGCTTGCCGACTTTTATCGTCTGCTGCGGCTTTGTCTGAGTATTCTCTGTTTTATCTGTGTCTGAATTGTCCGGTTTTGGATCAAATCCCCAATCCCAGTCGATATCACCATCACCCCAGGAAATATTACCTCCGGTGTTTCCGCCGGTATTGCCTCCAGTATTTCCGCCGTTATTATCTCCGGTATTTCCACCATTGTTTCCGCCGGTATTCTCTTCCAGACTTCCGCCGGTTTCTTTGCTTACCTCTTCAAGGCAGTATGGATTGATCTTGATCATCACCGGTTTGCCGTTGTCTGTGACATACCATACGACGTTTCCGTCTGTATCACAGATCGGCTGACATTCTGACAGGGCAAGCGGTGCGGAATATACCTTACTTGTCCTGCTTCCGTCTGCATTCATCAGCATCATTTTTGTGGTGTAATTCTGTTTTCCGGATGCTTTTTCTTCCCACATCAGCAGGAACTGATTTTTCGTGATCTTAACCAGTTTTGGCGTGGTAACATCAACGTCTGCACCATTTGCATAGTTGGTGATCCAGGTTCTGTTTCCGGAAGGTTCCGCTTTTCTCGAACTGCTTATAAATATATTTTTCTGATCATCATTCAGTTTTTCGACACCAAGGCCTGCAACCAGATAATATTCTTCTGACAGTTCCAGACCAGTCAGAGAATATCCAGTATAATTATAGCCTGTATTTCCATCGATTGTGAAAAGACTGCCGTACAGACTCGGATCTTGCAGTTTGTCACCGGTCTTGGTCATGGTAAATGCAATGCCTCTTGGATAAGCATCTCCGAGATCCACACGGTAAATGTATTCTCCGTCCGTTCTGATCAGCTGCATGAAAGAATGGCTGACATAACCTTCTCCCAGATTCATGACTCCTGTATAAGAATCCACAAGTGTCATATCTTCTTCATTGACCACAAAACTGCAGTTTGCCTGATGATGATATCCGTCGTCCGACTGATACATTTCGTGGCAGGTGTGGATATAAAGTTTGCCGTCTGTTTCCGTCATGCTGAGACCGCCAGCATCAAATGGAATGTAGGTGTTGGCTCCTTTAACACTGCACTGTGCAAGGCGATTCCAGTTTTTATCATATTTCACGAAACGGAATACTTCACACTCATCCGATTCTTCTTTGTTCATCTGTCCAAAAACTGCATAATTATAATTTTCGCCAATATAGATCCCACCAAAAATCGGAAGTTCTGCCGCAACATTTTTAGAAGAAACCAGATTCAGTTTGCTGTCATAAGTCTCAACCACGATCTTATCATTGATATATTCTGCACGCTGATATCCGCCGTCTGCTGTCTGTGCCAGATAAGACTTCGTGGTACTTCCATAATAAGAAGAATAATGCGGCAGATGAATGTTGTCGGATGCTGCTCCCTCCAGGTTTACCTTTGAAAACACTTCTGCATCTTCGTACTGTGAACCATCCACCGTGATCGTGACCTGTTTTGTAACGCCTATCGTTTCTGCTGTGATCATGATGGTCGCTGTTCCTGCTTTCCAGGCATTGAGACCTCCTGTTTCATCCACACTTACTATGTTCGGATCCGAGGATTCATAAGTGTAATCCATTTTGCAGGAACCTTCTGTTGTACAGATCAGCTTGTCGCTCTCAGATACCTTCATGGACTCTGGTGCCTGCACTTCAAAAGTTGTCGGGATTTTCAGATCCAATGTTTCAAGATAAAACTGATCCTCTTCTTTTTCTACAACACGGCATATATCACCATCCACCCAGAAACTGTAGACCGGATGCTCGGTAACGATGTCCACTTTTTTCTTTCCATCTTCCATGGAGTACTGCGTGAGCGTGTTTGTATCTGTCTTGACATAAATGCTCTTTTCATCTTCACTCAAAGCACATCTGGTTCCGTAACTGCTGACATCAAAATTATTTTTGTAGGTTGATTTTCCCGCAAGTGCCACAAATTTGATCGCATCTTTGTCTGCAATATTCAGAGAAGAAACCGAAACACTGCTGTCAATGATATTGATCACCGTACTCTGCTCCGTGTGATCGTTGTAATCATAGCTGTTGGAATCCAGAATCGTAATGGCGTTCGGACTCTGGAAGGTATTGAGCACTGCCAGATATTTATCATTTAACATCTCTGCCGGTTTATTTCTCTCATAGAAATAAGACTGATACAGCATCATCAGATTTGCCTCCGGCAGATGAAGTGTATTGTCCTCACCGACATTTCCTGCCATTAAAGACGCCATGTCATGATCATATCCCCAGTATCTCCAGTTATAAGTTCCTCTGTAATAAAAATTGCCGCTGACCGTATCAAATCCGTAAAACTGTAAAATGCTTCCTTCATACGGTGCTGTTGCCAGAGATTTTCCGGTGCTGTCGTACAGGCAAAGATCATCGCTGGCATTGGCCACATAGATCCTTCCCTTTTTATCTACGCCAAGTGCATTGATAAACCCTGAGAAATTCGCGGTGCTTTTCATGCTGTCCAGCGTGATTTCTTTTGTTTCCCCTGTTTCAAAAACATATTCATACAGCGTGGCATTGCAGTCATACGTATACGTTTTCCCATTTTGTTCAATGGCATTTGCCAGCCTTTTGTTTTCTGTTTTTATATAATAAATTCCTTCGTCATTCACAAAACTGTCTTCTGCCCGTAAAATGGTCGTTTTCTGCTCATAAGAATTGCTGTCAATATCATAAAAAGAAACTTCAAATTTCTGCTGATTTGAATAAAAAGGATCACCTTTTTTTACCAGATAAAAGCCATGATCTGCTTTGCTGTACACAACCTTCTCATAACTGCTTGCCATATTGAAATATTCACTCTGAAGCTCAACTGCTTTCGTCTCCTGCTCCTGTGCATTTACGACAGCCATCTTTGCTGCACCCGCCAGACTCTGTCCCGGAACCGCCAGTGCCGCTGCCATCAAAAGTACTATAATCTTTTTCATTCGCTTTTTCATTTTTTCTCCTTTCTGCATCCATCATTCTGCATTCATTATAAGGATCCAAATCAGCCTGTCTGTATTCTGCAAGGTCGGCTGTCAAAATTCAAAAGCCTGCTTAATACTGTCATAATGCAGGAATTTTCCTTCTGCCGCAAATGCTTCGATCTGCTCTTTCGTCGCAAACATATATCCATCCGTCTCTTCTGTTTGAAGTTTCAGATCTTCATCTGAAATATCCATCACAAAACGATAGACATCCACAAAATAATTGTCCCCTTCGCCCGGGTTTTCTCTTTTATAAGTGAACAGATAACCGCCCCTGTCTCTTATACACATCTCCGAGCCCACGAGACGGACTCCTAT
>ERZ1027229.1542-NODE-1542-length-10259-cov-9.044394_pt1 | contig 10259 bp, 8 predicted proteins | sample MGYA00519245_ERZ1027229 | MGnify/ENA primary metagenome ERZ1027229 (study PRJEB26926, sample SAMN06164466) | human gut metagenome | biome: ENVO:00009003; feature: ENVO:2100002; material: ENVO:00002003 | host: Homo sapiens | place: USA | collected 2012 ...
TCCCTTTGGGAGAGGTGGCACGGCGTAAGCCGTGACGGAGAGGGCGAGGATGCTGACCGCATTTCTATGTTTTGCACAAACGGCGCATTCTCTCCATGTGAATAATGCGAAAAATCTCTTTCAATCAAATGTGTACTGTACGAATATGCAACAAAAATATATCTGAATAAAGAAAGCGCCCCTTGCAGTCGGCGGCAAAAAGCGGTATTCTTTAAGCAGACCGGGCAGCGCCCGGCGCAAAGAGAAAAAGCAAGAAATACTATGTGAGAGAGGTACTCGGCTATGGCAATTTTGGTTTCCGGCGGTGCCGGCTACATCGGCAGCCACACCTGCATCGAACTGTTGAACGCTGGCTACGATATCGTAGTGGCAGATAACTATTATAACGCTTCTCCCGTGGTTCTGGATCGGGTCAAGCAGATCACCGGCAAGGACTTCCGCTTCTACAATGCAGACATGACCCGCCATGAGGATGTGGAGAAGATCTTCTCCGAGTGCCCGGACATCACCGCCGTCATCCAGTTTGCAGCCTACAAGGCTGTGGGCGAGAGCGTGTCCAAGCCCATCGAGTACTACTATAATAACCTCAACTGCACGCTGGTCATTCTGGACGTGATGCGCCATCACGACTGCCACAACTTCGTGTTCAGCTCCTCCGCTACCGTCTACGGCGACCCCGCCAGTGTGCCCATCACCGAGGACTTCCCTGTGGGCGCTACCACCAACCCCTATGGCACCACCAAGGCCTTTACCGAGCGCATTCTGCAGGACGTCTGCAAGGCGGACCCCAGCCTGAATGTGGCGCTGCTGCGCTACTTCAACCCCATCGGCGCCCACAAGAGCGGCCTGATCGGCGAGGACCCCAACGGTATCCCCAATAACCTGATGCCCTACATCGCCAAGGTGGCTGTGGGCAAGCTGGAAAAGGTACACGTCTTTGGCAACGACTACCCCACCCCGGACGGCACCGGTGTGCGTGACTACATCCATGTTGTGGATCTGGCCCGGGGCCATGTGTGCGCCATCCGCAAGCTGGAGACCGGCTGCGGTCTCTTCATCTGCAATCTGGGCACCGGCAAGGGCTACAGCGTGCTGGATGTCATCCACGCCTTCTCCAAAGCCTGCGGCAAGGAGATCCCCTACGTCATCGACCCGCGCCGCCCCGGCGATATCGCCGAGTGCTACGCCGACCCCACCAAGGCTAAGAACGAGCTGGGCTGGGTGGCTGAGTACGGCATCGAGGAGATGTGCGCCGATAGCTGGAACTGGCAGAAGAACAACCCCGATGGCTACCATACCGTGAAGTAAGCGGAATAATATTTTTGAAAGTGGTCTTGAAATGTCTACAGGCATTTTGAGACCGCTTTTTGCTTGATGGGAAAGGACAAAATGACTGGAACGCCTACAAAAAATTGGTAAAAAAGAAGAAAATCCATCGCGCGCTTGACAAGCGGTCTGGGGCGCAGTAAGCTGAAAAAAGAAAAGCCGAAAGCGGCATCTACAATTGCGGGATACGGAGGGATCACGAAAATGAAAAAATGGACGAAGCTGTTTGCGGTGCTGGCGCTGGCAGTGATGTTATTGCTGACTGCCTGTGATGACGGCACTACCGGTGGCGGTTCTGGTGGCACTTCTGGTGGAAACTGGGGAAACGGCGGTGGCAACACCACCGGCGGCGGTACGGGTAACACTACAACGGATGAAGAGGATGACAAACCTACCACTTCCAGTTCAGTGTTCCTGACCGCACTGAACAAAGCTTATAAGCTGCCAGACACGTTTGATGGCTGGCACCTTATCGTGGATGATTTCGATGGCGATGGCCGGCAGGAAGCGTATGTGTTTGCCGGTCGACCGTCAGGAGACCAGTGGTACAATATTTCGGTTTTCTATGTTGACCCGAACGGAAAGATCACTGAGATCCTGAAGAACAGCGGCCTGTATGGTGCGCCGCAGGAAACAAAAAGCACAAGGGATACCAGTTTTGCAAGCAGTTGCTTCCGCTATAAAAATCAGAAGTTTGTCAGCTTCTGGCTTGCACCGCAGGATGGCTGCGTCTATAGCGAGGTGTATGGTGCATATAATGGCAGAGCAACAAAGCTTGAGATTGACGGAAGCGATGTGAGAAAGACACCTGAAGGCTTTGTATATGCGGCGGGTCTGGATACTGAATATGCCTATGTCCTTAAAAACGGAAGGCTTGTGGATATGTTCACCACACCGGATGCTTATAAGTATGTAGACCCGGATTACAGCATGAAAACAACGCCGCTCAAGACCGCATGGAAAAACTTTATGAACAACGTTGAATTTGGCAATGCAGAGTACTTCCTGCAGTATGACTTTGACGGCGATGGCCGGCAGGAAGCCTATGTGTTCCGTGGAACGTTCAATGACGGATATGCACAGAATGCAGAGATCTATTATATCGGTTGGGGCGGTACGATCCTGCGCATGGCATACAGCAGTGGACAGCTTTATCAGGTCAACCAATGGGGCTATACAACGGATGATTCTATGATCAAAGCGGGCAATCAGCGCTTTGCACTGTGGCAGATCCCCGGCGCAGGGCACGCGGCCACCCGCGTGTTTGGCGCACGCAACGGTGTGCCGTATGAGCCGCAGATCTCCGGCAAGCTGTCGTATTTCTATCAGGAAGATAATGGCCGGTTCTATGCTGAAAGCGACACCAAGTATGTGGATGATGAGTATCTGTTCAACGCATCCACCGGCGAATTTTACAAGAGATAACAGAAGCTGAAAAAGGGCGGCTGCATCTAATGCAGCCGCCCTTTTTCTGGGCTTTTCTATTGACATCCGCTGCCAGTTAGCCTATACTACATTTGTTAACACAGACTAACATACAGGAACAGTACATATAAAAGAAGGCAACGGATATGACGTTAAAAGAGTTACAGATCGGCAAAAGCGCCATAGTAGATGCTGTGGGCGGTGCGGGCGCACTGCGGCAGCATTTTCTGGATATGGGTCTGATCCCCGGGGCAGAGGTCACGCTGGTAAAGCTGGCACCCATGGGCGACCCCATGGAGCTGCGCATCCACGGCTATGAGCTGACCCTGCGTCTGGACGACGCGGCACAGATCACCGTGACCCCCACCGAAAAGACCCCGGCGGTGCACGCCCCGGTGGCGGAAAAGATGGTGGAGCACCCGGGTCTTGGCGAGGGCGGCAAGTACCACACCAAGGAGGGCGAGCATCCCCTGCCGGAGGATAAGACCCTGACCTTTGCGCTGGCGGGCAACCAGAACTGCGGCAAGACCACCCTGTTCAACCAGCTCACCGGCTCCAACCAGCACGTGGGCAATTTCCCGGGCGTGACGGTGGACCGCAAGAGCGGTGCCATCAAGGGGCACCCGGAGACCGAGGTCACCGACCTGCCGGGCATCTACTCCATGTCTCCTTATTCCAGCGAGGAGATCGTCACCCGGCAGTTCATCATCGGCGAAAAGCCCACCGGCATCATCAATATCGTGGACGCCACCAACATCGAGCGCAACCTTTACCTGACTATGCAGCTGATGGAGCTGGACATCCCCATGGTGCTGGCGCTGAACATGATGGACGAGATGCGCGGCAACGGCGGCACGGTGCGCATCAACAAGATGGAAGCCATGCTGGGCATCCCGGTCATCCCCATCTCTGCCGCCAAGAACGAGGGCGTGGACGAGCTGGTAGACCACGCCGTCCATGTGGCAAAGTATCAGGAGCGCCCCGGGCGCATGGATTTTTGCAGCGAGGACGACCACGGCGGCGCGGTGCACCGCTGCATCCACGGCATTTTGCACCTCATCGAGGATCACGCCAAGGCGGCGGGCATCCCGGTGCGGTTTGCCGCCACCAAGCTGGTGGAGGGCGACCCCCGCATTGAGGAAGCCCTGAAGCTGGACCAAAACGAAAAAGAGATGATCGAGCATATCATCGTGCAGATGGAGCAGGAGCGCGGGCTGGACCGCGCCGCCGCCATTGCGGATATGCGCTTCTCCTTCATTCAGGAGCTGGTGGCGCAGACGGTGGTCAAGCCCCACGAGAGCAAGGAGCAGCTGCGCTCCAACCGCATCGACAAGTTCCTTACCGGCAAGTACACCGCCATCCCGGCATTTATCGCCATTATGGGTCTGGTGTTCTTCCTCACCTTCAACGTCATCGGCCTGTTCTTCCAGAACCTCATGGAAATGGGCATCGACTCCCTGACCGGCGTTGTGGACACCGCCCTGACCAACTGGAACGTCAACGCGGCAGTGCACTCGCTGGTCATCGACGGCATCTTTACCGGCGTGGGCAGCGTGCTGAGCTTTCTACCCATCATCGTGGTGCTGTTCTTCTTCCTCTCCATGCTGGAGGATACCGGTTACATGGCGCGTGTCGCCTTTGTGATGGATAAGCTGCTGCGCCGCATCGGCCTGTCCGGCCGCAGCATCGTGCCCATGCTTATCGGCTTTGGCTGCACCGTGCCCGGCGTGATGGCAAGCCGCACCCTGCCCTCGGAGCGCGACCGCAAAATGACCATTCTGCTTACGCCGTTCATGAGCTGCTCCGCAAAGCTGCCCATCTACAGCCTGTTTGCGGCGGCGTTCTTTCCCAAGTACGCGGGTCTTGTGATGGTGCTGCTGTACTTCACCGGCATTCTGGTGGGCGTGCTGGCAGCGCTGCTGCTCAAGAGCACCGTGTTCAAGGGCGAAGCCGTGCCCTTTGTCATGGAGCTGCCCAACTACCGCCTGCCCGGCCTGAAAAACGTGGCGCAGCTGCTGTGGGAAAAGGCGCGGGACTTTTTGCAGAGAGCCTTTACGGTCATCTTTGGTGCCACCATCATCATCTGGTTCTTGCAGAACTTTGATTTGCAGCTGCGGCTGACCGCCGACCCGCAGGCCAGCATTCTGGCACGCATCGCGGGCGATATCGCCCCGCTGTTCGCCCCGCTGGGCTTTGCGGACTGGCGTATCTCCACCGCCCTCATCTCCGGCTTTATGGCAAAGGAGAGCGTGGTGTCCTCGCTGCTGGTCCTCTTCGGCTCTACGGCTGCCCTGACCGCAGCCCTTACCCCGGCGCAGGCTGCGCCGCTGCTGGTGTTCTGCCTGCTGTACACCCCCTGCATCGCGGCGGTGGCGTCGGTCAAGCGGGAGCTTGGCGGCAAGTGGGCTGCGATCATGGTGGTGAATCAGTGCGCCGTGGCATGGCTGTGCGCCCTGCTGGTGCGCCTGGTCGCCGTGGCGGTGTTCTGAAATACTAGTTCGATTTTTGGGTCCTGAAAAGCCGTAGGCTTTTCAGGACCCTTTTTTCTCTTGACATCTCCCTTCATCTGTACTATAATACTTCAAAAATGAACTGTCCATATAAGAACAAAAGGAGCGCCGCATGAACCCTACCATAGAGATCAGCTTCAAGACCGCACAGGCCTACAACGCCATGTGCAAGCCGCTGTGTCAGGAACTCAAGCTGCCCCAGACCGCCTTTGATATCCTGATGTTTTTAGCCAACAACCCGGACTGTACCACCGCCCGGGATATCGTGGAGATCCGCAAAATTAAGGCAAATCTCGTTTCGGTAAACGTGGACCGCTTGGTGCAGGAGGGGTATCTGGAGCGCCGCGCCGTGGCGGGCGACCGCCGCAAGACCCAGCTGCTGTGCACCGAAAAGGCGCAGCCGGTCATCGCGCGGGGGCGCGAGGTGCAGGAGCGCTTTTTTGCCCGCCTGCTGGACAACACGGACGCTCCCACCCGGGAGGCGTTTTTCCGCACCATGGAGGTCATCGGGAAAAATCTGGACGAGATCTTAAAGGAGAATGGATAAAATGCACTTGCTGTTTACGGTGCTTGTCACCTTTTTTGCCGGCATGGGTGCCGGCCTTGGCACCGGCTTTGCCGGTATGAGCGCGGCGGCGGTCATCAGCCCCATGCTGATCACCTTTCTGCACATGGACCCCTACATGGCGGTGGGCATTGCCCTTTCCTCGGATGTGCTTGCCAGCGCGGTGTCTGCCTATACCTACCATAAAAACAAGAATCTGGATCTCAAAAACGGCCTGATCATGATGGCAAGCGTGCTTACCTTTACGGTGGTGGGCAGCTGGGTGGCCAGCAAGGTGCCCTCCGCCACCATGGGCGGCTTCTCGGTGTTCATGACCTTCTTGTTGGGTGTCAAGTTTATCCTGCGCCCGGTAATGACCACCAAGGAAGCCATGCAGGGGGTCAGCGCACAAAAGCGCGCGGTGCAGTCGGTGGTGTGCGGCGTGCTCATCGGCTTCATCTGCGGCTTTATCGGCGCGGGCGGCGGCATGATGATGCTGCTCATCCTCACCAGCGTGCTGGGGTACGAGCTGAAAACTGCCGTGGGCACCAGCGTGTTCATCATGACCTTTACCGCCCTGACCGGTGCGGTGTCACACTTTATGATCGGCGGCACGCCTGATTGGCTGGTATGGGCGCTGTGCGTGATGTTCACCCTGCTGTGGGCGCGCATTGCCGCCGTGTTTGCCAACAAGGCTACCCCCAAGACCCTGAACCGCGCCACCGGCGTCGTGCTGGTAGTGCTTGGTGTGGTCATTATGGGCTTCAACCTCTTGACCTGAAAAACGATTTAAATGCGCTCCGCGCTGCTCTGCGCATAATCAGCGGAAGTATTATTCTTAAATAGATCAATGCCGGGCGGTCTGCGGACCGCCCGGCATTGCATTTTCACAGAAAAGGTCGCAACGGAAAACGGCATCTCCCTCTGTGAAAAAGGGACACCGGAGCGTCCGCAGACGCTCCGGTGTCCCGAAATTTAAAAGATTTTTCCGCTATTGATGCGCAAAGCGAAGCGGAGCGCATTCCAAACCGTCAGCGCTTACTTACTCTCTACCTTTTCCTCGATGGTGGAGTGGTCGATGACCCAGTCGGCAGCCTTGCGGATGCCCTCGTTGCGGCGCAGGGCAGCAACATCGGTGCCTGCCTTGATCTCTTCCACCGTCTTTTTGGTCTTTTCAGCGCGCTCAGCCAGCTGCTTGTCGATCTCCTCGTCAGTGGGCAGCAGGTTCTCCTGCTGTGCGATCTGCAGCAGTGCCATGCGGGCGCGGGTGTTCTTCTCTGCGGCGGCACGCACCTTGGCAGTAAAGCTCTCGCGGGTCTCATGGATCTGGCTCAGGTAGGTGGTCAGGCTCATGCGCTGCATCTGCAGCTGCTGCTGGATGACCTGCATCTGCTGCTGGTAGGCGTTTTCCACCAGAATGCTGGGGATCTCGCCCTCTGCGGCATCAGCCAGCTGACCAAGGATCATGTCCTTGGCGTGGTTCAGCGCACCGCCGTGGCGGCCGTCGAACAGCTGCTGCTTCACGAAGGCGCGGTACTCTTCCATGGTCTCCTTGCCCATCTTCTTGGCGAAATCGCTGTTCAGGGCAGGCAGCTGACGCACGCACACGTCATGCAGCTTGATCTTGAACACGACAGGCTTGCCGGCCAGCTCCTTGTTGGGGTAGTTCTGGGGGAAGGTGACGTTGATCTCGAACTCGTCCCCTGCCTTGTGGCCCAGAATGCCGTCCTCGAAACCGGGGATCATGCGGCCGCTGCCCAGCTGCACGGACTGATCCTTTGCCGTGCCGCCCTTAAAGGCCACACCGTCCAGAAGACCCTCAAAGTCCATGTGCACTACGTTGCCCTTTACAGCGGGGCCCTTGTGGGGCACCAGCTCTGCGGCATAGTTGCGGCGGCGCTCCAGCACCGTGTCGATCTCCTTGTCGGTCACCTCCGGGGTGACGCACTGGGAGGTAAAGCCGGTGGTCTTGGTCAGCTTCAGCTCGGGCTGCAGCGCCACGGTGGCGGTAGCCACAAAGCCCTCATCCTTCTTCACGCTTACCAGATCGTAGCTGGGATCATCCACCGGCGCAAAGCCGTGTTCCTTTAAAGCAGCCTCGTACAAAGCAGGCACATCCTGATCCATCAGGTCGTTGATGGCATCGTACCAGAAGGTGTGCTCGCCGCGGTCAGCCTCGATCTGTGCGCGGTCGGCCTCGCCCTTCTGGAAGCCCTTGATGGTATAAGTGGCGCGGGTGCGCTCATAGACCGCATTGGAGGCGGTCTCCAGTTCCTCAGCCGTAGCGCTGAAGGTCATTTTGCAGACACTCTTTTCAGGAGTTTCCACGCTTACCAGTTTCATAGGATCTACCCTCCGTGTTGTTCCCTTGGCGGCGGGGCGGCGCTGCCAAGGCAGCAGCCGGAACGCCATTTTGGGGACATTTTCAAACATTAGTAAAGTTATTATAGCACAAGTGCAGCAAAAGCGGTATAATAAACTTGATAAAAATGTGCCGTTTTGGCAATTTTAGTCCATTTGAGCAGGAAAAAAGCGCGTTTTGCGGCAGCAGCTGCCGCGCAAAAGTGGGAAAACCCTCAGGAAAGGAAGGCTGTCCCCTATGCGATTATTTGATGTTCTGGGCCCTGTGATGATCGGCCCTTCCTCCAGCCACACCGCCGGTGCGGCAAAGATCGGCTATACCGCACAAAAGCTTCTGGGCGAGGTTCCGGCGCGGGCAGACATCGGCCTGTACGGCAGCTTTGCCACCACCGGCAAGGGGCATGGCACCGACCGCGCATTGGTGGCGGGGCTGCTGGGTCTGCGACCGGACGACCCCCGCCTGCCGGACAGCTTTGCGCTGGCTGCGCAGCAGGGGATGCAGTTCAGCATCCACCCGGTAGAGCTGCGCTCTGCCCACCCCAACACCGCCGTGCTCACCCTGACCAGCCGCACCGGGCGGCAGCTCTCGCTCAAGGCGGCATCGGTGGGCGGCGGACGCATCCGCGTCACGGAGATCGACGGCGTACCGGCGGATTTTGGCGGGGACAGCAACACCCTCATCATCCACAACGAGGACACCCCCGGCTGCATTGCCGAGGTGACCATGGCGCTGGCACTGCGGCGCATCAATATCGCGTCCATGCAGGTGTTCCGTGCCGCTGCGGGCGGTTATGCGGTGATGGTGCTGGAGTGCGACTCCCACATCCCCCACGCGCTGGAGCGGCAGCTGGCGGTGATGCCGGGTCTGCTGAAGGTGACCTGCCTGAACGTGGACGAGCCGGAAGAAACGGAGGAATGAGCCATGGCATTTTTGTCCTGTGAAGAGATGCTGGCTGCCGCCCGCAGCCAGAAGATCACGCTGGCAGAAGCGGTGCTGCGCAGCGATTTGGAGGAGAGCCGCCTGACCGAGGCGCACAGCCGCGCCGCCATGCGGCACCTGTGGCAGGTGATGCAGGCCACCAGTCAGGAATACGACCCCGCACAGCGCAGCCGCAGCGGCCTTTCCGGCGGCGATGCCGCCAAGGTGGAGCAGGCGTGGCAGCAGGGACGCTTGCTGGGCGATGACTATCTGGCCGCAGTAACAGCGGAAGCCCTGAAGACCGCCGAGTGCAACGCCTGCATGAAGCGCATCGTGGCCGCGCCCACGGCGGGCAGCTGCGGGGTGCTGCCTGCGGTGCTGCTGCCGCTGGTGCGCGCCGGGCAGGCAGACGAGGACGCCGTCTGCGATGCATTGTATGTGGCGGCGGGCTTCGGACAGGTCATCGCCGCCCGCGCCACGCTGGCGGGCGCAGAGGGCGGCTGTCAGGCGGAGGTGGGCGCCGCCAGCGCCATGGCTGCTGCCGCCCTGTGTAACCTGAAGGGCGGCACCCCGGAGCAGTGCGCCGCTGCCGCCGCCATGGCGCTGGGCAACCTGCTGGGTCTGGTCTGCGACCCCGTGGCCGGTCTGGTGGAAGTGCCCTGCATCAAGCGCAACGTGGTGGGCGCGGTGAACGCGGTCTCCTGCGCCAACATGGCGCTGGCGGGGGTGGACTACGCCATCCCCTGCGACGAGGTCATCGATGCCATGGGCCGCGTGGGCAGTCTGCTCTCCCCCGACCTGCGCGAGACCGGTCAGGGCGGCCTTGCCGCCACCCCCACCGGTGTAAAAATCGCCCGCCAGCTGGCGCAGGAGGACTGAGCGCCACGCCCGCTCTCCCCCGCCCGGCGGGCGAAAAACGGCTGCAAAAGCCGCTTTTGCGCCGGGACGGCAGAAGGTTTACAGAAAAAAACGCAGTAAAATCAAAGAAAAGACGTTCTTTTTTGGAAAATATAAAAATATTTTAAAAAAGCTGTTGACAAACCCCGCCCTTCGTGATAAAATACATCATGTTCCGAACGGAACGTATGCGTTGGTAGCTCAGCTGGATAGAGTGACTGACTACGAATCAGTAGGCCGGGGGTTCGAGTCCCTTCCATCGCACCAGAAAATGCCG
>ERZ1027229.1543-NODE-1543-length-10258-cov-6.104871_pt1 | contig 10258 bp, 8 predicted proteins | sample MGYA00519245_ERZ1027229 | MGnify/ENA primary metagenome ERZ1027229 (study PRJEB26926, sample SAMN06164466) | human gut metagenome | biome: ENVO:00009003; feature: ENVO:2100002; material: ENVO:00002003 | host: Homo sapiens | place: USA | collected 2012 ...
TCTACACGTAAGGAGTCGTCGGCAGCGTCAGATGTGTATAAGAGACAGCTTCCGGCGATTGCAAGGGAACTGGGGATGCCCTATTCAAACCGGGAGGGATGGTTATCCGGAATTTATGATAAGACATTGAAGGGGGAGGTTCCGTTTGAAATTACGGTCTGCTTTCCGATGCGGAAGGAGGACATTGACAAGGTTCCGGTAACGGGTGTTCTTGACTGTGATGCAGCAGAAGCAGAGGAAAATGCAGAGAGCAGAAGCAAAGGGAAGCGAGAAAGGAATGCCGGGTTTTTAAAGATTAAGGGATTCAGGAGACCGTGCTATGCCTTTGAGGAAGACTTATTAAAGCCTGAAAACTATGATCCGGTGCTGGAAGCACGGATTCGGGGAATCCTGAAGGATGTGAAACCGGATATGATTCATATATTCGGAACCGAGTTTCCACATTGTCTGGCAGCAGTACGTGCCTTTCACAATCCACAGAAGACGCTGATCGGTATTCAGGGCCTGTGCGGAGAGATTGCAAAGACATATCGTGCAGGACTTCCGGAGAATGTGTTTAAGCAGGCATCCTTCCGGGATGTGGTAAGGCGGGATTCCATGCGTCAGCAGCAGTATAAGTTTTATCAGCGTGCCGGGAACGAGAGGCAGGCGCTTCTTCTTACCGATCATATTACAGGCAGAACCGAGTTTGACCGTGCGGAGACTGCAAAGATCAATCCGCGGGCCAATTATTATTCCATGAATGAAACCATGCGTCAGGAGTTTTATGAGGGCAGATGGAAGCCGGAGCAGACCGAATGCCACAGCATTTTTTTGGGACAGGGTGATTATCCGCTTAAGGGAATGCATTTTCTGCTTGAGGCGATGGGAAGACTGAAGGAAAATTATCCGGATCTGAAGCTTTATGTTGCCGGAAACAGCATTATTTCCCATGAAACGGCGAAGGATAGATGCAGGCTCTCCGCATATGGAAAATACCTGCTTGTGCTGATCCGGTTATATGAGCTGCAGGATCGGGTCATTGTGCTTGGCAGGCTGTCTGCCGAAGAGATGAAGGCACAGTTTCTGCGTTCGAGTGTTTTTGTGTGTCCGTCGGTAATGGAAAATTCCCCCAATACCATTGGGGAAGCCATGCTTTTGGGTGTGCCGGTGGTGGCGTCGCGGACAGGAGGAATACCAAGCATGGTAGAGGATGGTGTGACAGGACTTCTGTTTCATAATGAGGACGTTGAGGATCTGGCCGATTCCATTGACCGGATCTGGTCGGATCAGTTGTTGGCAAAGGAATTGTCGGCGCATGAACGGATCCGGGCTTCCCATATCCATGATGGCAATAAGAATTATGAGCGGTTACTGGAAATATACCGGGAGATTTTGCAATGACCATAACGTTTGTTTCAAATTATATCAATCACCATCAGATTCCCTTTTCCAATGCGATGTATGCGCAGACAGGGGAGGACTACTGCTTTATCCAGACGGAGCCGATGGAAGAGGAACGCCGCAACATGGGCTGGTCGTCAGGAGAGGAGAAGCTTCCCTATGTGCACTGCCTTTATGAGGAAGAGGATTTCTGTATCCGCAAAATCATGGAAAGTGATTGCGTGCTTGCCGGATGGAGCGGCAGAGAGGATCTGATTGAGCAAAGACTGAATGCCGGGAAGCTGACCTTTCGTGTCACTGAGCGGATTTACCGTGAGGGACAGTGGAAAGCCATTTCACCGAAAGGGCTATATCATAAATACAAAGAGCATATCCGATACCGGAACGCCCCGGCCTATCTGCTATGTGCCGGGGCTTATGTGGCATCGGACTTCAGGCTGATCCATGCCTATCCGGGGAAAAAGCTGAAATTCGGATATTTTCCGGAGCTTCGTACCTATGAAGGGGATACCCTCTGGGAGAAAAAGAGAAAAGACGGGATCGACATTATTTTTGCAGGACGGTTTATTCCTTTAAAGCATCCGGAATACATGATCCGTCTGGCAGCAGATCTTAAGAAGCTGTGGGAAGAGGGTCAGAGTAAGGAGGATACAGAAGCAGCGTTTCCACAGGTCCTCATCCATATGGCTGGAAGCGGTCAGATGGAGGAGGAGCTGCGGCAGATGGCAAAGGACCTGCAGGTTGAGAAGGAGGTTATTTTTTATGGCTTCCAGTCTCCGGCAGCTGTGCGTGACCGGATGGAACAGAGTCACATTATGGTGTTCCCAAGTAACCATCTGGAGGGCTGGGGAGCCGTGGTGAATGAAGCAATGAACAGTGGCTGTGCAGTTGTGGCCTGTGAACAGGCGGGGGCTGTGCCTTACTTAATTAAAAATGGTGAGAATGGATTTATTTTTAAGAAGGATTACAAGGAGCTGCTGCAGGAAGTAACAGAGCTTGTGAAGAATCCTGAACTGCGACTGCGTATGGCAAGGGCAGCGAATGAAACCATTACGACCTGTTGGAATGCGGAGCGTGCAGCCTTAGAGCTGCTGCGTGTGATTAAGGAAGTGCACAAAAGCGGTAAACTGGTTCCTGCGAAAGAAGGGCCATTAAGCAGAGCGTAACGTAATTGCTGAAAAGCTGTATGAGGCCGATTTGGAATGGATTTTGCATCGTAACTGTGAAGGTACTGAACAGTTACGAATTAGAAAGGATTTTGAGATGGATCAACCGATAATAATCAGCGTGATTGTGCCGGTTTACAATATATTTGAATATCTGCCAAGATGCGTGGACTCCATACGGAAGCAGACCTATCCTTATCTGGATATTATTCTGGTGGATGACGGATCGACAGACCGCACCGGTGCATTGGCAGAAAAGCTGGCACTTGAGGATAAGAGGATCCGTGTTTTTCATAAGGAAAACGGAGGATCTTCTTCTGCGAGAAACTTAGGGATCGCACAGGCAAAGGGTGAGTATCTGGGCTTCGTGGACAGTGATGATTATATTGAGCCGGAGATGTATGAACGGCTTTTAGCGGCAGCGCAAGAGGAGAATCTGCTGATGGTACAATGCTCGCGGGATGAGATTGATGAGCGGGGGAACCGGCTTCCGGATGTCTGTGAGCCACCGGAGGAAGCGGAGATCCGGGATAGTCAGTTTATTATGAGGGAGCTGCTGCTTCATCGTGGCGACTGCTCCTTTTGTACAAGACTGACGCACCGGTCCCTGTTTGAAAACCGGAGGTTTCCGGAAGGAGAGCTGAACGAGGACTTTTATCTGCTGGTGCAGATGCTGCCGGAGGTACCCGGGATTGCCGTACTGCCGCAGCAGGATTATCACGTATTTTATCGCTATGGGAGCAATTCAAGAACACATGATGAAAATTATTTTCCTCCCGTGTTTACGGATATTGTAAGGAATGCAGACCGGGTTTCGAGGATTGTGGAGGAGCAGTACCCGCTTCTTACACAGGAAGCAATGCGGTTCGGGCTGTTTCAACGGATGGATTATATGCTGCATATTCCTGTTACGATGATGAATTCCGACAATGAGTTTTATCAGCAGGTGAAGCAATATCTTCGTAAGCATAAAAAGGAGATCCGGAAGAATCCCTACCTGACAAAGAAGAATAAAACCTATCTTCTTTTGCTCGGAACGGCGCCGAAGCTGGTACGCAAGGTGCATTGGGCATTACGGAAAAACAAGATTCAAGAGGAGAACTTGCGTGGAGAAAAGGAATAAAAAGATTTTTTTCATAGGAATGGTACTGCTTCTGTGTCTGCAGATCATTGTGCTGTTTTATTATGGAAGCCGCAAGGCCGGATTCCATGAGGATGAACTGTATTCCTACTATTCCTCCAATAAGACAGCGGGTCTTTTCGTAAATGACAGGGAATGGACAACCGGTGAAAGCTTCCGAAATGAACTTGTGGTGCTGCCGGGAGAGCAGTTCCGGTACGGGGTGGTGAAGCAGATGCAGTCGTGGGACGTGCATCCTCCGCTTTATTATTATCTGCTTCATACGGTCTGTTCCCTGACACCCGGAATTTTCAGCAAATGGCAGGGAATCAGCGTAAATCTTGCAGGGTTTGTGCTTTCCTTTATCCTGCTTGCCTATGCCGCTTATCTTACAGCGGTATATCCCATGAGCAGGCAGCCGGAGCCTTCAGACAGTCAGAAGCAGGCTTGCCGGAAAAGGGGATATGCCCTTGCCGGAACTGTCTGTGCGATGTGGGGCTTTGGTGCTGCGGTGATTTCGGGCGTGATGTTTATCCGGATGTACCAGTGGCTGACCGTGTTTGTACTGTTATGCCTGTGCCTGCATCTGTGTGCCCTTGTCCGGAAAAGGGAGAGCTGGAAGTTTTATCTGCTGCTTGCTGTTACGGTGTTTCTCGGATTCCTGACACAGTATTATTATATTATTTTTCATTTCTTCCTGGGAGTCGGATTCTGCCTGTATCTTTTGAAGGAAAAGAAATGGAAGAGCCTTGTGGCTTATGTGGGAACGTGTGCGGCAGCCCTTGGGGCAGCGCTTGTTTATTATCCTTCGGCACTTTCCCATATTTTCAAGGGATACCGTGGAACGGAGGCGGTCGGCGAGTTTACCAATGCTTCCAATACCCTGGAACGAATACAGTTTTTTGTCGGACTGTTTGATAAATATATGATGGGCGGTTTTCTGGCAATCTGGCTTCTTTTGATCTGTCTGATTGCCGTGACCAACCGGTTTTTACGGAAAAGGGCGAAAAGGTCAGGGAGAGAACAGAAGCGGGAGAGGATTCTGACACCGCCGGTCGGTTTTTTACTGTTTACCGCAGCAGGATATTTTTTCACGGTTGCGAAGACGGCATTGCTGCTTGGAGAAACTTCAAACCGCTATGAACTTCCGATCTACGGAGTCCTGGTTCTCCTGTTGGTATATAGCCTGTATATGGTGCAGAAAGAAATGGAACAGGGAAATGCACAGGCTGCTGAACGGATCGCATTGATGGCATCCCCAAATCTGCCGCAGGAAGAGATCAGGAAACAGAGTGCACCGGGTAAGAGGCAGAAAATCACAGGTAAAGAGGCAGTGCTTGTAGTAGTTTTGATGGCGGCACTGAATCTGACCGGTAATAAAGTATTTTTCCTTTATCCGGAGGAAGCAGAGGTGCAGGAATTTGTCCGCCAGAATGAAACAACGCCGGTGATTGTTCTGTATAATGAAGCTTCCGAAACGCATATCTGGTGGCTGTTGGACGAACTGAGTGAGTATGAGAATATTTACTTTGCCTCCATTTCGGGAGAGGGAGAGATTCTTACCGGTGAGAACTTCCTGAATGAAAATGCCGCAGAGTCTCAGAAATACATTGTTTATATGGCAGACTGTGAAAATCAGGGAGAGGAGCTGCAACGGCTTCTCGGGACAGAATTTCCGGATGGCTCCGATGCTTCTGGGGAGATTTCATATGAAGAAATTGCCCGGAAGAATATGTGGACGATCTATGAAATCTGTTCAGTTAAATAAGGATTATGTTAAGGGGTCTGGGGTCTGCCAGTTAGTGTTTGAAGTTATCACAGATATGTGATAAGATATAAGCGTATGTACAGCGAATAGTAAGGAGATTTAAATTATGTTATTGGATGACAAGACCATACTGATTACCGGAGGAACAGGATCTTTTGGTAAATGTTTTACGAAATATGTGCTGACTCATTATCATCCGAAGAAGATTATTATTTATTCCAGAGATGAATTTAAGCAGTTTATCATGGCAAATGAATTTAAGGAATATGCGGACAGGCTTCGTTTCTTCATCGGAGATGTGCGTGATAAGGAACGCATGATGCGTGCCTTTGAGGGTGTGGATTATGTCATTCATGCCGCAGCCTTAAAGCAGGTTCCGGCATGTGAATACAATCCGAACGAGGCAATTAAGACCAATATCCATGGTGCCCAGAATGTCATTGACTGTGCACTGGATTCCGATGTGAAGAAGGTGGTTGCTTTATCTACCGATAAGGCGGTGAACCCGGTGAACCTTTATGGTGGTACGAAGCTGGTTTCGGATAAGCTGTTTATTGCAGCGAATGCGTATGCCGGTTCCAAGGACATTAACTTTTCCATCGTGCGTTATGGAAATGTGGCAGGAAGCCGCGGCTCCATTATTCCGTTTTTCCATAACATCATTAAAAATGGCGGTAACGAGCTGCCGATCACCGATTACCGCATGACCCGTTTCTGGATCAGTCTGACGGAGGGCGTAGAGCTTGTGATTAAGGCTCTTGAGGAAGCAACCGGTGGGGAAACCTTCATCAGTAAGATCCCATCCTTTAAGATTACTGATCTTGCAGAAGCAATGCTTCCCGGATGTAAGATGCCGGAGGTTGGTATCCGTCCCGGCGAGAAGCTGCATGAAATCATGGTAACCACGGAGGATTCTGCTACTACCTATGAATATGACAAGCATTTCATCGTATATCCGCAGGTGGTATGGAATGATAAGCAGAAGATCAACGAAAGCGGCCGCAAGGTAGAAGACGGCTTTTCCTATAGCTCCGGTAACAACACAGAATGGCTCGGCGTTGAGGACATCCGCAAGCTGCTGGAGACACTGGATCTGGAAAAGTAGGATTTGCGGAACAGAAAGACTTGCAGAGCAGAAAGACTTGCAGAACGGAGAGATTTGCAGGAATAGAGACAAGACAAAAAGATAAGATGTTTAATGTCAGACACCCTCATGAAAGTCATGAGGGTGTTTTCTCGTTTGAGCTGCGATACTGGGTGGGTGAAATGTGATAATAGTTCTTGAAGGCTTTGCTGAAATAATGATTATCTGTGTAGCCAAGATGCCTGGCAATATCGGTGATTTTATGATCCGGCTGTAAAAGAAGCTCTGCTGCACGTTCCATATAATAATTTCTTTGATTTCATTGACCTGGCAGCTTCTGCAGGTGTCCTTCCTGCATTACAGTACAATCTCATATGTTTCTTATTTCTATATTGACCTATTGACCTTGACTGGACCAGAATTACGGAATGGATGCTTCGGGGAGCTGATTCCTCACATGGAAGCCTGCTTGCACAGGCCATGGAATTGTGTACCCGGAAGTATGGCAGGTGCCAATGGCCCATGATTCCGGAGGAGTGCTGGCAGGAGGTCTACGAAAGGTTCATGGCTGCGAAGGATTTACCAGTATAGCTTCATATCTTCCAGAGCTTCGTCATCGGATAAAGAAAAGCTGTCTTTGATACGGGTGAGCGTGTTTTCAAAGTTACAGCCAAAGTCCTTGCAGACGAGGATCAGGGCCTGAATGCCTTGATTCCGGCCTTCGATAAGCCCGGTGTTATGTCCTTCGGTTACTCCTTTGGTATAATAAGAATTAATTAAATCACACACGGTAGATTCTCCTTTCTTAGCAGGTGAAGTAAATAGTGGAATAGAGTTTAAATATTGATCATCGCCGGTCAGGGCATGGAGCATCCGGATCACCTCTTCCGGGTGCTTCATTGTCTGGTTCCGTTTCAACAGGCTTTCACGGTCACATAAGTAGTCGAGGATGATGCGTAGGTCACCCTGGAATTTCTCACGGACATCTTTGCTTAGAAAACACATATTAAACACCGGCATTTTGTTATTGTTGAAATATGGATAGGTTGCAGGATTAGGTTTAAAGTGTAGTGCCTCCAGGATAGAAGTTGCCTTATTCCATGGTTTTGTGCTCCAATTTAAGACAAACGTAAATACAGGATAAGTTTTATATGTGTTTTTACGGTCGTTGCATTGTGATCGGTAAGCAGCACCATCATAACCTACACAGCGAAGCGGCATATAGGCATCTATGGTACTTTGGTTTTCAAGGTTATAAAGTGCATGAATTTCTCCGTTATGCAGTTCATACATGCTGCAGTCACGGAGCTGCTGATGAGTCTGATTATCCGCTTCGATATAAAGACTCTCTGTCGGCCCGGCTAACAGATCAGCTTCGTTCACAACTTTCTCGCCGGAATAGACTAAGACATTGATTAGTTCAGCAAAAACGTCCCGGCATCCAATCAGCATTTTCTGGGTATGATCTTTTTCTCCCATTGGTTCTCCTTTTCTGATGTAGTCAGACAGAAATGAAAATCCTCTGCCTTTAAATAATGAAAATTACTGGAATTTAAAAGCATAGATTTCCTAAATGGGTGGTTAGGAATTCCTAAAATACAGATACCGCAAATAAAACTGAACCGATCACAGGCCGTAACATGGATCGTAAGTTCGAGATGCAAATGCAGATGTCACAGAGATCCACATTGCAATCATTTAAAACTTCAAATTCATACTTGGGGTATATGTCTGGAATTCTGAAAAAGAATTTAATAAGATACCACAGAAGTTGTATGCTTTTCTATAAAATAGCATGAAAAGGAAAGGGATGCAATAGTAAAACGAAAAAATATTCCCGAAATAAGAGAGGTGTTTCTCCATATTTGGTAAATACAGTGAAGAAAAATTATGCTAAAGTTTAGATAACAATAGAGGAGGGGGAACTACGATGGACTTCAAGTTAGCAGAATTGAGAAAACGAAGAGGAATTACACAGAAGGAACTGGCAGAAACTTTACTGGTGTCACCACAGACAATTAGCAAGTGGGAAAATGGTGTTTGAGTTATAATAGGACCAAGTTAGATGAAACCCAGTAAAATCAAGGGGTTATGCCTAATTTAGTCCTTATTTTTATACCAATTTAGCGGTAGATATAAAATGTGCCCTATAGATTAGACAGTTTGAATTTTTAAAACCCTTACCATTGGACAGTAAGTTTTAATGAAAACCCTTAAATCTAGACAATGAGTTTACAGGGAACCCTTAACTTCAGACATGGTGCTGATAAAACCCTTTATTTGGGACAAGATCGGTTTTGACTCCAATTCAGATTGATATTACAATAAAAATGAATTGGAGGAAATTATGGCAAACAAAAAGTTTACAGAACAGGAAATGCTCACACTGAGAAATAGCAAATATGTGCTGGATGTATCACCGAGCATTGTACATTTCTCGGCAGAATTTAAAAAACTGTTTTGGGAGGAACTGTCAAAGGGCAGGCTCCCACGTGAGATTATTTCGACTTTTGGAATACAAAGAGTGACGGCAGTGGGGAAGCCTATACCTCTAAGTATATTTATTGGAGAGCTTGGGATAAAGAATATAACACAGAATTTGAAAAAGATACGGTTTTATATGATTATGAGGGCTATATCACATATCAAAACTTAACATTATATGCAACATGGACCAGAAATCCGGAAACCGTAAGTGAAATTCAAAGCACAGGAGAAACAAAAGCAACGATTGAGTTTGCGAACGGAATCAATAGAAACTACAGATTAGATATTCAGAAAGTAGAAGTCAAGAAGGAATTGGCAGATAAGAATGTTAAATTTATAGCAGATATCAATGTGCTGGACGCAAATACCGTCGTAAGAATCAGTGATACCAAAATGAGAATCCGAATTGCACTGCCGGAGGAGTTAAAAGGATATAACAGATACGAAGTTGTTTATATTCTAAATGATGAAATAAAAGAAACCATGCCTGTAACGGTAGAAGACGGCTATATTGTATTTGAAACAAGCCATTTAAGTCAATATGGAATCGTAGCGACAAATGTCTCAGGCACAGGTGATACCGGTAAGGGAACAAGCAGTCCCAAGACCGGTGACAACAGCAATCATGCTCTTTGGATCGCGGTATTATTTATCTCCTGTGGTGGCGTGATAGGATGCACAGTTTACGGTAAGAACCGGAAAGTTAAATAATTAGTTCGTTGCGACACTCTCATAAACTGCTTCGTTGGTCAGCTCGATACCTAACTTCTTAAAGATATTGATGTCAACGGCAGAGAGAATCGCAGACACATAAAGCTGACAGCCGGATAGCTTCGGAAGCTGTTCCAGAGCAAGCTTCGCATTTGGATCGGATACCGCACACATGGAAAGCGCGATCAGCACTTCATCTGTATGAAGGCGTGGATTGTGGCTCCCTAGGTATCCGGTCTTTAATTGTTGGATCGGTTCGATAAAGGTACGGGAAATCAGATGCATATGTTTATCGATATGACCGAGTACCTTGATCGCATTCAGTAACACAGCGGAAGCCGGACCTAAGAGATCGGAGGTGGAACCTGTAACGATGGTTCCGTCCGAAAGCTCTAAGGCGGCGGCAGCAGCACCATCCGTCTTTGCCAGATCGTTGGCAATCGGAACGACGGTACGATCATTTACAGTAATCTTCGCCTGTTTCATGATCATCTCTGCCTGATCGGCAAGCTGAAGAAGCATCTGCAGCTTACTGTCCG
>ERZ1027229.1549-NODE-1549-length-10234-cov-7.258375_pt1 | contig 10234 bp, 9 predicted proteins | sample MGYA00519245_ERZ1027229 | MGnify/ENA primary metagenome ERZ1027229 (study PRJEB26926, sample SAMN06164466) | human gut metagenome | biome: ENVO:00009003; feature: ENVO:2100002; material: ENVO:00002003 | host: Homo sapiens | place: USA | collected 2012 ...
AAAACAGCAGGACGCTCCCAGTAAAGGGAACGCCCTGCCTTATATAGATGTATCTTGCCGAGGTGTGTCCAGTTGGGCACACCTCTTATTTTTTTGCCCTCAATCTTCTAGCCCATGGCTCCCGGCCACATTCTTCAAATATTCCTTCGGATCGCTATTCAGAATCAAATCGGCATAGCCCAGCGGGTCATTATAGATAAGGTAGTCCAACTCTGTCCTCTGCGCCATAGTCACATCCAGCACATCCTCGACCCCGGTGCAGTCAATGGAGATCTTTCTCCCATCCCGGAGCAACAGCTCCACACACCCGGTGTCCATGTTAAACTTACAGGCTCTTGCATCGTACTTCATAATCATACCCTCCAAATCTTGTGATTGTCTTACGGTCTATGACAAGGTATCGGAGTTTTGCGCCGTCCACGGGAGCCTTCATTGTTGTACCCGAAGAAAACGAAAAATCCGAACCCTTCTCCAATCGGAAACAGGTTCGGATTTTTCTTGTTTGGTGGGCGCGGGTGGATTCGAACCACCGAAGCTGAAAGCAGCAGATTTACAGTCTGTCCCCATTGGCCACTCGGGAACACGCCCATATTCTTTTTTACAGTCGCGCGGACTGCTTGTATATGTTACCACTGAAAACGCGGTTTGTCAACCCATAATTTGGGCTGAGCGCAAAAAATAAGAAAGAAATGCAGCAAACACAAAAGCCCTCCCGTCCGGATGTGCTTTACAGCGTCCGGGCGGGAGGGCTTTTCAGCCTGACAAAAACAGGTCAGGAGAAGATCACTTCTGGTTCTTCATGTAGATGTGGTGCGGCAGACCGGCGATGTACAGCGGGGTCAGCTCGGCCTGGATCAGCGGACGGGCGTAGTCCAAGAAGTCCTCGGTCATCTGGGTGTGGTTGCTGTTCATCCAGCTCAGGGGAACCTTCTTTTCCAAGTTGGCGACCTCGCTGATGGGATGCAGCTCGGTGGTGCACTGGTAGGGGTTGTTGGAGATACGCTTCAGCGCCACCATCTGCCCGGTAACGCCCTCAAAGGCTGCCTTGGCAGCGGCACCGCCCACCTGATAGGCTTCGGTGATGTCGGTGCGGCTGGTCAGGTGACCGGCGCAGCGCTGCAGGGTGGAAAGCTCGATGCAGCGGGTCTTGGTGTCCAGATTGCGGGCAACCACATTGGCCAGATACCGTGCAGTACCGGTCAGTGCCTTGTGGCCGAAAGCGTCCACTGCGTGCACGTCGTCAGCCAGCTCACAGACATAGCGGCCGTCCTCCAGCTTTACGCCCTCGGAAACAGCAATGACGATGCTGGGCTTCTTTTCCTGCATCACACGCACCTTTTCCACAAAGCGCTCCACATTGAAGGGAACCTCGGGCAGGCAGATCATGTCCACGCCCTCGCAATCGTCGCTCTTGGCCAGTGCAGCAGCGGCGGTCAGCCAGCCGGCGTTGCGGCCCATGATCTCCACCACGGTGACGTACTTGGTGCCGTACACGGTGGCGTCACGGATGATCTCCTTCATCACAACGCCGATGTACTTGGCCGCAGAGCCGTAACCGGGAGTATGATCGGTGACCATCAGGTCGTTGTCGATGGTCTTGGGCACGCCCATAAAGCGGATGTCGCTGCCAACGCGCTGGCCGTAGTCTGCCAGCTTGCCGATGGTGTCCATGGAGTCGTTGCCGCCGATGTAGAAGAAGTAGCCGATGTTCAGCTTTTCCAGAATGGCGAACAGCTTTTTGTACACCGCCTCGTCATCCCGCCAGTCGGGCAGCTTGTAGCGGCAGCTGCCCAGAAAGCTGGACGGGGTGCGCTTGAGCAGCTCGATGTCCAGGTCATCGGTCAGCAGGGTGGAAAGATCCACCACCCGCTCCTCCAGCAGACCGGCAACACCGTTGCACATACCGTACACGATGTCTGCGCCGCGGTTCTTGCAGCTCTCAAAGACACCCGCCAGACTGGCATTGATGACAGAGGTGGGGCCGCCGGACTGACCAACGATTGCGTTTTTTCCCATGATGATTTCTCCTTTTTTGTTTTTTCTGTTTCGGCTATAAAAACGTGCAGTTGCACGAAAACAGACGCGGAAGGGAAAGGGAGATCACAGACGGATGTGGCGGGGAGTACCGTTCACATACACAGGAGTTACCTCGTCCAGGATCAGCGGACGGGCGTACTCCTCAAAGGCTTCGGTCACCTGCATCCCGTCCGGAGTGATCCATTCCAGCGGGACCTTCTTTTCCAGATTTGCCACCTGCTGCACATCCACAGACTCGGTGATGCACTGGTACGGGTAGTTGGAAACGCGCTTGAGGGCGATCATGCGGCCGCTCTCGCCCGCAAAGGCAGCAGCGGCAGCGGCACCGCCAACGGCGTAGGCCTCGTTCACATCCGTGCGGCTGGCCAGATGGCTGGCGCAGCGCTGCAGGGTGGAGAACTCGATGGCGCGGCTCTTGCACTGCAGCTTGTCGTGGATGAGCTCCGAAAGGTAACGGCTGGTGCCGCTGAGGATGGCCTTGTGGCCAAAGGCGTCCAGCTGCCCGGCGGTGGAAACCAGATCGCACAGATAAGTGCCGTCTGCGGTCTTTACACCCTCGCTGGCTGCGATGATAACGTTGGACTTTACCCGCTGCAGCTCGTCCACCCGGGCAAGGAACTTGTCCTGATCAAAGGGCACTTCCGGCAGCAGGATCAGGTCGGGGCCTTCACAGTCCTCGCCGCCTGCCAGACAGGCCGCACCAGCCAGCCAGCCAGCGTGGCGACCCATGATCTCGGCCACCGTCACACTACGGATGTTATACACCGAGGAGTCGCGGATGACTTCCTTCAAGATGGTGGCAATGTACTTTGCGGCAGAGCCGTAGCCGGGGGTGTGGTCGGTGAGACACAGATCGTTGTCGATGGTCTTGGGCACACCGATGAACCGCACACTGCTGCCCACCTGCTGCCCGTAGCGGGACAACTTCGCGATGGTATCCATCGAGTCGTTGCCGCCGATGTAGAACACGGCGCAGATGTCGTACTTGTCAAACAGGGTGAACAGCTTGACGAACGGGGTGGCATCGGTGTCCGGGTCGGGCAGCTTGAAGCGGCAGCTGCCCAGATAGCTGGACGGAGTACGCTTGAGCAGCTCGATGCTCATGCGGTCGTCCAGCAGAACGTTGAGCTCCAGCAGCTCCTCCTTGAGCAGACCTTCGATGCCGTACTTCATGCCGTACACCTTGTCTGCACCCAGACTGCGGGCGGCTTTGTATACGCCCGCAAGGCTGGAGTTGATCACGGCGGTAGGGCCGCCGCTCTGACCAATGATGATATTCTTGGCCATGGAAACCTCCTTCAGATCATTTAAAATGTATCGCTGCCGGGCAAACGGTTTTCCGCACCGTCCGGTAAAGTAGTCTGTCGACCCTGCACTGCCAACAGACCGGAACGGCAAAACAGCCGCCTGCCGCAACTGACACAAAAATATTTGCAGCTTGTGTATTTGCTTTTTGTAAAATGTGCAAAATAAGCTGCAATCCTATTGTACCCGTTTTGCCTGTTGTATGCAAGACCCAATTGGTTGCACAGGCAAAAAAAATATGATAAAATGGGTGCGCACTCCAAAATTACCGGGCAGAAGTACCTGCCTGTTGGGATAATTGCAGAAAGCTGGACAGAGATTATGGGCATTTCACACGAATATCATTCGGCACCCCGGCGGCGCACGGGCGGGGGCATCAGCGGCAAGCTGCGGCTGGCGGGGGTCATTGTGGCCATCCTGCTGGTCGCCTATGCGGTGACCGCCATTCTGGAAAAGGGAACAGCGGCGGAGGACAGCACCCCGCAGACCAGCGCGGGCGGCATTGCGCAGAACATTCTGGCGCCGCTGCCCATGCAGGGCGAGACGGACTCCGGCAGCGAGAGCACGGCAGGGGACAGCGGCACAGCACAGGCGGTGCAGCTGGAGAGCTTCGGCCCCGCCCGGCAGACTGATGGTGCCTATACCGTTAAGGCTTACGATGCCAGCGTCATCCGGCAACCGACCTGCGGTCAGGTAGACCTGAGCTATTTTTCGGACGCTGCCTTTCTGGGCGACAGCCTGACGGTGGGCTTTTCGGACTATCAGATCAATCTGAGCGGCGCGCTCATCTGCGGCTATACGGGTGTAGGGCCGGACGCCATCGTCAACCGCGCCGCCGTCAAGAGCCCCACCCGCGGGCAGGAGGTGGCGCTGGATGTGCTGGCAGCGGCGCAGCCCAAAAAGCTGTATATCCTGCTGGGCACCAACACCCTGACCACCTTGGGCGCTGCGGACCGTTTTCTGGCATACTACGGACAGATGCTGGACGAGCTGCGCCAGACGCTGGGCGAGGACTGCATTATTTATGTACAGTCCATCCCGCCGGTACGGCCTGCGGCAGCGGAAAAAAAGCCGGGTCTTGCCTCGGACGTGCTGCGCGGCGTGAATGAGCAGCTGGCGCAGCTGGCTGCCAGCAAGGGCTGCGTTTATCTGGATCTGTGGGAGACACTGGCTGACGGCGAGGGCAACCTGAAAGAGATGATCGCTGCACCGGACGGCGTGCACCTTTCGGCCGGCAACGGCTACGGCGCATGGGTTACTTACCTGCGCAACCACGCGAAATATTCTGCAAGTAACCCATGGATCATGGGCAGCGCGTACAGCGCAGAATAACCAGAGCAAAGGACAGCTGCACCAAACGATGCGGCTGTCCTTTTTTGCGGGTTCAGCGGGATGTTTTTGCACAAAACAGTCTTTTCTGCATGGAAAAGGCTGTCTGCCAAAAAGTTTTAGTTGACAGAAAAGGCGAATCATGTTATTCTTTTGTTGATTTTGAGAGACACCGCCTTGCAGAGTCTTTTCAAAGCAATTTACTCGGGACCGCCCAACGGGGCTAAGGCCATACGGACAGCCGGGTCCACTGCCGACCGGCGGCGCAAGCTGCCATTATTGATTGAGTTACTGCGAGACAACGATGAAACGGGTTTTAAACCTTGCGTTGGCTCGCGTGCCGCAGCGCTGCTGTTTTGATTAGAAGCAGCGGCTGCCCTTGCGGCAAAGCTCTAAATTTTATAAGTTGGTTCCTTTACAACCATGAAATTGCGCAGCCTATGCGCAGACTTGTGAAACGGTCAATAAGAGTAGTAAAAGTGTAGTTGCTATATAGACTCTCATCACCCCGTCTTTTTGGATCGCGAATAACGCGCAGCACCGGCATTTAAGGCTGGGTGCTTTGTCAGCGCGGAAAAAGCTTTTCCAAGCGCAGGTCTGCACATTTGTGCAGTGTCTGCGCTTTTTTGTTGTGCAAAAAGAGAACAGGGACGGAGGAAAAGATGAACGAGAACAAAGCACGTTCCCGGCTGGACCAGCGCCGTGCGCCCATCTACGAGGCGCTGGAGCGGTTCCGGCAGATGCGGGTGGTGCCTTTTGACGTGCCCGGCCACAAGCGGGGCCGCGGCAACCCGGAGCTGACCGCTTTTCTGGGTCAGCAGTGCGTGGGCGTGGACGTGAACAGTATGAAGCCGCTGGATAACCTCTGCCACCCGGTGTCGGTCATCCGGGAAGCTGAGGAGCTTGCCGCCGATGCCTTTGGTGCGGCACACGCCTTTTTAATGGTAGGCGGCACCACCAGCAGTGTGCAGAGTATGGTGCTTACCGCCTGCAAGCGGGGTGATGAGATCATTCTGCCCCGCAACGTGCACCGCAGCGTGCTGAACGCGCTGGTGCTGTGCGGCGCTGTGCCGGTGTATGTGAACCCGGAGGTGGATAAGCGTCTGGGCATCTCGCTGGGCATGAAGCGGGAGCAGGTGGCAAAGGCCATCAAGGAGCACCCCAACGCCGTGGCTGTGCTGGTGAATAACCCCACCTACTACGGCATCTGCTCCGATCTGCGTGCCATCGTAAAAATGGCGCACGATGCCGGAATGCTCTGCCTTGCGGATGAAGCCCACGGCACCCACTTCTACTTTGGCGGCGGCCTGCCGGTGTCTGCCATGGCGGCAGGCGCGGATATGGCCTCGGTGTCCATGCACAAGAGCGGCGGCAGTCTGACCCAGTCCAGCCTGCTGCTCATCGGCCCCAACGTGCATCCGGGCTATGTGCGCCAGATCATCAACCTGACCCAGACCACCTCCGGCAGCTATCTGCTGATGTCCAGTCTGGACATCTCCCGCCGCAATCTGGCGCTGCGGGGACGGCAGGTGTTCCATCAGGTGGCGGACATTGCCGAGTATGCCCGCGAGGAGATCAACGCCGTAGGCGGTTACTACGCCTTTGGCAAGGAGCTGTGCAACGGCGATTCCGTCTTTGACTTTGACACCACCAAGCTCAGCGTCCATACGCTGGATATCGGTCTTGCCGGCATTGAGGTCTACGATATCCTGCGCGATGAGTACGATATTCAGATCGAGTTCGGCGATATCGGCAACATCCTTGCCTACCTGTCCATCGGCGACCGTCCGCAGGAGGTGGAGCGTCTGGTCAGTGCACTGGCCGAGATCAAGCGCCGCTACCGCACCGACGGTTCGGGTCTGCTGAGTCAGGAATACATTGATCCTGTGGTGGCCGCCAGCCCGCAGGAGGCCTTCTACGCCCCCAAAAAGAGCCTGCCCCTGCGGGAGACCGAGGGCATGGTGTGCAGCGAGTTCGTCATGTGCTATCCCCCGGGCATCCCCATCCTTGCACCCGGCGAGCGCATCACCAAGGAGATTTTGAACTATATCGAGTACGCCAAGGCCAAGGGCTGCAGCATGACCGGCCCGGAGGACCCCGAAATTTTGCACCTGAATGTTCTGGCATAAGGAGGGAAAAAGATGGAATTTTGGTTTTCAGAGTTTCACACCCCGGATGTGAAGCACAGCATTCGTGTGAACAAGCAGCTCTACTCCAAGCAGAGCGATTATCAGCGCATTGATATCTTTGAGACCCCGGAGTTCGGCCGGGTGCTCACGCTGGACGGCAACGTGATGCTGACCGAGCGCGATGAGTTCATCTATGATGAAATGATCGTCCATGTGCCCATGGCGGTGCACAAGGAAGCCAAGGATATTCTGGTCATCGGTGCCGGTGACGGCGGCGTGGTGCGGGAGCTGACCCGCTATGACCGTGTGGAGCGCATCGACCTTGTAGAGATGGACCCGCAGGTGGTGGAAGCCTGCCGCGCCTACCTGCCCGGCAATGCCTGCCGTATGGATGACCGCCGGGTGCATATCTACTTTGAGAACGCCCTGAAGTATATCCGCCGCTGCGAGGAAGAGTACGACCTCATCATCGTGGACTCCTCCGACCCCTTCGGCCCCTCCGAGGGTCTGTTCACCCGCGAGTTCTACGGCAGCTGCTTCAACGCCCTGAAAGAGGATGGCATCATGGTCAACCAGCAGGGCAGCCCCTTCTACGCCGAGGACGCCAGCGCCATGCAGCGCAGCCACAAGCGCATTGCGTCCACCTTCCCCATCAGCCGGGTGTATCAGGCACATATCCCCACCTTTGCGGCGGGGTACTGGCTGTTCGGCTTTGCAAGTAAAAAATATCATCCCATTGATGATCTGGACGCAGAGTCGTGGAAGGCGCTGAATATGCGCACCCGCTACTACACCACAAAACTGCATATCGGAGCATTCTACCTGCCGGCTTTTCTGGAGGAGATGCTGCGGGAAGTGGAGGAACACTGATGCACCCCAACGTTGAGAACTTTATCGGCTGCGACAGCAGCTACCGCGCCGCCAGCATCGTGCTGTACGGTGCACCTTACGATTCCACCACCAGCTACCGCCCCGGCGCACGGTTCGGCCCGGCGGCTATCCGGCACGAGAGCTATGGTCTGGAGACTTACAGCCCCTACCAGAACGCCGACCTGACCGATTTTGATGTGTTCGACAGCGGTGATCTGGAGCTGTGCTTCGGCTCCAGCGAGCTGGCGCTGGCCGATATCGAGGCCCGGGCAGAGGAAATTTTGAAGGACGGCAAGTTCCCGCTGCTGCTGGGCGGCGAGCATCTGGTCACGCTGGGCGCGGTGCGGGCTGCGGTGAAGAAATATCCCGACCTGCACATCGTCCACTTCGATGCCCATGCCGACCTGCGGGACGACTATCTGGGCGCGAAGCTGAGCCACGCCTGTGTGCTGCGCCGCTGCCACGAGCTGGTAGGGGACGGCCACATCCATCAGTTCTGCATCCGCAGCGGAGACCGGGCAGAGTTCGAGTTTGCTGCTCAGCACACCGAGATGCACAAGTTTGATTTTACCGGCCTTGCCGAGCTGACCGCACAACTGTGCGAGAGCAAGGTGCCGGTGTACCTGACCATCGATCTGGATTGCCTTGACCCCTCCTGCTTCCCGGGTACCGGTACCCCGGAGGCCGGCGGCGTAAGCTTTTTGCAGCTGCTGGATGCCATCCGCACTGTGACCAAGGCCAACATCATCGGTGCAGACCTGAACGAGCTGGCTCCCACGCTGGACACCACCGGCGTTTCCACCGCCACCGCCTGCAAGGTGCTGCGCGAGACCCTGATCGCGCTGGACAAGGGCTGGCCGGGCTTTCAGGTATAAATACGAAACTACCATTTTACAGATAAAGGAGTAACCGATATGAGCAAAGTTCTGATCATCGGCTGCGGCGGCGTGGCCTCCGTTGCCATCCATAAGTGCTGCCAGGTGCCCGAGGTGTTCACCGAGATCTGCATCGCCAGCCGTACCAAGTCAAAGTGCGATAAGCTGGCTGCCGAGCTGGCTCCCACCACCGCCACCAAGATCACCACCGCACAGGTGGATGCAGACAAGGTGGAAGAGGTCATCGCCCTCATCAAGGCTTACCAGCCTGATCTCGTGATGAACATCGCCCTGCCTTATCAGGATCTGACCATCATGGACGCCTGCCTTGCCTGCGGCGTCAACTACATGGACACCGCCAACTATGAGCCTGAGAACACCGACGACCCGGAGTGGCGCGCCATCTACGAGAAGCGCTGCAAGGAGGCCGGCTTCTCTGCCTACTTTGATTACAGCTGGCAGTGGGCTTACGCCAAAAAGTTCGAGGAAGCCGGTCTGACCGCCCTGCTGGGCAGCGGCTTTGACCCGGGTGTGACCCAGGCATACTGTGCCTACGCCAAAAAGCACGAGTTCGATACCATCGACACCATCGACATTCTGGACTGCAACGGCGGCGACCACGGCTATGCTTTTGCCACCAACTTCAACCCTGAGATCAACCTGCGCGAGGTGTCCGCTCCCGGCAGCTACTGGGAGAACGGCCACTGGGTGGAGATCCCGGCCATGAGCATCAAGCGGGAGTACAACTTCGATCAGGTGGGCGACAAGGATATGTACCTGCTGCACCACGAGGAGATCGAGTCTCTGGCAAAGAACATCCCGGAGGCAAAGCGCATCCGCTTCTTCATGACCTTTGGTCAGAGCTATCTGGATCATATGCGCTGTCTGGAGGACGTGGGAATGCTGTCCACCACCCCTGTCAACTTCAACGGGCAGGAGATCGTGCCCATCCAGTTCCTCAAGGCGCTGCTGCCGGACCCCGCCAGCCTTGGTCCCCGCACCAAGGGCAAGACCAACATCGGCTGCATCTTTACCGGCAAAAAGGACGGCAAGGATAAGACCTACTACATCTACAACGTCTGTGACCATCAGGAGTGCTACAAGGAAGTAGGCTCTCAGGCCATCAGCTACACCACCGGCGTGCCCGCCATGTGCGGCGCGCTGATGCTGCTCACCGGCAAGTGGACCACCAAGGGCGTGCACACTGTCGAGGAGTTTGATCCCGATCCGTATCTGGATGCACTGGACAAGTACGGCCTGCCCCGCTCCGAGAGCCACGACCCGGCTCTGGTGGACTGATGCGGGTGCGCGACAGCCGCCCGCCCTTTGCGGGGCTGGCAAATCTGTCCGAGGAGCAGCTGCACCGCCTGCCCACCCCCTGCTATCTGCTGGACGAAGCCCAGCTGCGCCGCAACGGCGAAATTCTGCTGGGGGTGCAGCAGCGCACTGGCTGCCGCATCCTGCTGGCGCAGAAGGCTTTTTCCAACTTCAATGTCTACCCGGTGCTGGCACCCTATCTGGCGGGTACCGAGGCCAGCGGCCTGTACGAGAGCCGCTTGGGCAGGGAAGAGCTGCCGGAGAAGGAGAACCATGTGTTCTGCGCGGCCTACCGGGCAGATGAGTTTGAGGAATTGCTGCAATACCTGTCTCTTATACACATCTGACGCTGCCGACGACTCCTTACGTGTA
>ERZ1027229.1550-NODE-1550-length-10232-cov-4.107301_pt1 | contig 10232 bp, 9 predicted proteins | sample MGYA00519245_ERZ1027229 | MGnify/ENA primary metagenome ERZ1027229 (study PRJEB26926, sample SAMN06164466) | human gut metagenome | biome: ENVO:00009003; feature: ENVO:2100002; material: ENVO:00002003 | host: Homo sapiens | place: USA | collected 2012 ...
GGCAAAGTGTATTCGGAGCGATTGGCGATTCCACTCCTGACAGGTGGGGGCGCATTCTGATGCGGCGGGCTGAACTGGCTCGTGCACGAACAGCCAATGAAAGCCCCCATACGCTCTCCGAACTGGACTACCTGCTCAGGGTAAACGACGAGGCAAGGCAGGGAGCGCTGCGCTTTTCACAGGATGGAGGACAATCGTTTTGCGCTCCTCCGGGATCAACACCAATTCCGCCTCTGGTCAACCTGTCCCGTCTGCTGCATGCTGCTGATCATTTCTGCCGGGACGATGAAAATGCAGAAGACCTGCGATTGCTCCTCGCTCCCGGTTCTTCTCTCGGAGGAGCTCGGCCGAAGGCATCGGTAAAAGATAAGAAGGGGAATCTCTGCATTGCCAAGTTTCCCCGGTACGATGATGAATACAACGTTGTTGCATGGGAAGCAGTCGCCTTGACTCTCGCCTCCAAAGCCGGGCTTCAAGTCCCGCGTTTCGAACTGGAGAAAATAACTGACAAGGATGTCCTGATCGTCTGGCGTTTTGATCGCACCCGGGAACAGCGAAGAATCTCCTACCTGTCGGCCATGAGCATGTTGGGAGCTAGGGATAACGAGCAACACAGTTATCTTGAAATCGTAGACGCCATACGCCAGTATGGTGCTGCGCCCAGACAAGACTTGCGCCAGCTATGGCAACGGGTCGCCTTCAGCGTCATGATTTCCAACACGGACGATCATTTGCGGAATCACGGATTTCTTCAGACGGGAGGAACAGGCTGGTCTTTATCGCCACTGTTTGACGTAAACCCGACTCCTGAAGATATACGCCCTCGCTACCTCAATACGGCTATCGACTGGGAAGATACATCCGCATCTCTGGATGTCCTTCTTAGCATCGCTCCCGAATGCGGGATTAAGACCTCTGAAACGAATGACCTGTTGGAACCGATTGCCCGGGCTGTCAGTCAGTGGCGTCAGGTTGCGGAATCATTCGGCATCAGCAAACAGGAGCAGGATCGCATGGCGTCTGCCTTTGAGCATGCAGATGGTTACTCTGCGGTATTAACGTAGGAATCTTGTCGGTATAATTGTCCCAGCCCCCGTGAATGTAGTATCAAGATGTATCAGGATTTCAGCGTAGATTTCGTTGCGATAGTTAACAGATTGTCCTTCTCAGGCTGGCAAGGGCATTGTAAAAATAAGTATGCTAATTACGGATAAATTTTCGTCCAATACAATTGAAGAGATCGCCAAAATATTGGGCGAAACTTTGACTGGAGGAGAAATTGCCCGGTTTCTTCGGGAAAGTAACATTACAGAGATTGATTGCTTGAGTACGACCAAGTGGCGCAGGTTAAATGCCAGTTTTCTTGGAAGTCAGATTTCCTTACAAAATGCCTCGGCTATTTGCAGCTGTATTGAGAATATTTTGAGTCCAATACGCTTTGTATCCAGACAGGATAATTTCGAGGAATACCAAAAAGCAATTAATGTTGTATTAGCTTTTGAAGGTCTCATGCTTTCTTTGGAAGGAAGGCTATCGCCAAGGCCAAAGGTAGCAACATTGACAGAAGCACAGAGACGAGAAAAAAGACTCCATGAAAAACTGGTTCAACGTGGGGCTCATGACAATATATTCAAGTATTGTCGTGCGGAGCTTCTTGAAGAAAACTATTTTCATTCAATTTTTGAAGCAGCCAAGAGCATTTTTGACCGCTTACGCGAATTGACAGGATTAGAACAAGATGGAGCGAAGCTTATAGACACTGTATTTAGCATTGATCGCCCTCTACTTGTGATCAATGGATTATGTACAGATAGCGAAAAATCCGAGCATAAAGGCTTTGCTACCCTTTTAAAGGGAATCTACGGAACATTCAGAAACCCTTTTGCCCATGCGGCAAAAATTAAATGGGCGACAAGCGAAACAGATGCTCTCGATATTCTGAGCACGATTTCTTTTGTTCATAGGAGATTGGATGAGGCACAGAAAACATGCTTTGCCTCCATCTCGTAAATCCGGAATCTTCATATGACAGATAAAAAACAGCTCTTCTTCATGATGAAGAAGAGTTGCTGAATGACGGCCTTATCCGTCCCTGGCTTCCAGCGTCCTGACGATTGCTTCGGCTCCACGCTTGTACACGGTTACCGCCAACAGCTCTCCGTCTCGAAAGACAGCCCAGAAGCGGGTGCCCTTGTACTTCTCAATCGTCAGCATCAGGCAACACCTCCTTTCCGGGATGATGGTGTGAGTTAAGTAGGTGTCTCAGTACGGCCCCGATATTGGCTTCATACATGTCCCGTGTGTGCCTGTTGCAGGCGACGGCATAAAGGCACCGGGCATCAAGGATGTCGATGTCTTCACCACAGAGCCGAATGCAGCTTTCCAGTGTATCCAGTTCCGCATCCGGAATCGGCGAATCCAGCAGGATGCTTTCGTCTTCGTCCAGAGACTTCTGCTGTTCTTCCGTCAGTTCCGGGAGATTCGCCAGAGCCGCCATGGACGGGCCGTGAATCGTCAGCTTGCTCAACCCCAGTGAAGGATCATTCTGATGGCTGCTGTAAAGCGACACCACCTTCTCGATCCGGGCCAGTAGCTCCTCGTCCAGTTCCAGATATACGTACGGAGCGTCCGTATCGTATCCGCTCGTGGAACGCAGTTGCGCGATGATGGGAATCGTCTTCATATCTCATTCCTTTCCTGTCAGAGTTACTTGCGGAAGAAGGCGATGACGCCCAGGATCAACAGCACGGCGAGCAGATACGGAGCCACGGCCACCAGAGCCGACAGGATGCCGACGACGACCGGCCCCAGCAGACACAGCAGTACGAGTGCTACTAGGGCGATCATGATGCCTTTCATGTTCATGGCCGTGCCTCATGCGTTAACCCTTGCCCGGGATGATCGACGAGCCGGAGCGGTAGCGGCCACCCATTGCCTGAGCGCCTGCCGTCCGGCATAGGTAATCAGCCAACAATCGGGACGAAGCAGGAATTCTTCTTCCTTTGTGCGGATGATGAACTCTTGCCCGGCCAGACCACGAACGGCATGCCTGATACTTTCCTGTTCGATGCCACGGCATTCCGCCATGATCTCCTCGTCACTGCGTTCGAAGTCGCCGTGAAGGTACAGGAGAATGGACAGCTCCAGACCGGTCAGAGATGGAGTCTGTCCCATACGCTTCAACCGCAGATGATGTTTTCTTCTCATGGGCATCTCAGGTCAGTTGTTCAGGGAGTAGCTGTCGGCCAGATCCCAGAGCTCCCGGTTCAGGCGCGTGTTGCCGTCAATACCGTTGAGCGCCCGCAGGGAACGACGACGATAAGCACCTTCCTTCTGTGGCTTCAAGGGAACGCCTCCCCTGATCAGGTTTTCCTGAACCCGGTTGAAGCACTGCCAGACGGTAGCCAGACCTCCCGCCGTAAAGCCGATATCGTTCCAGCGCCGGGGCGACAGAAGAGCTTCGGGACGTATCCTGTCTTCGTAGTCGTCTCCCAGGCGCAGCCGGGCCGCATCATGAACGAAATCCACCTGTCGCTTGTAAGGGAGTTCGACTCCCTGCATGCGGTGAATGTTGTCCATGATCCGGGGTGTTTCGGAGGCCAACCGGAGACTGGCGGCGATCACCTCTTCTCCGGTATGACCCATGTGACGGATGTTGATGGCGGCAATACGTGCCCCGACAATCAGGCCGTTGGTGCAGACCAGCCGGAAGATCCCGGCCATGAGTTGGTAGGAGCAGCTGCCGTTATGGCTGTTGATCATGACCACTTCGATGCGTTCGTCTTGGGTGCGTTCCAGCACGTCCCGGTGGGCGAAGCGGATCAGGTGTTTGCGTGTAGGAGTGCCGTCAGGTTTCCGGGTACGCTGTTCCTGGGCTCCGACAACGAGGAACCCGGCCTCTTCCATCTGGTCGAGCAGAGAGTCGGAGGAAACGAAGCGGTACTTCTCCGAGCGGCTGTCGTCCTCGCGGTCGGCGGAGACGGAGGGTGCGACTCGCCGGATCTGAAGTCTGTCCAGTGGGCTGTTGTCGCGATTGCGATAGAGTTCTCGTGTGGATGTTTGATTATTCATATGCATTGATGTTTGGTTTGTTGCAATAAAAAGCCCGCCTCCCGGAACAAGGCCGGGAGGCGGGCACTGGCAGAAAGTAGAGAATCCACTTCCTCATGGATATATGACGCGGGGGAGAGGGGAATTTTCATTCCTCCAAGTGTATTAGAAAAACTCGTTCAGCATTCTGAATAATTCTTGATTCTTTAACACAGGGAGATTACATTAGATTGGAGATGAAGATCTATACGGACCTTTCTGAAATAGAAAAAGATTCAGGTCTGCTCGGATATGTTCGTGCTCTTCAGCATGCGTGGAATCCGGACGGAGGGCTTGGAATCTCTCAGATCGGATGTTTGGGAAATGTTCCTACGATTTTTATCAAGGAATGCAAACAGGTTGTCTCTCCGGAACAGCTTCATGCTTGGCATCGGCTTTTTTGGAACCAGGGTATTGCTTCCGTTCTTCTGATCATTGATCCAAGAACAGCCTATGTATTTTCCGGCATGGAGCCTCCTGAACAAAAAGGAGAAAAAAATCGGGCCATGGTTGAACGATGGGATGTTGTTCAGGACTTCTTATCGAATAAACAATCGTTGCTTACCAAGGTAGAAAGCGGCGATTTTTACAAGCAGTATAAAGCTAAATTTAACCCTTCTAAGTCAGTTGACGGCTATCTGACGGCAAATCTTCTGGAACTGCGTAATTATCTCTCCCCACGTATTGGCGAAGATTGTTCCCATGATTTCATCTGCCGTCTTCTTTTCGTCTGCTATCTGGTGGATCGTGGTATTTATTCTCTTCCCGGATATTCAGGTCTGTCTCTTCATGAAGCCTTGATCCAAATGGCAGATGATGAGGCTTTAAGATATTTATATAATCAGTTCGGTATCCTGAAGACCAAGTTCAACGGAAGCATGTTTGATCAAAACCTGAAAGAAGAATCTTCCAGATTTAAAGCTGAATATATCACAGCTTTAAAAAATTTCCTGCATGGAGATGAATTGGCTAAAGGTCAGAAAACTTTGGGTTTCTGGGCCTACGACTTCAAATGGATACCGGTAGAAACCATCAGTTGCATCTATGAGAACTTTCTGACAGGTATTGACCGTAAAGAAAAAGGAGCTTATTACACGCCCCGCTTGTTGGCTGAAATGACGATTGATTGTGCGGTCGAGAGCGATCCTGACTGGCATCAAAAACGCTATCTAGATCCTAGTTGTGGATCCGGAATTTTTTTGGTGACGCTCTTCAATCGGCTAGCTACCTACTGGCAGTTCGCGCACAAACATCAAGGTAATGGAGAATCCTTCTATGTTGAGAAAGATACAGCTCTCAGACATATTCTCGAAAAACAGATAGTCGGCATAGATATTAAACAGGCGTCCTGCGTCTTGACCTGCTTCAGCCTCTATATTGCTTTCCTCGATTTTTTTGAACCAATTGATATCCTCACCTATCAGAAAGAAAGCAAATACAAAAAACTACCAAAACTTCTCAAACGAAAATTCTCCTGCGAACAAGGCGAGTATTTTATTCCTGTTGTTATTGAGGACGATGCTCTGACAACAGAGACACTTGTTCCGGAATCCTTCGACGTCGTCTTTGGGAACCCTCCTTGGGTAGGCAGGAGTACAAAACAATTGGCTCTCCAATTTGTCGATCGTGCAAAAATGTTTCTCAAGGAAGGCGGCATTTTATGCCAGCTCTTACCATCGAAACTATTTTTGAACATTAGAAATGAAGACTGGCAAACACAATTCTTCCAACAATGGATATTGGACAGAGTCGTTCAACTGGCAGATTATAGCCACATTTTATTTTCAAGTGCTCAAGCACCCAGCATGATATTGAAAGCGTCCAAAGGTATTATAGAAAACAATAATCACAACGTCATCTATGACACTCCTAAATTCAAACCATCCTGCAGACCTCACGGAATGGTTCTAATATCTGCACTGGATCGTAAAATGGTTCGCCAATCGGAATTGCTCTTTCAATCTAAATGCAAAAAAGCGCATGTTCTTTGGAAAAGCATGTTCCGAGGAACCGGGCGGGATAACCGCCTCTTAGAGTATCTTGATCAACTCCCCAAATTGAACGACCTAGCAGGGCCGGCAAAATCGCATAAACGTTGGATCAAAGGCCAAGGATTTCAGCCAGCAGCTGTAACTCATAAAAGAACACGTAAAGAAGCCTGGTGGGATCCTGAAGACTTATACATTTCAGCTCAGCAACCTATTCTGTTTGATACAGCATATCTGTTGAAAAAGGATTGTCGCCCTGTTGGTAACGACTTTCCTCTTCTGGCAGAAGATCGGAAGAATAACAAGGAAATTTTCTCTCCTCCCATGGTTCTGATCAGCCAAGGGTTTGAAAAGATAGTATTCTGCAATTTCCCGGTGCTATTCCAAGATTCCCTTCAATCGGTTCACGCCCCCGCAGAAGATGAAGATATTCTACTTTTCCTGACAGCCTACCTGCAATCTGATCTTGCCCGGTATTATTGTTTCCACACATCTTCCACGTGGGGAATCGAACGCGATGTTGTCCGCTTTGAAGAGGTCCTTCAATTACCCTTCCCCCTACCAGAAGAAGCGCCAACGGAAAACGGACATCAAATCATCAAAACGGTAGCCGACTACATTCGTTTCAAAATGGTATCCATGGAGCAGACCAAATTTGATCTTGATGATGAATATCTGAATCAACAACGAAAGGTTGCGAAACAACAATTGAAAGAATTCGCGGCTCCGCTTATCGATGAGTATTTCGGCATCATCGATACAGAACGAATTCTTATTGAAGACACTGCTCATATTCTCTTTCCCAGTGCAACACCAAGGAGTATCGATGAAAATCTCCCGACACTGTATTCTTTGAAAGATGCATCTCGCATTCGTTCTTACGACGACGGTCTAACCTCATATGCACAAACCTTAACTGACACCATCAATCACTGGGCGGAAGAAGAAGGTTCTCCTTGGAGAGTTCAGGCTAAGGGATACATCGATCATACAAAAAACATAGCATGCCTTTCTCTGCATTTATCGAAAACTCGGGAAGCATATCAGACGCTCTCCTCAAAAGATGTTGAATCATCATGGAAATCCCGGTTGGGGCTCATGGATGACAAACAGACCGTTGCTCATCTGCAACGGCAAATATTCGTATTTGAAAACAACTCTTTTCATGTAGTTCGCCCCGATGCGTTGGCTTACTGGACAAAAACAGTAGCCTTGAACGATGCCGATGAAATCTATCGGATGGTTTTGCAAATGAAATAAAATGGAAACAACGCAAACAGAGTATTGGCCCGCTTTGTTTCCTGCCAACAGGATTCATGAGTTCATGCAGGATATCATGGATACATTCCCTTATTTACGACGTCCTGATCGTTCCATTGTCAGGCAGGAGGAACATTTAACTGGACAAATTTGCAAACGATTACGTCCTTTACGCCGATATCGAGAAGGACCTCTTGAATTCCATCAGGAATCCAACCTTCCTGATATGAACGGAAGGGCTGACATCAGAATAACATGTGGACAGGGCATCGATACCGATTTTATTGTTGAAGCAAAGCGCCTCTTTCTGAAACGACCGAATGGACGGCTTAATTCTTTAGTTGCCGCCTATACCGGAGAGGAAGGCATGATGCGTTTTGTCACAGGAAAATATGCTCCCTATCAACAGTCCAGCGCCATGCTTGGATATGTTTATGATATTGACTTGGCAGAAGCGCAAAAAAAAATCGCGTCTAAAATCGATAAATGTAAAAAAGATCTTAAGCTCGTTCAGTCGATGCAAGAAAGTACGTTGCTCGTACAACCTTCAATTCAGGAAACCCACCATCTGTTGGAAAATAATCGTCGTTTTCTAGTTTATCATATTTTCGCAAAAATACCAAATGCAGAAGACGCTTTAGATAAAAAGAAGCCACACCTCACGGCAGACTTCTGAATAGACTGCATTCCTTTACTGCCTGCACCATTCGGTGCATTCCTTCCTGTACTGGCACCAGGAACATTGCATCCCGGGTTGAGGATGGAAACGCTCGGTGGTGATGCCTTCGTAGGCGATCTTGTACAGGTCGGCGACGCGTTGCTTGCGCTGATCGTCAGCGGGTGGAGTCTTCACCCGGATCACCTGCGGCGTCTTTGTCTTGACCAGGTAGATCAGATCCAGCGACGGAGGCGTGTCTCCCGTGGCTTCTTCCATCATCATCTGGTAGGTGACCAGCTGGAGTTCATGATCGAAGGCGGCGTGCCCGGCATCAGGTTTGGCAGCAGCTGATTTGTAGTCCACTGCCGTCAGGTCGTGCTGGACGAGGTCGATGACGCCTCGCACGGGAACCGGCAGGCCGGGGATGGTAGCCGATAGGCCGACTTCCACTCCCAGGGGCATCTGTGAAGCGACCTCATCGGAAGTCATGTAGGTCTTGACCGTGTTCCATGCGCAGGAACGTATCTTCTGTCTCGTTTCTTCGTCGGCGTAGTCCACAGGGCCTTCCGCCTTCTCCAGTTCCAGGAAGTGAGTGGAGAAGGCTTCTTCCATGGCCGTCTCACTGCTGTCCTCTCCCCGCCACCGGGCGAGGTTGAAGGACTGGAGTGTTGCATGGATGGTCTTGCCGACATGCAGGGCGACCGTCGTCGGTTTCCGTATCTGCGCTACCCTCTCGAAGAAGAAGCGCAGGGAACACGACAGGTACGATTTGACCGAGGAGGGAGACAGGTAGTCCGGGCGTATGGCAAGGGGAGAAGAAGCCTCCGAAGGGAACTTCTTCACCAATGCGATAGCCGGGTGCAGGGAGGATGAACGTATTGGCCGGATTACGGGAGCGATCATGGTCAGTACGGGTTGGAGTTACCGGCATAGACCGTAGCGGGACGGCGGGTGTAGTTGTTCCTGCCTGATGCCGAACGTTTGGATGAAGAGCCTGAACGATTCATCAGTTCGTCGATCAGCCCGGAGGCTTCCATGCGGTTGAGCATGGCAACGACCTTGTTGAATCTCCGGGCAGACAGTTCGTTCAGGGCAGTGTCATCCAACCCGGCCTTTCCGGCCAGTTCCAGGATGAGCGACTGTTGCTTTTCCGAGCACTTCCATGCGGGAACGGTTACAATAGAGGTCTCGGGAGCTCCTGCAGGTGGCGTTTGTCTCTCAGATGATGCAGGTGTCGTCTGCGAGCAGGAAGCCCCGGGAACTGGCCTTTGTGTAGCCTGTGAGCCGTAATGTTCGTCTGGGACGAATCCGACTTGTTGGATTTGAGCATCGACGGCGGACTGAAGGGAGCCGTAGAGCCGTTCCGTTTCCGCAGCCAGTTCGGATGTGTGGGTGATTTCCGTTTCGATGGAGACTTCGAACTGGTGGGAGGAATATCCCGGCAGTCCGAGGCGTTTGCTGTAGTTGGCGATGAGTTTGATAGCCATGGTGGTTGTTTCTTTCTTGTTGATGGGTAGATACAGTAAAGCCGCCATGCCCGAGGTAGGGAGCATGGCGGCTTTTGTGAATAATGACAGGCAGGTAAGTTCCTGTGTCTGGTATATATGACGGTGAGGGAGGTGTTATTTCAGATAAGAAGAGGTCTGTCTGCAAGATACCTTGTAATGCCTGGGCCAAACATCGCTTTCATAGCGTATCAAATGGATATCTGGCGGAGGAAAGAATAATTCTACAATCGTAACCGTCCTGTTATCGATCCATGAAGTTTGTTCGATTCCCCTTCTTTCTCCCCGCCCACTTCGGAAACGTTCCGAAGGCGAGATTCATCGCCACGCTGGCGAGATCGGCGTTCGTGGCTCCCGTCGGGCAGCCGCAGCAGTCGCACGGCTTCTTCTTCTCCGGCAGCGGTTCGCCTTCCCCAGCGTATTGTATTGTTCAGGCGCCCACAGTGGACGAGGTACCAGCGGCAAACACAACCTCTCCGGGAGAGGGCCTGCCGGGCTCCGCTCGGACCGTCGCACCGTTGACGGAGTAGAAGTCGAACCCGCTGCTGTTTACCGTGATATTCAGCGTTTGCGGCGAAGGGATGAAGAGGTCATTGTCCCACGTCACCTTCTGCGGGGAAAGGCGTGTGGAAAACTTTGGAATCTCCGGCTGGCGACGGCTCTGTACCGGGGCATCTGCGGAGACGAATGCGGCGGATTCAGGCCGCGCCTCATGACTGGAGGCAATGAGTG